>JAAUYK010055265.1_pt1 | contig 13187 bp, 11 predicted proteins | sample 7278021 | NCBI WGS metagenome assembly JAAUYK01 (sample SAMN14350223, study PRJNA611818) | marine sediment metagenome | isolation source: surface marine sediment (1.8m) | place: French Polynesia: Moorea | collected 2018-08
CTCCCTCACACGAGGCCGAGACAGCGTCGGCGCCACTCAGACTCTCGATGCCCGACGACGTGGACGAGGAGGACGACTGAGGGTCGGTGGATGACGGGTTGCCAGCCGAGGAGGACGTGACCGTGGCGACGACCGTCATCTCGGCGGTGTCAATCATGCCGCCGGTATAATCAAGGTCACCGATTAGATGTCCTTCGATCAGCGACGAGTTTAGAGGAGGCCGCCTTTCGCAGCCGCTATCTCCTTCAGGTTAGCGCTAAGGATGGTGGGAGTGGGATGAGCGCGGGGCTCCTCCTCGGAACCCGGATTCAGGCCTTTTCCCTTTTCCTCGCTCGCGGCGGCTCGCCTCGCCCGCCCGGCCACCACACCACACCGCCTCCGCCCTGACCGGTCGGTCACTGACTGCCGACGCGAATTCCTCGCTGTTCCAAAAGCACTTTTTTCGCCGGGTCAGATCTATGAGACAGGAAGGATGAGCGGTGAGGGATATATTCCCCCACTAGAGCACCTTTTCTTTCGGTTTTTCACTGTTCCTTTAGCTTTCGCCTTGGATTTGTCCGTTCGTTTCGTTCGATCGCTTCGACCTGAGACAGACAGACAGTCAGTCGGTCTCGGGGTGGTTGGTTGGGTTGGGTTGCTTCCTTTTCGCTTTCGGTCGGTCGGTTGACTCGGGTCTTCGGTGCCACTGCCAGCCTCACTCACTCACTCGCTCGCTCGGCTCGAATCGCAGCTGGCGGATCCCAATCGTTCGCAACCCGGACGGACACAGTCAGTCAGTCACCTGGGTGGTTGTTCTTTTGCCAGCGGGCAGCTTCGTTCGTCGTCCTGTTCACCTGTTGAGTGAGTGAGTGAGCGAGTGAGTGAAGGGAAAAGACACCGGCCAAGTGCCAAGGCACTGCCAACAGGCGGGTAGGACGGAGGCGGCGGCGCGGCAGACGGGAGATGGCAGCAGAGGGCTTCATTGCGGCCCATAGACCATACCTGGACAGGAGAGAGATTTATAAGAGGCGAAAATCAGAGAAAGCTATACTGTATGATTCATTATTCAGTCAGATTGACACTTATGATAAATAATGACATTTTCTAAAGACTTAAGAATATTTAAGTACATGCACCAGACATCATGCTAATTTATATTACTGCCGGCCTCATAATTCATAACTCTCATAATCTCTATAGCCTATAGGGCCTTGCTCTATTTCCTACGAAGCCATACGGATAAATGCTTCGCTTTACGTTAACAGCTTCAGAGGGGTACATTTCATGCATGTTCCCCCACCCGGCCAATGTGCGTAAACCGCGCCGAGCCGGGCATATATTTGTCGGGCCAGTCCCGTGAACACATGCAGCGGCCGCGGCCGGGCCTATAATATAATATACGTGGCCGGGCCGAACAAGGAAAACGGGCCCTCGCCTCGCCTTTAAATTGGCTTACCTGTCTGCCTGCCTGCCCGCCTGCCCCCCTTGGCACGCCTCGCCGGCTTCTTGGACGACAGGACAGACAGGGAGGGACAGGACAGGTCGGAGTGGAAGCGTTCAACGGCGATTGACGGCGCGGCGGGCGGGCTGGCGGGCGGACACGGACGGCCTCAGGACTCAGGTGGGCTGAGGTGGCACGTACATCGCACATCGCATCTTATCTCGCAGCTAGAGAAGGAAACTCCTTGAGGAAGCTACATGTATTCATTCGTTTGTAGACCCACATCACATGAACATGCCACATACGGCTTCTGCGTTTTACCCGATTTCATTTAATATGGCTTCATACCTCTTTGAATTTAGGCCTGCAAGAGAACTTATAACCCGCTTTTAACTGCATAGGTAGCACATGAAAAATGTTCTAGTAACCAAAATTCGCCGCTTTGCTATCAACTATAATTGGGGAAAAAATAATAACGTTACGCATAACATTTTCCTTCGCGGGTTTCTTTATCTTTTGTGGCAACATCCGTGGAAAATAACATATTATTGTTCATATTTGGCGCCCAAATCGTCTGTCCCTTGGCAGCCCGGCAGACCCACAATAAGGAGCCAGGGTTCACGGCACATATCATACTTAGAACAACATGAATGGTCATTCCTGTTGTTAGCTGAACCGAAACATGGCTAAACTAGCAATATTCCCTGACATAAACAATGTTTTACACATATACTTTGCATTAGTAGACGTCAACAAACTGGTAGTTACTATTACCTTCAATAAGTTCTTTTCATATATCTGTCTACCCTAACATAGCAGACAGAGGAGGGAGCGCGCGCCGGCTGACAGACAGACAGACAGACATTCAATGGGGAGCCAAATAGAATTATTGCGGCGGAAGTACATTAATTCTGCGATTGATAATGTTTCATAGGTCGATTCCATAGGTCAAAAGATTACATCGATCAAAATCACAAAGGTTTATAGGTGCGATTTCCGTGGCGCCATTTTGCCCAACTCTAACTGGACTGAAGAGGGCGCCTTTGCTGACGAGAAACCGAGACAGAGAAAAACACGGAGCAGCGAACGAAGAGCGAACGAAGACGAAGAGAAGACTGATTTTTTGCTCGCTCCCTAGCTCCGCGGCGCCGGGAAATCGATCGAGGCCGCGCCGGTGAACAAAGAGAGAGCCGATCCGGCCATGCGAGGCGCGTCCCCGGCCGCCGCGGCTTCGTCGGCGCCGTCGTCGTCGATGAAAGCGGGAGGCAGCAGCCGGTCGCCGTCTTCGTCGTCGAGGAGGCGGTCGGCGTCGGGCGAGTCGAGGATGTCGCGGTCACCGCACTCGCCGCGATCGCCGAGGTCGCTCCGGGCGACCACGGCCAGACAGCTGAGGCCGTTCCTCTCCGACTCTCCGCCGAGGACCGTGCGGTCGACCGTTGACAAGGCCGTCTCCGCGCTGGAGACGCCGACGACGTCGAGGAAGGAGTCCGGATTGGGTAGCGCGATCCGTCGCAGCGGGAGGCAGAGGACGCCCAATGGGAACGAGCAGAGCAAGGCCGAGGAGGCCAGCGAACATGAGGATGATGACAGCGAGGAGGAAGAGGAGCAACAGAAGGAGGAGCAGCCTCCTTCGGGAAGCCGTAAGCGAACATCGAGCAACGGTCGCGAGACCAGGGGAACGAAGCGCAAGGCTGACGACGATCACGACGACGAAGACGAGGACGACACGGACTCGGAGGCCGAGAGGCTGAGGCTGAGGACTCCGCGCAGGAACCGGTCTCCGCCGTCGGCCTCTCGGGACACGCCCTTCTACAATCACGTCAGATTCTCACCGTCGGCCAAGCCGGGCTCTCCGGCGCACGCCGCAGCCTCGAGGACGCTGGAGCGGCGCCGGAGGCTGCGACAGGTGCCACTGCAGAACCTGCCCTCAGAGGACGAGCAGACAGAGTTCGAGCGGAGGTACTCTAGGGATCTCAGGTCAAGGCGGAGGAACGAGGAGGCCGGGGGGGCGGGGTCGCCGGACAAGTTGTCTCAGCCGCCGCAGCCCAGCAGGAGGTCGACGAGAGAGCGTCGGGGAAAGTCCATCATCGAGCTCTCCTCGCCGGACGACGACGAGACGGAGTCCGACGAGGAGGAGGAGGACGAAGCCGAGAAGAAGATTCGTGCCCCACCGTCGAAGAAACCGATACTCGAATTGACTCCAGGACCGGGACTTCGTCGTTCAACTCGCCGGCACGGCCCGTCACCGCCTCCTGAGAAAGAGAGCGAGGATGATGATGAGGACGATGCCCACGACGACGACGACCACGCCCAAGAGGTTGTTGGCGGGCTGGAGGACGTCGATGAAGATGGCAGGCCAATCAGGAGGAGCAGTCGGCTGCTGCACAAGCCGGCTCCGGAGAAGGGCGGCGACCATGACGACGACGAGGACGACGAGGAGGAGAGTTCGACCAGCGATGAGGAAGAGGACGACGGAGATCACCATGAAGAAGACGACGATGGTAAGGCATAAAACTTGTGTGTATAGCTTGAACATAATTTAATTTAGCTTTTGTCTTTACCCCTTCAGACGTGTCTACCCGTCGCAACCTTCGTCCCCGACGCGCTCGTCACCCCGTGCAGCGATTCAGTTACGGCGATCCGGAGGAGGATGACGAGGGTGGGAACGGCGGCGGCGCCAACAGGCGCTCCCGACGACACAATGGGCGGGGAGAGCTCCGCAATTTGGACCAGTACTCCTCGGACGAGGAGTTCAACGGCGGCGAAGGGGCGGGAAGCAGGAGGAGGAAGGGGCGCTACAACATGCGCGAGAACAGAAGGACGATCCGGCACTACGAGGCTGGAAACGAGGCCGGCCCCAGTAGGCCCGCATACAGAGGAGGGAAGAGGGAGAAGAGAGGCGGCAGAGACAGGTGCGTAGGCATCAGAAAACTTATAAATAAATTGTCTTCATTTCACTGACCGAGATAACCTCTGTTAATTCCAGGCGCAAGAAGCGTCCCTCCTACCATGATCACGACACGAGCTCGAGCAGCTCCAGCGACGGCGTTGACGACCAGAGGTTCGAGAAGCGTAAGGCGAAGCGCATGGCCATCGAGAGGTCCAAGCTGATGCCGCTCAACCTGGGCAAGGACGACGTGCGCAAGTCGATCTTCAAGGAGCGGCAGAAGGTCGGCGCCAGCCTCGCCGACGTCTCGCCCATGGACCTCGACATGAACATCAGCTTCGAGAGCGTGGGCGGCTCGCAGTCGCACATCAACAGCCTCAAGGAGATGGTCATGTTCCCGCTGCTCTACCCGGAGATCTTCGACAAGTTCTCGATCACGCCCCCGCGCGGCGTCCTCTTCTACGGCCCGCCGGGCACGGGCAAGACCCTGATCGCGAGGGCGCTCGCCTGCGAGTGCTCCAGGGAGGGCCGAAAGGTGGCATTCTTTATGCGCAAGGGCGCAGACTGCCTGAGCAAGTGGATCGGCGAGTCCGAGCGTCAACTCCGGCTGCTCTTCGATCAGGCCTACCTCATGAGGCCCTCCATCATCTTCTTCGACGAGATCGACGGCCTCGCGCCGGTCAGGTCCTCGAAGCAGGACCAGATCCACTCGAGCATCGTGTCCACCCTGCTCGCACTCATGGACGGCCTCGACAGTCGTGGGGAGGTGATCGTGGTCGGAGCCACCAACAGGATCGAGAGCATCGACCCGGCCCTTCGCCGGCCGGGCAGGTTCGACAGGGAGCTCAGGTTCGAGCTCCCGACCCGCGATGCCAGGAAGGAGATCTTGCAGATCCACACGAAGTCGTGGGCGCCGCCGCTGGACCCCGCCCTGCTGGACAACATCGCGGACAAGACGATCGGATACTGCGGGGCAGACCTGAAGGGCCTCTGCGCCGAGTCGGCGCTCAACGCGCTGCGGAGGCGATACCCGCAGGTCTACAAATCCAACCAGAAGCTGGCCATCAAGATGGACGAGATCCTGATCCGTAAGGAGGACTTCGTCAAGGCGATGAAGTCGATCACGCCCTCGACGCACCGGGTACAGGACCAGAACCAGCGCCCGATGCCGGCGGGAATAAGGCCGCTGCTGAACAGCTCGTTGGAGAATATTTGCAGCGAGGTGAACCGTATCATGCCCTGCGTCCGCCTCAGCCCGCGCGGCGCCGCCGTCTCCGCAGCCCTCGAGACCAGCAGCTACCGCCCCCGGATCCTGGTGTCCGGGACGAGCGGCCAGGGCCTCACCACGTACCTGCTGCCCGCCGTGCTCCACTACCTGGAGAAGCTCCCCTGCCACAAGATCAACATCCCGTCGATATTCTCCAACTCTGTGCGCACGCCGGAGGAGGCTCTTCTGCACACCATCCAGGAGGCCAAGAGGACCGTGCCGTCGGTGCTCTACGTGCCCAGAATTGACCGACTGTGGAGGGTGATGTCGGAGCCGGCCAGGGAGACTTTCCTCTCGCTGCTTGGAGACATCTCGCCCTCTGCCAACTTGCTCATACTGGCGACGACGGAGGACGGGACTGCTGCCGGCGCGGCTTACGACGACCTTCCCGCAGACTTGTTTCTCAGGGCTTACAACGAGGTGCACGTCGTCGACAACCCGAGCGAGAACGAGCGGAAAGAGTACTTCCGGCCGGTGTTCGTGGCGGCGGCCGCGGACGTTCCGCCGGCCCCGCAGATTGCGGAGGAAGCCGAGGAAGACCTGCCGGTCGTGAAGCTGAAGGAGTCGAGAAAGCTCACCGAGAAGGAGGAGAAGAGACTGCGCAAAATAGAGGAGAAGGCCCTCAGAGAGCTCAGAATATTCCTCAGGTACGGTATTTTGCACGAGAATGACAGTCGTGGCAAAAATTATAATTTTGATTTCATTTTGCAGAGAAATCTGGATGAAAATCAACCGCAATCCGAAATACTTCATGTTCCGGACTCCTGTTGACACTGAAGAGGTAGGAAACTCACTCTTTGGTTCTCTAACTATTACGTTTGAATTATTCGCTCTTTATTTCCCAAAGGTTTACGACTACCTGAGCATCGTCAAGGAGCCGATGGACTTCGACAAAATGCAGACCAAGCTGGACGACGGCGACTACAAGTGCGCCAAGGACTTTCTCGACGACATCGACCTGATCGCGGAGAACGCCATCTCGTACAACAGCGACCTCAAGTACGAGACGAACAAGGTGATCTGCCACCGCGCCAGAGACCTGCAGGACTTTGCCTACGCGCTCATCAAGGCCGAGATGGACACGGACTTCGAGGAGGAGTGCCGGGACATCGTGTCGCGCAGGCAGAAGCTGACCAAGGAGCTGGAGGAGCGCGACACCGACGGCGAAGAGGAGGCCGCCGGCGGCAGCGACGCCAACGACGCCAACTCGAGCATCACGCAGTCGGGACGCAAGAGGAAGCGTGCAAGGATGAGGGTGTCCAAGTGGGCGAAGGGATTCTCGGCGACGAGAGCAAGGAGGCGCCCGAAGCGCGGCGAGGATGGAGAGGAGGAAGAGGAGGAGGAAGAGGATCACGAGGAACAGAACGGCGAAGAGCACAACGAGGAGGAAGAGGAGGAGGCCATGGAGACGGAGGAGGCCTTGCCCGACGCCGGAGGCAGGTCCACGAGACGCCGGTCGAGGACCGTCTCTAACGGCGAGTCGGCGGCGGCGGGCAGCAGCGCGAGGAGCAGTCCTAAGGAGAACGCCCTCGCGCCGACCTCGGCTGCCAACAGCTCGTCGTCGTCGAGCATGGTTCCGACCGGCGGCGTAAGGATCGACCAGAAGAAGCTGGACGTGCTGCACAACCAGGTGACCCATCTGACCGAGGGCTACAACGTGGAGCGCCTCGAGAGGGTCCACTCGCTGCTCATGGGCGTCGTCGCCAAGTTCGCCACGGTGGCCGACAGGACGCAGCTGCCGGCCGAGATGAAGGTGCAGATCGACGCCCTCAAGGCGCCGGTAAGGCCTCAGTTGCACTCCAGGCATTAAGTTAAATCATTCTATAGCATAATAACACAACGTACGAAAACTATTACCGACTGGCAAGAGCTGATGAAAATCGTATCTCATGGAACGTCACTGCTCATATGCAACATAAAAGCGACTGCCAGGCACGTTTTATCCACTGCCGAAAGAAATTCCAGGTATAATCAAAACCCCTTGAACTGCCAGGGCCTATATATGTGTGTGTGTGCCCGTGTAGTACAACTACGTACCGTAAAATTTGTCAGTTCTTGCACCACGATCTAAGGCTGTCTATCTCTGTCTACGTAGTAGCTTCTTCCACGAACCACTGCCCCCTATACGAATAACTACTGAGTGTGTCTGCCCACACAATGCAAAGGAGAAAGCACAATAAATCTGAATCCAACGTGTGTTCGCCAAAGTCGCACGCGCGCGCACAATTCTTTTCTATTCTCCGTCTTCGTAACAACACATACATATAGGTAACAAACTGCAAATTAACAAGTTTACAGCCTTAAGTCAGGGTCAACTGAAACTCGCCGTTTCAGTATCTTCTCAGGCGCTTGAACAGTCGTCTTCTCCTCTCGAGCAGGGACTCCGTCGCGGAGTCGGACTTCCTGCTGTCGCCATTGCTGGCGTTGTAGCCGAAGTTGGGGAACCTGATCTTCTTGGTCTTGCTCTTGGAGCCGCCGCCGATCTGGTCCTTGATGAAGTCCCGCTTGTTGGCGCTCGTGACGATGCGGCGGTCGCTGGCGCCGCCCCCGCCGCCACGGCTGCTGCTCGTGCTCGAGGAGACGGAGTAGGTGGCGCTCTGACTGGTCGATACCACCCGAGGCTTGCTGATCCTAAGCGGCAGAAATATGTGTCTGAAGCCAGCTGTATTTAGGGTATTCAAGTATACAATACCTGTTTTGTGTTTTTTGGGCGGCCTGCTCTTTCTTTTGGGATGTCGAAAGTCCCCTATGTCGCGTCCTGAGCGGGTTCCTCCTGAAGTTGGTCAGCGACGTTCTGGTTCGCGTGAACGCCGTGGCCGACGGCCGCGCTGTCGTCGCCGCTGCTGCCGCCGCGGCCGCCTTCGATGCCGCGGCCGCCGCCTTCTTTGCCTTCTCCTCGGCGGCGCAGTCGCAGCCGCCGGAGTCACACTCGTTGAGCACGATCTGGCCGGTGTTGCCGAGCTCGCCCGGCCTGTTGTTGCCGCTGCCCAGCTGGCCCATGCACTTCTTCCAGCTGAAAGGGGGCCGGTGGATACTTACGTATTATCATCTGACTGACTGCGACATGACATTCTCATACTGAGTAATTACTACGTACGCGAAGCTGTCAGTGCCCTGACATATACGTATGGTATCTCGTTCCAAGCACGAAAAGGGACCGTGCAGTACGCAAAGAATTATAAGGCGACCCCTTTGTTTCGATCTCGCTTTACGATGCGGATCGCGATTCCAATCTCCGGTCAAGCAAGTGGGGGAGGCATCCCAGTAATGTGGTCACGGTACGTACGTTGATCGCGTCGATCCTGTTTCGAATCGGAAGTGAGTGGAGCGGGACGCGGCCGGCCGAGTAATAGACGAGTGCAAAAAATATTATTCCACTGCACACACCGGTTATACTGTACTATATGTTGGGACGTGCAACAAAGGTCTGTATTTAAATTTTACCGTCTGCCTTCCGTCTAGCCAACGTGCAGTTACTACAGGGTTGTCGCTTCGTTGGAATGTCAGCCAGCCGGCTACTCAACGGAATTGTTGGGCGAGCGAGCGAACGAGCGAGCAAGATTGTGCGTACGTCTAACTGCGAGCACGCTATTAAAGACCCCGCCGCCGCCATCGTCTAACTGCAGCCCGTCCGTCCGTCCGTCCCAACACTTCCTAGTCATTTGTCGCCTCTCTCTCTCTCTCCTTCTGTCTATCTATCCTCGTTTGCTCTCCCTGCAGCGGCTGCCTGTCAGTCACTCATCCGCCATCCCGGCCGTTCGGGGTAACTGTTGTAGGTAGCCGCCTAGCTTTAACCATATCCACATCTTGCGGCGGCGACGCCTATAACGATGAATTTACGGTCGTGTCCGCGTCCAATTATCGGGCGCTGCAGAAACAGAGGCGGTCGGATCGAAGGAAGGAAGATGAACGGATGGCGATTGCGGGACATATATTAATGGACAGGCCGGGCTGCATCCCGTTCGCGAAAAGTCATTAGGGTGGATTCTCGTAGTCGTGTGATCGAAGTGCGAAGTGCAATTCTGCGTAATTCCTCATAAGCAGAAAACTTAAGAAGGGAAAGGCACACGTGCGCGAGCGCTGGCTGACGTCCTTGCCGTAATATGCTAATGGCTTCCGCGGAGATGACGGATAATTATTCTCCGACGCCTTTTTTCCTTCGCCTCTAGCATATAGCAGCTCGTGTGAACGACCTTACGTAGACGTACGAGGCTCGCTCGTGACCTCCAGATTGGCAAACTCTAGCTGTCTGGCCATGCAGCATGCGTAGTTCTGCGTACGCACAAGCGCGCGTACGCGCAATGCGCAAAAACCAGAACGTGATGCGGCGATTCAGCCGACGATTTTCCACCCTCGCCTCGGTCGCTCGCTCGCGCATCTTCGGGCGGCGTGCAGGCGGAAAAACACTCCAACGACAGGTGGGTGGAAACAAATGGTTCTTGCTGCAACACCCACGACGCGACGCGACGCGACGCGACGCTCGTTGTGTCACCTGAAGCACTTGAGGCCGCAGAGTCCCTTCCCCTTCCGCCTCGCGTCGGCCCCGGAGTCGAGGAGCAGGACGCCGGCGACGGTGGCCAGGAGCAGCATCGATGTCGCCGCCCTCATGATCGATCGAATGTGCACGCGCCACTTTCACGATATTTAGCTAATTCGAACTCTTCTTTCACGATTCACTATCTTATGTCCACTCCTCACTCGTCTCCAGGAGTGGCTGAAACCTCTTCGGACGGCGCCAGAATGTCTTATATACACTTTTTCTATTCCACCTGCCGGCCGGCCTTTTACACACTCACGCACGCGGGCAACACGTGCGTATGGATGCGTACCTACGCACAGCCGGCCGTGCGTACGTGAGCTCTAGAGGAGGAACGAATGCGGTGTAGCCGGTCGGACGCAGGCGATGGATTCGACGGGGTGCGGACGGACGGAAGGGGGCCCGCTGCACAGACGTCCGCCCACCGGATGGTTGGTTGGTTCGCGCAAACGAAATGGTTGCGCCTCCTCAGCTCATCTCATACGCACTCACGGCACGCAATCGTGCCTTGAAGGGAGCCTATTAGTTGAAACAATTTAATTTATTTGCCATTGATTTGCGATCTGTAAGATTTACTCGACTTTATCATTCTTTATTTATGGCCGAACTAGAATCGATGTTTTCGGAACGATCCTTATATGCATGACGATGCAGTTCATGCGCTCCTAAACTTACGCACTTTAAAAGGCAACAATCTTTCATTTCTCGACCTCTCGCCGACTTAAATTAAACTCTGGAGAGAATCACACCCGTGTCACTACGTAGGCACGATCGGTGGTAGCTTTTTACAATATCGAGAAACCCAAACCACCAACGAAGCGTCTGTAACCCTTTCCAGTTACTGATCTGTACGTAATACTCGTATTTCCGCACCGTACGCCTTTTGTTGGCTGCATCGTTGCCACGAAGCACCGCAAAAGTTTTCGGCAGTTTTTGCCAACCCGTTTGAATCGCGCGTTGGTGGGCAGGAGGTAGGTAGGCCTCAGCCGCCTCGCCACCTACCGAGCGACCGACCGACCGACCGAGCAAACGCTATTCGAACGTATACCCCCTTCCATCCATCCACACGGGTTTTGTTCGTCGTCTAGCGGCAGCTAGACTACAACCGCTGCACTTTAGCCGTACAGCAGCTGGAGTTTATCTTACGAAAGCCTACATATCCTTGCAGAACGCAATTTCACCGCCTAATTTGATACGATAAATTATGCATGATTTGCACCCGGGCGAGGCATGAACGCTGGACGCTTCCACATCTTTTTCTGCTGGTTCTCAAAAGGTATCCACCTTTCGGGAACGAACGGCTTACGAAAACCGCAAGTGGACAACTATCACGTAGAATCGCGGCCGGCAGGCATGCTATGCTCTATACTATATGCACTCGCACTCCAGTTATTTGTGTCGTTCGTTCGAACCGGCGGCGGCGGCAGCGACATTTACGCATTCTTGTACAATCCGTTAATGACGTACACTGGTCGTCAATCTTCTGAGTGCTCGCCGAAAATCCATACTTTGGAGATGCAGGAAGCACTCGCTCGCTGTCTGTCTGCAATTGTTCGCGTCGTTTGGGTCATAAAAGCGGACGTAACCCGGCGGCAGATTGACCGGGCGAGCGAGCGTCCGAGCGCGAGCGTCCGAGCAAAGTACGGTATTGGTGACTGCGTGCCTGAGCAACGGCCGGTCGGTCGAACGGAAGTTTGTTCACAATTCCACAACCATTCACTTTGCACTATACGCATACCGCATAAATGAAACTCAAGTGTTCAAGTTTAGTTTGACGCTTCTCCATTCCGTCTTCAATCATCCGGCACGAAATACTTCCATTTGCGGTCGTTAGTCTTCCCGGCCGCGATATATCCTCATTTCCAGTCAGGCGAAGGTGCGCATTGCCAAACCTGCTGCATGCTCATAAGTCGAGCGGACGGGCAAGAAGCATCCGGCCGCCGGGGGAACAAATACGCATTAGATAGATGGGAAACGAGCCTTTAAACACGTCGGACGAACGCGTTCTGTGCGTTTTTTCGGTCTAGCCAGCTAGCACGCTAATGGATTTGGATCGCAGTGCGCTAAAAAGGCGTCGTCGGCGAGGGAGCAAACTTTTCTTCCAAGGAAAAGGTGAGCCATGTATATTCGATCAAGAGTTAAAGGCTGAAAAAGTTTACTTTAGGCGGCCCTCGGAAACGTGAACGCAATATGAAAATCCGTTTGAACACTTTCGATCGGCTATTCGCAAGTCGCCTTGGCCTATTCAACTATATACACGTACTAGTATATGAAATTCGCTTTTCTCGCTGGCCTTCTTCACTCACCCGGGCCGGAATCCAATATGCATAATGTAGTAGTAGCTCATAATTCATTTATTAGAAAAGAGGCGTAGAAAACGGACTTAACATACGTCCACATAGTATCTACGAATTCGATTTTAATTACTTGTCCTCTTCCGCGGCGTTCTGAATCAGGTCTGCGGCCGGGGCCGCCCCCTCCTCCTCCGCCCCGTCCTCCAAGTCTCCGCCGGCCTCGGATGCAAGTTGCGTGGCGGTCTTCTGCTGCACGCAGGCGAACAGATTGCACTGGGAGCTGCGGCGTTGCAAAAGTTCTGAAAGAAGATGGCCGGCCGCGTATGATATCGACTTATCCCCCTAGCTGCGCACACTTTGCACTTGACGTACGTACTCACCTGCCTGCAAGACGAGCTGCTGCTCCTCCACCCTGAGCCTGTCTACGAACTGCGTGATCACGTTCTGAAGCTCGTCCTGCGCCTCCACGGCCAGCGCGTTGTCCCCGGCCAGGCGGGAGTCGTCGATCGCCGGCACCTTGGACGAGGGAGAAAGGTCCGACAGGTCCGTCTCGCTCTGCAATGGTCAAGCCTAAAGCATGATGGAGAAAAGTATACGCTTCTTTCGTACCTTAGCACTCGAAATGATGTCCTCCATGTCTCGCTTGGCGGTGCTCACTTTGCTCTCCGCGTTCTTCAGACGCTTGATGCTGCCGCGGCAAAACTTTTCGAACGTCTCGCCGCCGCCACCGCTCCCGCCGCTGTCGCCACCGCTCCTGTAACAGCCAGGAAGTGTAAGTTAAA
>JAAUYK010011788.1_pt1 | contig 13183 bp, 11 predicted proteins | sample 7278021 | NCBI WGS metagenome assembly JAAUYK01 (sample SAMN14350223, study PRJNA611818) | marine sediment metagenome | isolation source: surface marine sediment (1.8m) | place: French Polynesia: Moorea | collected 2018-08
ATGCCTTTGGCTTTCATATCTTTAGGCTCGGAGTACTTGCGCCAGGCGTCGCGACCAATGACCTTGTAATTAACCTCTTTGGTCTCAGGATCGATTTCGATACGTTCCATAGCACCCGGGGCCGCGCGCATGCCAAAGGAAAGCTGAGCACCTTCCAAGGCCGGTCCCGTTGCACAGGAAGACGATATCAACTTATGCCGGTTGCCAAGCACCAGTTCACCATTGGTGCCGATGTCGATGATCAGCTGGTTTTCTTCATGCTTATAAGGTTCTTCGGCGATTAGCACACCCACATTGTCAGCGCCCACAAAACCGGCTTCGTTGGGCAGTACGAACATGTAAGAGGACGGATTAATTTGGACGCCCAAATCGCGTGCTTTAATGTCCATACTATGATGAATAACCGGTGGAAACGGTGCCAGTCCTACGTACTCAGGATTAAGGCCCAGTAGAATGTGGTGCATGGCCGTATTAAAGCCGATGGTAATATCTTCGATATCATTACGGGTCAGGCGCAGATAGGTTTTACCCTCTTCGGGCACCTCCACATATTCGGTCGGTCCTTCTTCGCCCTTTTTCTTTTTCTTCTTTTTCTTGGGTGGATAGGTGTTGGCGATGGCTTTTTCGATCAAATCGTTCAGCCCTTCAATAATGTCATCGCTCATGCGCTGCAAACCATCCGGTGTGGTCATGTGAAAGGTGATGCGCGCCATGACATCTTCGCCGTATTTACACTGGGGGTTCATCATCGATACGGTGTCGATGACTTCCATGGTGGTCAGATCACAGAAATAGGCGGCTACCGTGGTGGTGCCTACATCGATGGCCAGGCCGTACGCTTTTTCGACCTTGCCCGGCCGCACCCTGATCACTTCTTTATTGTTCCACACACTGACCGTCACGGCCCATTTACCTTCGCGAAGTGCTTCCGGCAGGGTGCGCAACGTAAAAATGTCGATGGTCAAATCCTGCAGACCATATTCACGTTCCAGGCCCCGGCAAATGCGTTCAAAGTCCCCGGTGGGCTCTTCAAAAGTCGGTGGGTCGACTTCGACATAATACAGTCGAATAGCAGGGTTATGGTCGATATGAATATCACGGGCGGCCTTGCTGACCACCTGCTTGCCGGCACGCGATTCTTCGGGTACAAACACCAGGAGATCGCCTTCTACCAGCGCCACACAGCCCAAGCGTAACCCTTTTTCGCGTTGCGCCTCGGTAATAAATTTTTCTTCCTCTTCCTGCCAGGCGGTTACATTGTCTTTGCTGGAGGTAACGCCATATTTTTCAAAATGACCTTCCTCAATGCGCACAATGCATTTACCGCAGACCTTCTTTTCACCGCAAAGGGCTTCAATATCGACACCCAACAGTCTTGAGGCTTCAATTAAGGTGACTCCTTTAGGAACTTCACCCCTCCGTCCGGAAGGTTGGAATATCACCATTGCCTTGTCATCATCCATGCGATAAAGTCCTCCTCCATCGTGCCAACCGCAATTTCTTGGCACTACGCTAATAGTGAATAAAAATGCAATGCCGGGCAGGTTTTGGCTGTTACCAAAACCGCCCGGTTTTTGTTTTTAGCAGTGGTCTTATTTTTTCTGCATTTCACGCAAACGGCCGATCATTTTGATACCCTCGGAAACCGCGTTGCCGGCGGATTCAGCGTAACCGTCGGCGCCAAAAAGATTGGCAACATCCTTGGTGACCGGGGCGCCGCCAAGCATGATGGCCACATTGGGGTTTTTCTCTTTGATCATGGCAATAACTTTTTTCATACCCAACATGGTAGTGGTCATCATGGCCGACATGGCCACCACTTCCGAATCGGTGCGCAGCTGTTCTTCCACGAAGTTTTCCAGGGGAACGTCACGGCCCAGATCGTGAACATCCCAGCCGGCCACGTCAAACATCATTTTGACAAGGTTTTTGCCAATGTCATGCACGTCGCCCTGAATGGAACCGATGACCACCTGGGCATTCAGGCCGCCTTCTTGCTTCGGAACATGTGGCCGCAGTATAGCCAGGCCGCCATAAAGCGCATCCGCGCACATCAGAACTTCCGGCACGAAATATTCGTTGCGGTCATACATTTCACCGACCACTTCCATTCCAGCCGCCAGGCCGTCCATAATGCCCTCCAGCGCTTCCAATTTATCGTCCACCCATGCCTGGGCGGCTTCCTTAACTTCATCTTCCTGGTATTCGATCACACCATTTTTCAATTGTTCTATCAGTTCCTCTTTAGTCGCCATGAGATTGCCTCCTAATTAAAATTTATTTGGTAGCAGGGTTGTTGGTTCGATTTCTAAAGAATAATCACTTTTACGCACATTTGAACTACAGTCTTCCCACCGCCGGACTCGGTTTGGCACCATACTCGTGAGTGGTATCCACCGCCGCTTTCATGTTCTCTTCGATGATGGCCGGCCACAGGTCGCAACCCGGCATCACGGCATCCATGCCACCATCGATGATGCCTTTAATATGTTCGATGGTCTGCTCTTTCTTGGTTTTAGGATCACAGGTCATCGTATAGGTGTCCACGTTGCCCATAAACAGAACATCGGATCCCAGGATTTCGCGGCCTTTTTTGACATCGCATTTAATATCCACCGTCAGTCCGTCGGCGCCACATTCATTCATCATGGCCAGCAACGGCTCGGTCTGGCCGCAAATATGCAGCAATTTGGGTGATTCCCAGGCCGCCAGAATACGGGTCAGGCGCGGTTGAATGAATTCTTTGAAAGTACGCGGGCTTAGCAGGTCAGCCGCCACACCCGGTTCACGCAGGGTGATGTAGTCGCAGCCGGCATCTTGCAAAAACTTACCGATTCCGATGATCATGTCGGTTAATTGATCCAGTACGTTGGCAACCAATTCTTTTTGCTTGAAAACCCCTTTGAGCATCAAATCCAGTTCCAGCATTTGGCCGGCCTGGGTAAATGGGCCCAGCTGCCAGCAGCCGATGGGCAGTTCCGGGGCCTCTTTTTTTATGATTTGAATGGCTTCGGGTAAAAACTTTAAGCGTCCCTTTTCCCAGATGTTATCCGGAATCGTCACTTCTTCCAAAGTCGACCACATTTTGTTGGGAATAGTCGGATATAAAATATCCTCTGAGTCTTCGTACAGACTGATGGTGTTGCCCACCGCTTCGGACTCCATGGTCATGTCGTAGGGGATTACCACGCAGTCAAAATCCATCAGACGGGCGGACCAGATGGCCGACATGGCCATGCGTTCCGCATCAGTGTGAATGGTAGGGAAATTAACACCGGCTTTTTCAATACCCGGCATCACCACCATGCCCATGCCGCTAAAAAAAGGCATGGTATCAATTGGTTCCTTGCGCAACAATCGCATAACACGTTCTTTCGGCGTAAGTTCTGCCATCGTTTACCTCCTTTCTAAATTTAAAATAATTTTAAAATTATTAAGCTAATGATTTTAATTGCTCGACAAAATCCGGAAACAGTTTAAATAGCGGGTGATTGGGGTCTGTCGGTAATTTTTTGGTTTCAGCAAAGACCGCGGTGGCCAAAAATGCTTCGGCCTCAGCCACGGCCGGCAATATCCGGGTGGCACCGGCCATGGGTCCGGAAAAAATCATGTCATGATAAAAGAAAGCTGAAAGTGATTCCAGAGCGGCATCGGTGGCCGACCAGCCTTTGAATTCCCACATATCTTTAAAGCGTTTCAAATCCATATAGGAGCCATTGCTGGGAGCGCTGGCAGCGGGATATCCCCATTTTTCTTTCACCATTTTATTGGCAATGCTGCAAAAGGCGGTGGCCGGTCCGTTCATGACGGATGTATCCACAAAAATACTTTCAAAGTTGGCACCCACTTTTTCAATGGCGTCCAACAATTTTTGGGTGCCAGTGACGCGCCCGCTGGGCATTTGGTCTTCTTGGTCGAAGGCCACCAGCAAGACGTGTTTGACACCGATATCGGCGATTTCTTTAATTTCGGTTTCAAGGTCTTGTTCCCAGACGGTCAAGCTGTTGTAAAACATCCGATCGAGCAGGCCTTTTTCAGCGCAATAGGCAGCGCCTTCCAGTTTGGGTTTCATGACCCAGGCATCGATGCAAAACGGCATATCACTAACCGAGGAAACAAAATCGATGAAAAGCCTAAATTCTTTGCCATTGTTGGCAACGATGTCCGCCATGCCCGGAACACCGGTTTCTTCGGACAGCCGTTCCTGGGTTTTGAGCAGCTCCTCAGCGCGCTTTTCATCAAAACCCTCTTTGCGTTTGCCGGTAAACACCTTGTCGCCTTTCTGAAAAATTGAGCTGACACAGACGCAAGGGTATTCGCCCGGCTGGCCGCCAAATTTGACGCCTCCTACCTCACACACTTTTTGTTCGGTGCTTAATTGAAACATCCTGACCTCCTTATCTATTTGGGGCAAATTGGGGCAAAATTTTTGCTAATTTTACCCAGTTGGCATTTATGACTGTTAACAGGCATTAATAGCGAAGCGCGAGAGGTTTTAATATCGTCTAAAGGACGATTTTTATCGTCCAAAAGTCGATTTTTTGATTTATCACAGTTGATTTCACGAAGCGGTTTGCGGGATGGGAAATGGGTTCTTGGAGGTGATGTACAATAAACCCTTACGGTGGTCGCCAAAATAGCTAAAGATCAGGATCGACCAATCCCAATTGGATGGCAAAATGCACCAGTTTTACCGGGGTGTCAATGCTCAGTTTTTCCATGATATTGGCACGATGCGATTTAATGGTACTGATACTGACACACAGCATGTTAGCGATCTGCTTGGTGGAATGGCCCTCCGCAATTAGCTGAAACACTTCGCGTTCGCGATTGGAAAGTTGACTGTAACGTTCTGCGGTGGAAGAAGCTTTTTGGGGCGACAGGTAAGAATTGACCACCACTTTGGAAATAGAAGGGCTTAAAAAGGTTTCATCTTTCATGGCCGCATGAATCGCCCTGATAATATCCTGGCCACTGGAATCTTTTAAGAGATACCCGGAAACCCCGGCTTCCAGTAATTGATGGATGTAATGCTCCTGGGAATACATGGAAAGAATCAGAATTTTAGTTTTAGGCAGGTGTTTGCGTATCCGCTTGGCCGCTTCGATACCATTCATACGCGGCATGGCAATATCCATAATCACCACATCGGGCTTCAATTCTTTGGCGCGCTCGATGGCAATCCGACCGTTGGTAGCTTCACCAACGACCTTGATCCCCGGCTGTTCCTCTAAAAGGCGACTTAATCCCTGACGTACGATGGTATGGTCATCGGCCAATAAGATCTTAATGGATGGTTTCATGGGATGATTCGTCTGCAAATGGTATTTCGATTCGAATTCTGGTCCCGAATTTGGGTGTGCTGCGTAAATTGAAAGTTCCTCCCAACAGCGATGCGCGTTCGCGCATGCCGAGCAGCCCCAAGCTTTGTTTGTCTTTACCGATGATCTGATCATCAAATCCGAAACCGTCATCCTCGGCACTAAAAATAATCATGGGATAGCTTTTAATGATGGAGAGTCTAAAGGTTTCGGCGCCGGCATGTTTTAAGACATTGGTAAGCGTTTCCTGGCTGAAGCGATACAGGACGGTTTCGATATCGGGACTGATGCGGCCGTCGAAGCCGACCATATGAAATTCAATGCTAAGCCCAGAATGCTTCTCGATTTCATTAAAATAAAGATTCAAGGCAGGTTCCAGACCTAGATCGATCAAAAGGGTTGGATGTAGATGATACGAAAGGCGTCGGATTTCCGATGATGTGCGTTTCACCATTTTGCGTATTTCGCTGATATCCGTTTTAAGATCGCTGTCTGCGGATTCGATTTTTTCTTCCAGATGATCTAAGCTCAATTTTACGGCGGTTAACGACTGGCCGGCTTCATCATGCAATTCCCGCGCAATGCGCCGCCGCTCTTCCTCTTGGCTTTGAAATAATTTTTCAGTTAATTGGCGCAATTCTTGGCGGTGCTGTTGGATGGTATCCAACAGGCGTGTATTTTCAATGGCGCCCCCTAGAAAATTACCGAGAGATCCGAGCAAATGCAGCTCACGTTGATTCAGATCCTGGCTTGCTGGTTTTTGCAGCGCGAAGAAGCCCACCCCACGTCCTTTAAAGGTGATTAAAAAACAGGCCAGCCAGGGTAATTGCTGGCCTTTTTTGGAGGTATATCTCATTTGGAAGACGGGAAACGTCGGTTTTGGTGTAAACGAAACCGTTTCTTCGATTAGATATTTTTTCAACATCTCATCTTTGAATGAGATGGGGTCTGCTTGATCGTCGGCCATATCGGGAAGATTATGTTTGACGGCCAGAACCGCTTTTTTCTCCTCACGGTCAATGAGAAAAAGCGCCCCACTTTTTAACCGCAATATTTTCAAGACATCGCGCAGGGTGAATTGAAGAATTTGTTTTAAATCCATCGTATGATTTAAGGCCACTGCGATGGTATTTAAAATCGAAAGCTCACGATTACGCTCTTTGATCTCAACTTCCGCCTGTTTACGGCGGGTGATGTCTTTAATAATTCCCTCATATTCAACCTCGCCGGTTTTGGGATTTTCGTACCGGCGACTGGAAATGAGCACATGTAAGGGGGAACCATTTCTATTTTTAAAATCGACCTCAAAATCCTTTACAAAACCCTCGGCATTGATGGTTTGTAAAAATCTATGGCGGTCATCCGAATTGAAATAGAGATCCTGGGCCGACAAGGCTTCCAGCAGTTCGTCTTTGTTTTGAAAACCAAGCAATTCGATACCGGCCGGATTGATATCAAAAATTTTACCGGGATAGTTGGTCGAATAGATCATATCGTGGCTGCCTTCAAAAATTCGTCGGAATTTCCTTTCGCGCTTGATGACCTCTTCCTGCAAGCGCTTCAATTCTGATGTATCTTTAAATATCTCCAATCCCCCGGTAATCTTGCCGGTGCTGTCATAAAAGGCCGAAGTAGAGCAAATGATGGGTATTTTTTGGCCGGCAATGTTTTTGATGAGATATTCGCGATTATGAATGTCCTTGCCTTCCGCTACGGCCCGTTTTAAGGCGCAATCATATTCACAGATGGGATTTTTAAAGACGTCTTTGCAATACATGCCGACGGCATCGTAGGCTGAAAAACCGGTAATTTTTTCAGCGGCCGGATTGAAATAGGTAATGCGCCACTCCTGGTCGGTGGTGAAAAGCCCGTCAGGGATACGATTTAAAATCTCGATAAAACTTTCTTCTTTTTGATAGATTCTTTCAAGCGCTTTGACGTTATAGCGATGGAGCTGATCTGAAACAAAATGGTTCCAGCCTTTGAAAAAGTTGGTTCCACGTGCTTTAAAATAGGAGCATGCCAGACAGCCGGCCAGTTTTTCAAAGTAATCTTCCGTCAGGTGGGTGGTACAATGGGTGCGGGGTTCCAACCAGCAATCGATGTCGCTTTTGCCGTGAATCGGGCACAGCACCTTGGTGCAGTTCAATAGCTTCCAGCAGGGGTTGCGCCGAATGTTGGCTTGCGGTGTTAACGCAAGGTTAATCAGATGATTTTCGAGCAACGAACTCACAATAGGGATCTCCCTTGGCCCGGCAAAACGGTTCCTGGGCGGAATAATCAAAACACCCATCCGGGTAATCATCTCCATACAGTAAATCCATAAAGGCGCCGGCAACCCCGCGCAACATGTAACACTTGCCGGATTCGGTCATACCATAATGCTCCAGGTGCCCCCTTGCCTCGTACGAATCGGTGACCCGGATGACCAGCTTTTCATGGGGTATTAGTTCGCTAACGACCAAATCGCCCCACCCAAATGCCACCGATACAGCGGTGAACCCTTCGATTTGGTCTTCTTTGGTTTCAATCATTGGTTTGACGATTTCACCCCACTCCCAGGAATTGCGAATGCCTTGGAAAGTTGCATAACCACACTCCTGAGCGGCTTTCACCAGCAAAGCCTCGGCTTCGGCGGCACGCTCCCCCCTTAACTTGTTTTCAAATCCAAACGATAGTGTATTATAATACTGAACCGAGGCAATTGAAAGATACACGCCAAAAAGCGGTATGATGCCCTTGGATTCTCGAATGCGGCTGCCTTCCATCACGGCATGGACTATTTTGGAGCCATCGATTGCCATTTAAACCCCCGTCACCTGAAAAACACATTCTTTATCGCGCATCATTTTGCAGTGTGTTTCTTCAATGGTGTAATGCCCGGCCGGTTTATCAAAAACCGCTTCAAGCACCCCCGCAATCCAACCGCGGGTGAAATGACATCCGGGCGTATCCCGCAAACCATGCTTGGCCAACCAACCAGTAACATGATGGCTGGAAGGGCTTAAAATGGTCCCGCCTCGGCGGTTAACCCCTTGCAAGTGAATGATGCCAAAACCGGAATTCTGGTAAATAACCGCGGCCATTTCTAACTTGGATTTATTGGTTTTGAGCTGGCGATACTCATTGAAAAAAGATGTGAACCCAATACGATTCGCCTCTTCGGCGGAGTGAAATAGCAACTGAATGCCCTCATCGCCAAGGGTATCTTCCAAAGTTTTTTGTAAATTAATGTTGTAGTGATGACAATGCATGGCCACGGGTAAACCGGCCACAAAGACCCGGCTGCCATCGCGGGCCAATTCGCTTTGCCAATTAAATGCTGTCATTGTAATCCCTTATTATTATTGCTATTTCAGTAACAAGGATGTGTAATGTAATCGGTCTGCTGAACTTGGTCAAACAAAAAATCGAATAAATGCTTAAATTGACATGCTTGCCGATTGTGTTTATACACGAATCGGTACGATGAACCTGTTTCAAATAAGAATTTTGATCGAACACTTTGTTGAAGTCCTAACATTGTATTGCAACATCCAAAAAGTTAATTTCGGACATTAAACACCGGGAGGTTTGAATGAATACTTCAGACGGTTCGGCCAAAGCCGGCGTGGTCTTGTTGTCTGGTTTTTTAGGCGCCGGCAAAACCACCCTGCTGAAACGCGTGCTTGCTTGGGAAACCGATCTTTCCGACACGGTAGTGGTTGTCAATGAATTTGGGGCGGTGGGAATTGATGGAGCCCTTTTAAAAACCGCCGGTTCCGATGTGGTTGAGCTGACCAGTGGTTGCATTTGTTGCACTTTGAGCGCCGATTTAAAACAATCTCTGACCAATATTTGGAACCGTTTTCACCCGCGCCGAATTCTGATCGAATCTTCAGGGGTGGCGGATCCCACATCGATTATTACGGTGCTGCAAACCTCAGATTTGGCTGATTGTATGCAACTCAATAAAATCATAACGGTTTTGGATGCTGATTTTTGGGAGGGACGGGAAATGTTCGGGCCGCTTTTTTATAATCAACTGGAGTCGGCCCATCTGGTTCTGTTTAATAAAGTTGATTTGGTTGACAAGGACAAGATCCCGGCATTCTTGAAAGAGTTGCATGCAATCATACCCAATGCCAGGGTGGTTCCGACCATTCAATGTGGCATCGATCCTGAAACCCTCTGGGCACCCAGTCAGACCCAAGGAATCGGCTTGAAATCAATCCGATCATTTCGCCCTTTGCAATGGGGTGAGCAGCATGAAACACCTGAATCAGACAACGATTCCACCGCGGATCCACACGATCATGATCATCCAACCGAATCCGTATCCGCCAGCCATTTTGTTACCTTTGTTTTTCAAGAACCCGCAAAGCTGGATGAGAACGGATTTAATCAATTCATCAAAAAGCTGCCCCTGGAAGTGTTTCGTATGAAAGGGCCGGTCTGCTTTCAAGACCGTACGATCATGGTGAACTATGTGGGCGGCCAAATTGAATCCTTGCCTTGGGAAGAAACCAAAGAGACCCAATTGGCCTTTATTGGTTGGAATATCGATAGTGATCAAATCCTCACCCAGTTGCAACAGTGTGTAATTCAACCGGAATAAAGATTACATGGACACAACCAAAGATCTATTTCTGAACAAACTGTCACAAGCGCTCAAAACCATTATCTGTGAAAAGCTTTATGCGGATGAGCCGGATAGTGTTAAGCAGGCCACCGCTAGAGACATCGAGGAATTTATTCAGGAAAACGTTAGCCAATATTCCCTGCCAGAATTGCAGACAACATTTGCATCTGCGGATATCGCCATGGGGTTGTTTTTTGAATATCAAGACGCCAAACGACTTTGCGACGATGCTGCCAATCAGGCTGAATCGGTTGTGGGTCAAAATGCCGCAAAAGCAGCGCCCTCACATTTACAGGATTGGTTTGAACCCGCGACCGCCATGGCCTTTGTGTGGGTCCCCGGCAGTTTTTTTGATATGGGTAGCGGCCCTTGGGATGACCAGGGCCAGTTGGACGAAAAACCGCTGCATGAAGTCTGGCTTGATGGATTTTGGATCAGTAAACATCCGGTCACGGTTGGCCAATACTTAAAATTTTCCGATCAGAACCCGGAACATGCGCCGGAGTGGATGCAAACCGATCATCCCTGCCATATTCAAACCGGCGATGATGATCGTTACCGCATTTTAGGTGAATCGGTCACAGCGATGCATTATCCGATTGTCGGTGTTTCCTGGCGTAATGCGGCAGCTTTTAGCAAATGGTTATCCGATACAACCAAGCATTTATTGCGATTGCCCACGGAAGCTGAATGGGAATATGCGGCTCGCAGTGGCGGTAAGCCGGAAAAATATGCCGGTGGCACGGATGTTTCTGAGGTGGCCTGGTATGCTGATAACAGCGGGGGCTGCGCCCAACCGGTGGGCACCAAAGCACCTAACGGTCTCGGCATTTTTGATATGTGCGGCAATGTTGCGGAATGGTGCCAGGACACCTATGATAAATTTGCCTACCGGCAGCATGCCTTGCATAATCCGATTCATCAAGGAAACAGTGGTGTCCGGGTGGTGCGCGGCGGCAGTTGGCAATATGGTGCCCGCGATGTGCGGTGTGCGGATCGGGGGTTATTTGTGGAAGATTACCGGGGGGTTGATCTCGGGTTTCGAGTGGTGCGGCCGGCCTAATGTCCTAACTGGCATCCAAATATTGCAATGCCCGTTGCAATACCTCTTCCAATGGTTTCAAAGATCCTTGGGTCATTTCCAATCGAAGATTGAATTCCTCAGCGATCTGATGGGCTTTAGCACGCAGCCTGGCAGGGTCTCCCACCTGGGTGTCGATGAACAATGCCCGGGTGTAGTCTTTTAACATACGGTGGGCCACTTTCAGCGGATCGATATTTTTGTCTGCCAGATGATTCAGCTGCAGTTCATGAAAAATGAATTCCATGCCCATTTCAGTCCAGCCGGGCGTTAAAAACCAGGTACCCGCCTCTTGTTTTAGTTCTTCATCATACCGCTTCTGGCCGAGCAGAACGCCGATACAATCTTCCGCCTGGGGTGCAAAAATCGGGATGTCGAAATTTGGTGGTATTTTGTCCAATGCCTGGCAACGGCCGTATCCCAAAACAATGGCCTGCACGTTGGTCTGCAGCTTTGCGATAGCGTTTTCAAGGGTTTGCGCCAGGCGGTCGGGTTGGGTGTGAAGGCCCCATTCCATTACTTCAATATGCGTGACCGCCGGCTGATTGCGGGCGATGTGTTTGATTTCTTTTTCAAGAACTTTGCAACAGATTATTCCGATTGACATCCTGGCAGCCTTTTAATCGATAAGGACCATACTGTACCAGGCGGGCAGCAGCTGGCCTTGGGGATCGAATTCAACTTTAAAACCTAGCGGCGCTACCGTTTTACCGATATCAATGCCGTAGGCATCCATGGAGGGGCGCGCTAGATGCGGATACCGGCAAGGGTCAGGGCAGGCGCATTCTTCACACTCAACACACAACACCATGGCAAAGGCAAATGAGCAACCCATACTAAGCATGGCTTCTTTTTCAATCCCAAGGGTTACGGTCTGCCCGACTTTGGGATCGGTGGTTTTAATGATGATGGCGGTTTCATACCGTTCAAAAGCCTCCATAAAGCTTTCCGGTGAAATCGAGAGATTGGGCGGACATGTCCAATACTGCCCCCAGCGATTGCAGCCGAAGCGGCATTTCAAATAGGATCGTGGATCAAACACAATCTGCTGGGTCTCCACCATTTTGGCTTCGGAGGCACCCAATTCAATGGCTTTGTCTACCAAATTGTCAAATTTTTTTTCCATTCGTTGGTCTCCCTTCCATGATGACAGCGTACGCTAGAGCGATCTATACCGTCAAGCGTTTGTAAATTGCCGGCAATAAGGTGGGAAGCAGTTCGACTTTCGGTAATATGATGCTCTGGGTCTGCGGGGCAATGCGTTGCAGGTAGTCGGTGCTTTTCTGATCGGATGTGATGATAAAGGGATGAATCCGCTTCTGGCGCACCTCCTGGATTGCCTTGCGGGTGTCGGCGATGGCGTAATCGAGATTGCCGTACTCTAAATCATAGGGCCTGCCATCGGTCAAAATTACCATCAGTTTTACAGCCGCCTGGGTGCTGTCAAGTTTGTGCCGCCCATGGCGGAGTACCGCGCCCATGCGGGTCAATCCTAATGGTTCCAGATTGCCCAACCGGTATTGGATCTGATCATTATAGGGCTCGGCAAAATCCTTGATCACAAAAAGATCAACGCGGTGGCGCCCTTCCGAACTGAAACCGTAAATGGCATAAGGGTCGTCGAGGGAATCAAGGGCTTCGGCCATGAGCACCATGGCCTCTTTCTGAATGTCAATGACCCGCCGGCCGTTGACTTCTTCCTCGGTGGAGCCGCTTAGATCCAGCAGAAACAGCACCGCCACATCCCGAATCCGTTTGTCCCGCCGAATGTAAACATTTTCAGAAAGAAATGATCCCGAACGCATATCCACCATGGCCTCCACCAGGGCGTCGATATCCAGCCCATCGCCGGTAGGCTGGGCCCGGTACTTTTTAAACCGTTCCGGTTTAAGCCGGGTGAATTGTCGTCGAATCAGACCGATAATGCCATGCAACCGGGATCGAACTTCTTCAACAAATCGATTGGGCTCGTCGTCGGCCATGCGCTGCCGGACCAGACACCACTCCATTTTATAGTCAGATAGGTTCTGATCCCATTCCTTATAAAAAAAGGTTTTTACGTTTGCTTCAAGATCTTCAGGATCGGGAGAGTCAAAAACCATGTTGTCCAGCATTTCCTGAAACATTTGCCACAGCGCATCCACCTCCCGCTGACCATCG
>JAAUYK010053191.1_pt1 | contig 13178 bp, 12 predicted proteins | sample 7278021 | NCBI WGS metagenome assembly JAAUYK01 (sample SAMN14350223, study PRJNA611818) | marine sediment metagenome | isolation source: surface marine sediment (1.8m) | place: French Polynesia: Moorea | collected 2018-08
TCATGGTTAAAGAGTCGAATTCGTAAAAAAATTAGTCAATTCAAGTGTCTTCGGGATGCCATAGAAGATGTGCTTCGCACAGTGTCCTAACCGCCTTGGCGGTTGCTATAAGGCTAATATTAATTGTCTTTGATCATTAGAGGTTAACTCAATACGATGATGACAAGGGGGTTGAAAATCTTGTATTCCTGTGCCAAAACTAGGATCAATAGGAGGAATTTCAAAGGAAAAACCCTCTTGAGTTGAGACCTTCCGAACGGGAATCATATCATAATACTTAGCATCAGAATAACGGTTCCCATAAAGACCATGATGAGACACAGGAACATGGGCCGGGTCCATCACATTTTCCATGTAAAAATCCCAACCAAAAGGTAAATCTCTTTGATACCAATACAATTTTATAACACGATCAGATGTCTCTTCTAATTCAGGAATAAGACGAGGTTTTCTTAACTCACTTTCAACTTTTGCTTGTTGTCCAGATTCACCCCAAACCCAGATTAAACCCTGTAATTCTTTGACGGGATAACTAATAGCACAAGCTTTAGAATTAGAGCAATTTTTAGCTTCTGTTACTGCATCTTTTGACTGAGGAATTTTGACACAATTACCTTCTCCATCAAATCTCCAAGCATGATAAGCACATAATAATGTCCCATCAGACTCAATCCTTCCTTCCGATAAAGGAACCAAACGATGAGGACAAACATCGTCAAAACATCGCCATTTATTGTCTCCATCTCGCCACAAAACTAAGTTTTTTCCTAATAGTTGGATTTGATGGGGATGAGAGGCATCAATATGATCAATAACAGCTACAGGATACCATTGTTTTTTCCATTGAAATGTCTCTTCTTCTTGTTGAAGAAACAACTTTTCTTCATTGATCAAGTTGGGTTTTGGTTCTGAGGCTACCACGATAACTCCTTAAGTTTAATTACAAATCTATATATGTTTTAACATAATTTTGGTTCTGGGTGTTATAGAGTGAAGATTGATATAATTGATTGCAGCATTATTTTCTATGATAAATAGAACTAAATTAGCCATAATTAGTTTAAGCTTATTACTAAGTAATGGTTTTTCGGTATTAGAAAGTCAAAAATTAACAGCACAACCCATTAATCAAGCAGTAGTTTTTGACCCTCCTTCTAATGTAAGAATGAGTCCCAATGGCAGAATTATTTGCTCGGTAAATAGAGTAATACCAATTAATATTTATGGGTCAGAAAACGGTTGGTATTTGACAGATGCTTGTGGGCAACTGGGATATATTCATCGCAGTCAAATTCGCTTACAATCTAATCAGCCAAACCCAAGTAATGCAACTTTTTGTGAAGTAATTAATATTCAAAGAGGTCAACTAGCTTTACGTTTTAACCCCAATGGAGAATCAAGAGCAGGACTGAATAATGGGAATATTGTTCGCTTTATTTCTCAACAAAATATTTGGTACAAAGTTAAAGTAGTTCAAGGACCTAATAGTCAAGTTAATGGTTTAGAAGGTTGGGTAAATTCCAATTATCTTTCTTGCAATAATTCAAGTTATTAATTTAGTTTTAATCATCATAATCTTAAAAAGAAATTGAGACAAAACTCATCAGTTTTGTCTACAGCTTAGTTATTTATAATTTCCGTCGTAGGCCACTGAGATCAGACGACCATCACTACTGTAAACTCGATAAGGGGACATTGCTCCAGACCGAGGATCTTTTAGCGTTTCTGCTTGTTCCTCAGCAGAGAGAAACTCAAACCAGTTATTGTTATAACCGAGTTTAATACTTTATTGTTAACATAGTAAACAGTATTGTTAATTTATACAGATATCATTACAAAAGAAGAAACCATCTTACAGTTTTTCTTGCGTAAAGCTCCATTCTTGGTAGATATCTAAAGTAAAATTCAACAATTATTGTTCTATTTAACCCCAAAAAATAATGACAGAAAAACTATACGAAGGCAAAGCAAAAATTCTTTATGCAACCGACGACCCCGATATTTTGCTAACCCATTTTAAAGACGATGCTACCGCCTTTAATGCTCAAAAACGGGGAACTATTGTAGAAAAAGGGAAAATGAACTGTCAGATCACAGTTGCCCTATTTCAATGGTTAGAATCTCAAGGAATTCCTACCCATTTAATAGAACAATCTGCCGATGATAAAATATTAGTTAAACGGGTTAAAATTATCCCCATAGAAGTAGTAATTAGAAACATTGCCGCTGGTAGTTTGTGTCGACAAACAGGGTTAAAAGAAGGATATAAATTACCCTTTTCCTTAGTAGAATTCTACTTTAAAAACGACGAACTAGGCGATCCCTTATTAACTAGAGATCGTCTTTTAATTTTAGAACTCGCCACAGAAGAACAACTAAAACAACTACAAAATCTAGCCTTAGAAATCAATCAACATTTACAAGAATTTTTCAGCAGTTGTCAAATTACCCTAGTAGATTTTAAACTCGAATTTGGTATTGATAAGGAGGGCAAAATTCTTTTAGCAGATGAAATTAGCCCCGATACCTGTCGACTCTGGGATAAAACAGAAACAGATCCCCAAAAACGAGTTATGGATAAAGATCGCTTTCGTCGAGACTTAGGACAGATAGAAACAGCTTATCAACAAGTCCAGAAGAGAGTTTTAGATAAATTAGGATTAGGTGATAATGGAGGGTGATCAAAAATGTGAGGAGTTTCTCAAGAAACAAAAATTGGAACAATTTGTTACAGTCAGGGTCAAGGAGACGGGTAATATGGCTCGGCTGTTAGACAAGCTGTTAGCTATCTAAGTTAACCACAGGCAACGGATAACAGTAAAAACGCTATAGCTTGATTGGGTGTGTAGGAAGTGTCAAACCAGAGCAAAAGATTACATTTTTCTCCCTTACTGGGGATTATCCTGACAACGACAACCGTATGGATAACAGGCAGGCCATTAAGAGGGCAAAATGTCCCGTCAGTGGCCAGTATCAAAGACCCAGAAGCAACTGATTTTGAGTTTCTGGACAATCTAACTTGGGACTCACAGGCCGATGAATATTCGACAAAAGTTGAGCCTTATACCAAGGTTTCTGATATTAAAGATGCCACATCTTCCCCTGAGAAGTCCCAAAATGAGATTAAGGAACCAATAGCCAGAGATTATAACCCGATAATCCTCGAAGATCCCTGGTTAGAGGAGTCTGAGGATACCATTGAACCTTATCCCAAAGTTTCCACAATCAAAGAAGCAACTGACAAAACAACCCCAGTTGTTGCTGCTGAAAATAAAGATTCCATCCCCTCAGATTCCCCGTTAGAAGAGTCCCCAGAGGCAGCTAACCCTTATCCTAATGTTACTCATATCAAAGCAGTCGAAGCAACCTCTCAGCCCCCTTCTCAGTCGGCTAAAGCCATGCCAGAAGATGAAGGTTTAGCTCCAGAATCGACCGTGGATAGTGTATACCAGGCCAACCTAGATCAAGCGATTGTCGTCGAGTTCAGTGACCAAGAAGAAATAGACCAACAAGCGATCGCAGCCGAGTTCAGTCAACAACAAGAAATAGCCCAACAAACAACCCCTCCTAGTAACAGTGAAGATCCCCAAAGTCCTGATGTTCCAGTGGTTCCCACCCCGGAAGTAATTCCGGCCCCCGAAGGAGAAACCGAAGAAATACAAACCACCGAACAAGAACCCCGGGTCTTAGTAGTGGAAGTGGTGGTTGAAGGGGCTGATCAAGAATTAGAAAACCTAGTTTATAACACAATTCAAACCCGTCCAGGGCGTACGGCCACCCGTTCCCAACTCCAAGAAGACGTAAACGCCATTTATGCTACGGGTTTCTTCGCTAACGTGGAAGTGACCCCTGCTGACACACCTTTAGGGGTAAGAATCACTTACGCCGTCGAAGTCAACCCCACTTTAGAGCAAGTGGTGGTCAGTACCGTACCAGACGTGGAAGATAAACGGGCTTTACCCCCCGAAAAAGTTCAAGAAATTTTTGCAGATCAATACGGTAAAACCCTAAACTTACGGGATCTTCAACAAGGAATCGCCGCCATTAACGAATGGTACGCCCAACAAGGATTTGATCTAGCGCAAGTCATTGGTTCCCCCCAAGTCAGCGAAGATGGCATTGTCACCTTGGTAATTGCTGAAGGGGTAATCGAAAACATTCAGGTACGCTTTTTTGATGCGGAAGACGAACCTCTAGAAGGACGAACCCGTGACTTTATCGTTACCCGTGAAATGCAGCTAAAACCTGGCACCGTCTTTAACAGAAGAACGGCACAGTTTGACCTACAAAGGATTTTTGGTTTAGGACTATTTGAAGATGTGCGGGTTTCCTTCAGTCCAGGGGAAGACCCCAGAGAAGTGATCGTCAACGTCGATGTTGTTGAAGGTAACACCGGATCGTTGGCCGCAGGGACAGGAATTAGTTCCAGTAGTGGACTGTTTGGAACCATTAGTTACCAAGAACAAAACTTAGGGGGTAACGGTCAAACCATCGGGGGTGAAGTACAAGTTGGGGAAAGGGAACTGTTGCTGGATGTCAGTTTTACCGATCCTTGGATTGCTGGTGATCCTTTCCGTACCGCCTATACAGTTAACGGGTTCCGTCGTCGGACTATTTCCCTGGTCTTTGATGGGGATGACACCTCTATTAGAACCCTCAACGGGTTTGACAGTCCTCGGGTGATTCGTACAGGGGGCGGTATTTCCTTTGCCCGTCCCATAGCCGATGATCCCTTCACTAAACCAGACTGGCGACTCACCGCTGGGGTTAACTATCAACGGGTACAAATCGAAAACGCTGACGGGGATATTGCACCTCTATCTGCCCCTCTTAATGGTTTTCCGGAACAACCCCTGGCCTTTAGTGATTCGGGACGGGATGACTTATTAACCCTCAGCTTTGCGGCGGCTCAAGATTTTCGTAATAACCCCTTACGTCCCACCAGTGGTTATGTTCTTCGCTTAGGTATAGAACAAACCCTTCCTGTGGGTTCGGGAAGTATTCTTTTCACCCGTTTGCGCGGAAATTATAGTTATTTTCTACCCCTAAATTTGATCGATTTAGGATTTATTGAAGACGATCAACCCAAACCCCAGGCTTTGGCGTTTAATGTACAAGCTGGAACCGTATTGGAAGATTTACCCCCCTATGAGGCTTTTGTCATTGGTGGTAGTAACTCAGTACGGGGTTATGCAGAAGGGGAATTAGGCACCGGACGCAGTTATTTTCAGGCGACGGCAGAATACAGATTTCCTATTATTCCGGCGGTTGGGGCTGCTGTTTTCGTCGATTATGGGACAACTATTAAGTCTCAACGTTCTGTCCGTGGTATTCCTGGGGTAGTTCGAGCATTACCCAGTGATGGTTATGGTTATGGCCTGGGGGTAAGGATTCAATCTCCAGTGGGACCAATTCGGGTTGATTTTGGGATTAATGATGAAGGAGACTCTCGTGTTCATTTTGGGATTGGAGAGAGGTTTTAATGGAGTTTAAAATGGCATCTACTATAGAAAAAGGCTTTAGTGTATCGGGGATTGGTTTACATTCTGGGGCAAAAACTCAAGTCAAAGTTTTGCCTAACTATGGCAACCAAGGCCGTTATTTTGTTCGGGTTGATTTACCTGAAAAACCAATCATTCGCGCTACTGTTTCGGCGGTGAATCAAACCTTATTATCCACAGAATTAATGGCTGAGGGGGCAACAGTTCGCACTGTGGAACATTTATTGGCCGCTTTAAATGGGTGTGGTATCGAAAATGCTTGTATTGAAATCGACGGGCCCGAAGTTCCTTTATTGGACGGTTCGGCTAAAAATTGGCTAGAGGCTATGGTTGAATCTGGTCTGAGTCCCTCGGAAATGGTCATAGGAAGCCCGATCACCGAACCTGTATGGGTTAGGGATGGAGATGCTTTTGTTGCCGCTATTCCTGCCCCAGAAATCCGCTTTAGCTACGGTGTTGATTATCCTTACGAAGCGATCGGCAATCAATGGGTTAGTTGGAACCCCAAACAAGAATCATTCCAAGAGTTTATCGCCCCGGCTAGAACTTTTGGCTTTGCTGATCAAATCGAACAGTTAAAACAATCAGGGTTAATTAAAGGGGGTAGTTTAGACAACGCTTTAGTCTGCGATCGCTCGGGTTGGCTTAATCCTCCTTTACGCTTTGAAAATGAACCAGTGCGTCATAAACTCTTAGATTTAATCGGCGATTTGAGTTTATTAGGAACTGTTCCTCAAGCTCATTTTTTAGCCTATAAAGCTAGTCATAAACTTCATGTTCAACTCGCTAAGGCTTTATCAATGGATAATGGATAATGCACAATTAGCAATCAACTTTTTTGTTAGGCAAAAGATGCTATAATTTTTCCCGAGTCTTGCCCCAAGCCTCAAAAGTTCATAAATCAAAAGTTAGAAGTTAAAAGTCAAGAGTTTTACCTATTACTAAAGGAAGGGAATTTAAACAATGATCTTCCTCTTTATAAAAGAAGATACTTGAAATCTAACTGAAGAGCTACCCCTGCAAGGTTTTCTTGCCTTGGAAACGTGCGATTCTGGCTAAGTTTTTACTCTTGATTTTTTACTTTTTGCTTTCTCCGAAAGGACGCGCTAAAATTAGGCAATAAAATTGTATTACTAACTAGCTAAATAACTATATATGAATCTTACACATATTTTTGATCCTTTCAAGAAAAGTTTACAAGATTTTTCAATATTTTTTAAAATACTTATCATAACGGCAATAATTCTTGGAGTATTATTGCGATTTAATAACTTAGATGGAAAGATGTACTCTCTTGATGAAACTTTTAGTACAACCAACATTTTTGGACGTTATGTTGAAGATATTATCGATGTCAAGATTGTAGCTCCAGATCAACTTCAACGTTATCAGCATTTTAATAAAGAAGAGAGTTTAAATCAATCTATTAAAAGGCTAGTTGAAAAGCCTTATGTTTTTCCTCCTTTGTATTCAATTGGAATGCAAATTTGGTCGAGATTTTTTTCCAATTTTTTTCAGGAAGCTTCTATAATTAATAAAAGTTTTTCTGCATTTATTAGTCTTTTTTCGTTAGGTGGAATGTATTGGTTATGCTGGGAATTGTTTCAATCAAGTAGAATTGCTTGGATAGGAACGGCTCTACTTTCTGTGTCACCCTTGTATTTACAGTATGCACAAATTGTTAGAACCTATAGCTTAACTACTGCTGCAATTTTAATTTCTAGTGCTGCTTTATTAAGAGCTATTAGAAGAAAAAATCATAAAGATTGGGTAATTTATGCCATCACTATTGCTTTTGGCTTATATTCTCATTTGATTTTTGGATTTACCCTAATTGCAGATGGAATTTACATAATTTTGAGAGAGAAATTTCGCTTCAGTAAAACAACAATACTTTACCTTACATATAGTAGTATCGGTTTTGCTCTATTCTCTCCTTGGTTTATATTATTTTTATCTAAATCTGGTTTGTTTGAATATTCTGTTGCTCAACCTGTCGGTGCAAGTCAGTCTTTAGGCCTTTTAGTCAAAGGTTGGATTAATGGAATTACCAGAATTTTTGTTGACTTCAATGACCATTGGATTCTCTGGACGCGAATTTTTAGATATCCTAATCGTATCTTTAGGGTAACTATTTTATTAATTTTGGGATTTTGTCTTTTTTATCTTTTTAAGAAAGGAAAAACATCTATCAATCTTTTCATATTTAGTTTGATTATTGGTGGTGGTGGTTTGCTTATGTTAAGAGATTTATTGACAGGTAATGCTTTTTCTGGCCGTCTTCGCTATATGCTAACTTATGTGGTTGGAATTCAACTTATAGTGGTCTATGGACTTTATTTATTATTCGAGTCTAGATCTGTTTGGAAGAAAAAACTATCAAATACTATTTTATCTTTTTTAATTGTGGGAGGAATCTTATCTTGTTACGTGATTTCTACTGCACAAAGTTGGTGGGCCTTTGGAGCGCCAGATTATCCGTATATTGCCAATGAAATCAATCAATTATCCCGTCCAGTGGTAATTTATGAAGATTGGGGAGATGCTCTGACCATGAGTTATATGTTAAATGAAAACGTCTATTCACATTTAACCCGTCAAGGATATGTTTTTCTGATCAATAATCAAGGTAAAATCTATAAAGATTATAGTGATATTGTTCTCTTTAAACCATCAAAAAAGATGTCCAATCAATTAAAGCAAAATAGAAATTGGGAATTAGACCCCTTCATGGAAGATAACAAAACCTCACTTAAAATTGGCAATGTTTGGACAGTGACAAAATTAGATATCTCTGATCAGTAATATATTAACTTATCCCTTTTTCGCGAGAAATATAAAGAAAGTTCATCTATGTCGATGTTAATGTTTCCTTGATTATGATTGAACTATAATTAGTGGTGAAACAAAAAATAACTCACCAAGCTACTGTTGAGGAGGAAAAATGGTGAAGAAATCACTTGGTTTATGCTCATTAATGATCCTGGGTGCAGGGTTAGGAGAATTAGCTTTATCTCCTAAAATAGCGCAAGGAGCAGAATTGTGTAATTATCGCAATGAAATTATCCGTGTTTCCGGTGCTTATATCAATAATGACGATACTTGGGTGACTAAGGGATGGTGGTTAGTCCAACCCGGGGAATGTATGGTCTATCCCGATAATTGGTACACTTATATAGAAGTTGACCGAGATCAAACCGTAGAACGTACTTATTTATTAGATTTAGAAGAGGAAGATATCCAAACAGTCAGTTTATGTGTGATTCAAGATCGATACACTTTTTATAATGGAGAAAGGTATGATGTTTGTGATAAACATCATTATGGTTTCAGTGATAATTCTATGCAAGTATTTTACTTAATTGGTGCTAGAAGAGAACTGATTGAATACACTAGATGAACTAAAATATTAGTTAATTATTACAAAAAATTCTACCCATTTTCAAGGGTGGGATTTTTTTTATAAAAAATAAGTCTAAATTATACTTGAGAGGAGAAAATTAAATCATCTAACTGGCTATAATCAGGTAAAGTAGTATCTATGAATTTACCGTTTCTCATCACCTTGCGATCGCTTTGAGGGCGGGAAAATAATTCACTAAAATAACGGGCTTTAAATATTATTAAATCTGCATTTAATCCTATAGCTATTTTGCCTAAATTGGGTAAGTTCATCAACTGTGCCGGAACTTTATTAATACTACTAACCCAGTTGTCATAAGGGGTATCTAAATGACCAATTCTTACTGATTCTTTTAATACTTCTAACCCGTCATGATTGCCAAAACCATAAAAAGGATCTCGACAATTATCACTGGCAAAAGCAACAGGAATACTATATTTTTTTAGTTCATAAATATCGGTAATTCCTCGCATTTTTGGGGTATAGTTTGGGGTTCTATCTTGCAGATATAAGTTACACATTGGCAAGGCAATAATATTAATATTTGCTTCTTTTACTAGGTTAATAGTTTCTTGTCTTAATTCAGGTTCCTGTTGAGATAAACTACAACAATGACCACAAGTAATTTGGTTTTTAAATTGATATTTTATAGCAGTTTCTGCAATCTTTTTCAAACAAATAGAATTAGGCTCTAGGGTCTCATCGGCATGGAAATCTAGATCTAAATTTCTTTCTTTTGCTAGACTAAATACTTGTTCTAGTTGTTGGTCAAGTTGAGTATTCATATAAGCTACTCCCCCTAATACTTGTCCATAATTAGCTACTAAATCGGCTAAATTTTCTCCTTCTTTAGTCAAAAAATAGTCTAAAGAAACTAAACATACTGCTTGTAAAATCAATTTATTTTTCCACTGATCTTTTAGTTCTTGAAAGACATCAAAACTAATGTTTGCTTGTTCTCCAAAAGAATCTAAATGGGTTCTAATAGCAATAGTTCCTTGAGCATAACTACACTGTAATCCAAATTCCATCCTTCTATAAACATCTTCTGATTTCCAGTTGTTTTGAGCATCTTTTCTAACTGTATTTAAAGCTTCTTCAAAAGTTCCTGAAACATTCGGCGATCGCTCCCAAATATGGCCTTTATCTAGGTGAGTATGACTATCAAGAAAACAAGGAAAAATAATCCCTTTTTTAACATCAATATAAGGATATTCTGGGAGTTTAGAAGTATGAGGAATAATCGAAATAATTTTATCTTGATTTATTTCTAAATCAACATTACACAATTGTTCTCTTGTTTGGGATTGTATGGAAACATTTTCTAACAAACAAAGAGGAATATGAGCATTTTTTAGCCAAAAGCGATCGTTATCAGTAATCAGTGAACAGTTATCAGTCATCAGTTTTTTCAGTTATCAGTTATTATATATTTTAAGTGATTATGTTATTATTATATAGTCAAGCAAAAAAAATTAATTCTGTTATCAGGTGGTTTATGAAACTTAAAGTAACTAAACAAGGGGTCTTAATTCCTAGAGAAATATTAGGAGATAGTCAAGAAGTGGAGATTATTCAACAACAAGAAACAATTATTATAAAAATAAAAAAAAGACAAGAAAATGATAAATTACCATCTAGTTTAGAACCGAGAAAACCCTGTTATTGGCGAGGAAAAGTAAAAATTGCTGATGATTTTGATACTTTACCTGATGATATACAAAATATTTTTATGGGTTTAAGTGAATAAATTATCTTCTTGATACTCATATATTATTGTGGTGGTTAGATGAAAGTTCTATGCTTTCAAAACAAGCGATTACTATTATTTCAAATACTCAAAATAAATATATAGAGGAGATCAGTCATTTAACTTTATCAAAGAAATAAGTAACTTTGATCTTAAGCAATATCTGATTGATAGAAAGCGAGAGTTTCCTGTACATAGATAACCTCATCAAGACGCTGATTAATAATATTAATATATTCGGGGACTAATTCAATTCCTAAATAATTAATTCCTAATTTTTTAGCAGCAAGTAAAGTTGTTCCAGAACCAGCAAAAGGATCAATAACAATTGAATCATTGACAGAAGGAACAAATATTTTTACTAATTTTTCCATCAAATCTAATGGTTTAACTGTACAGTGAATATTAAAGTCTTCATGTTTATCTCGTGGAATATTCTCCAAAATATTGGATTGAAAACCATGCTCATTTTTAGTAAAAAATAAACCAGTTCCATAGTTTAAAACTGTTTCTGTATAATTATTTTGTAATGGCTTTTGTAAAATACAAATAGCTTCCCATTCATTCCTTAAACAACTATGCCAACCTTCCCATTGTTCAGCATTATCATAACCTTTTTGTTCTAATTTTTTCTTGATATTAATACCTTTAGGAATACCACTAGAACGTCTATAAACCATGATATCTCTAGCATAAAAACCAGCATTTTCAAGGGCAACTTGCACATGAGCAACTGTTCTTGTACTATTAAATACTAGGATGGTAGCACCGGGTTTACAAATGCGAAAAAGTTGTTCTCCCCATTGAAAACACCAATGTTCATAATCTAGAATATTCTCACGGTTTCTTTGATACCATTTCTTATTACGAACTCCACCAGCTAAACCACTACCATAAGGGATATTCTTAACTAATGTCTTGCTGTTTTTATTATTAACTCTTTCCATGCGTCTTTGAATTTCTGAATTATCCCATTTATGACCAATAAATTCATAATTATAGGGAGGGTCGGTAATACAAGCAGATACATAGTTATCGGGAACTTTTTTCATTACTTCTCTACAATCACCCAGTAATACAGTATTAACTAATTCTTGTGACATAACTTTAGTCATTTTTTGATACGAATAGTATGATAGTATTTATTTTAACAGAAAACAGTTTTGGGGTGTATTTGCATAACTTAATACACCAAGTTAATAAGGTTTAGTGGGTTACTGCATCCTTTAAAACTCAATTTGAACAGTTAACTTATAATGAAGGGAACGAAGCACAAAAGACACAATTAGCTCAAGTTATTCATATAACAAAATATTTCAGAGATATAAATTTTTGAGATAATTAAGATAAAAAAATTAACAAAAACCTTAAATCTGCTTAGAATAAAGTTTGCAGCATTTTATTGGATTTTTATCCCTTTAAATTGGGATATTTGTATCTAGACATTAAGTACATTTTTAGTCCATAATTAAGAGCAGTTCATCAAGAAAGGATCTTGTATCATGAAAGGCACTCATAAAAATGAGCATCAAGATGTGATCACCATTATTGCCAGTTCTGACCAAAGTTTTGACGATGCTGTCGCTCAAGGTATTAAACAATTGAAAGATCCATCTGGACCACATAAAGATTTAGAATTTACATCTTATGAAGTAGTAAAAATGCAAGGAACTATTTGTGATAGAGGAGATTCCTGTGATCCTGAATTTTATCAAGTTGTCATGAATGTAGCTGGTTCACACAGTCACGATCACTAATTTTGGCTAATTTAACTATACCTATCTTCTAGTTGATGATTCCCTAACCTTATCTGGAAAAACTAATTTTGCATTCTTTAATATTGGTATTTATCCAGACTCAATCTTAATGTATAGACACAGCACATCTAAATGTCTATACAAAGATTGAGTTATTATATTAATGAAATAATTATTAATTACTCATTCTCAACACTAATCGGTATTGGGTTGTAAATCTTGATTAACCCAAGCAACTAATAATTCATACCCTAAACTAAGAACAACTGGACCAATAAATAACCCTAAAATTCCGTGGACTAAAGTTCCTCCTAAAACACCAATTAAGATGACAATAGTGGGAACAGGTAAACCTTTGGACATTAATATAGGTTTAAGGATATTATCAACCAAGGTACAAGGAACCATCCACAGTGTAAACAATAATGCAGTAAGCTTTCCCATAGTTGACCAAGCAAAAATAATTGCTGGAAAAACCACTAAACCCGGTCCAATTTGAATAATAGTCAAAACTAAACATAATAGGGTTAATAAACCAGCAAAAGGAATTCCTCCTAGTAATAAACCAATACCAATAAGAAGACTTTGCAACGCAGAAACCCCAATAATACCCCGTGTTACCCCCCGAATAGTACCAGTAGCTAATTGTAAAAATTCTTGACCTTGTTTGGGGGTTATTCGCAGAAAAACTTGTCTAATACGAGAATTTAATTTCTCTGCATTCATAACTAAAATTCCGGCAATAATAATCGAAATAATAAACTTCA
>JAAUYK010157303.1_pt1 | contig 13174 bp, 8 predicted proteins | sample 7278021 | NCBI WGS metagenome assembly JAAUYK01 (sample SAMN14350223, study PRJNA611818) | marine sediment metagenome | isolation source: surface marine sediment (1.8m) | place: French Polynesia: Moorea | collected 2018-08
CCGTCGCGCATGTACGTCTCTCCATTATCTGCTTGCATGCCGATGAGCGAGAGAGCGAGCGAGCGAGCTGGACGCCGAATTCCTAAGTCACTGCCTGTCTCACGTTCTCGCTTTCGCTCAAGAATTCGATCCACTCGCAAAGCAGCGCGTTTCGAAATCTGCAGTACAAACTTGCCTCCGGCTAAATATCCGGACTGACGGAATGCGCGCATATAGTAGTACGTATACCGTACGTGTACACACGCACACACATCGTAGACGTTTCGTGCTATTATTCATTCAGCCTTGGCACATTATTACTCGTATCTCCCAATATGCGGCGCCCGCCTCGTCCCCAAGAGATGCATGGCGTGTTAGCTCAAAGCTCGTTCGCTCGTTTGGAGCCTGTTTTGTTGCCAGCTGTACGTACACGTCTACGAGTATGTGTATGCTGCGTAGCAGTGAGAACTGCGCCCGAATGAAAATTGGAAAATATGCCTTGATAAAGTGACGTCAGCTCGGGTGGGTCTGCGTAGCTAGTTGCCGCTGCGCATTGTGCCTGAATAGCCGGATTGCTCGAAATTGGATTTCACAGACCGTAACAAGCTAGTATATGTATACGAAATCCCAAGGTCACGTCGTAAATCCGGCCTCGAACATGGAATTTCAGAGTCGAATAATCCGATTATTTTACCGCGAGACCCTCGGAAAGTCTACCCATGTAGATAAGTTTTGTATTCTTTCCATGCAGGCCGTTGGCGAAGTGGAGCGCGATCTCATCTACTCTGACGAGGACGAGGACTTCTCCAGCGGCGAGGACGGCGGGTCGGACTCCGAACCAACAATGCTCGACTCGGGCGGACACGGCCATGGCCACCACTCCGGACACGGACACCACGGTCACCATCACGGACATGGTTCGAGTCATCACGGGCAACAGCAGTCTAGCGGTGGCGCGACTGTGGGGGCCTCCGGGGGCTCCAAGCACCGATTCAGAAAGTCCCCACGGTCGAGCGAGACAGGCGAGCGGGGCGGAGGGGGATCCGGCGGGGGCGGCGGAGGCCGGTCCAAGGGGCTGGCCTCGGCCGCGTCGGCCGCCGCCGCGGCCAGGCAAAGGAATCTCAAGCAGAAGTTTGTCGCGCTGCTCAAAAAGTTCAAGGTGACGGATCCGGAGGACCTGGAGCACGAGCGGGTCAGCCTGGACCAGAAGCTTTCAGGTGGGTTTCAATTTGCGATATCTCGGACGAAGCCGGTGGCACATATACGTAGAAGGGGCGATGCAGTTAACATCGCGAGCGCGGGCCGCTTTTCATGTCCAGCTGTTGCCAAAAATGCACCGCCGCCGCTGCACGCATCTCTGGAAAATGCGATCACGCTTTGGGCCGATGCCTAAACGGCCTCACTGAGCGGCCTTGGTCGAGCGAGGCTCTTAAACGTTTGTAGCACGAGCGAGCGAGGACTCGTTTTGGCAACTCCTTACGTCACGTCGATCTTCAATCGCCAGAGCAGTCTAAGCAGATAACCTTGCTTGCTATGGATCCAAGGCTGCATGGCTCTCTGTCCTTGAGGCTCGTTCACCGCGGCGGCGATGACGTCACTGTTGCTGACCACCACCGCGCCATCGTCAAGTTGCTACCAGAAAGATAGACTTTCGAGCTTGTGGTAAGATCTAAGCGTAGTCTCCCATGTACGTGAAGTACTACATCTGGTACGCGTTGTACGTGAAACTGAAGCAAAAACAGCGTGTAACCTTTTGACTTAATAACTCCACCTCTGACGTCATTCCTGACCCGCTTCGAGTCGAAGAGGTCAGAGTTGCTGTTCGTACTATGACCACATGTCACCAACCGGCCTTCCCTTGCTAGCTGCACACATGTTGTTTTCGAATTCGACTGAGCCGAGATCCGATCGATCGATCGATGACATTCGTCCGACGACCTCCGAGAGGAGAAGAGCTCAGTTTGTCCTTAGGATATCAAGATGCGCACCGACATCACCCTTCCCTACAGCCGCCGGACGAGCGCCGTCTCCAAGTGGAGCAGCGTCGGCTCATGCAGTCTGTACTGGAACGGTGAGGCATTCGATCATTCCATTTCAAAACCCGTACGTAGATATATAATACTTGCACGCCAAGGTGTATGACAGCATACATGCAGTTGAGCACTGCAAGGGGGTAAAGTCTTTTGAGTCCTTGGTTTTGTCCAGGGTTCCTACAGTAGCAACTGTCCGGTATATAACGTCAAGTCAAATGGCCTCCCTTTCTAAAGCGTTGGACAAGGCCTTTTTCGTCGTACCCTTTTGTGGTTTATTCGGCTCTTGCGACAGCACTTAACTGTCATTGCCGGTAGGTACGTAGGTTGGTCTGTGAGCGACCGGTGGCGCGGCGGCCGCGGTCTCGCCGCTTTCGTTCGCATTCCTTCCACTTGGTCCCTCCGTCCGTCCCTCGGTCCCGATCGCTTTCCATGCTTGGTCGGTCGGAGGAACGACCGAACCGACCGAGCGACTAGCTGCGGTTAACGGGCGGCCATTTGGCGCAGTGCGGCGAGAGGACGGTCGAGGCGATCGAGCTGGTTACGTCTCGCTCGCCCGCCTCGATCTATGTAATAACCTGAGAAAAACGACCTTTCATCGTAATTGCCTTTTCGTCGTCTACGAACGGAACAAGCACTAGTCGGCGTCGCATTTTCAGACTTTATTGGCTGTAAGAGAAGACCTGTCTTGCCTAACACTACTACATGTGTTCCTACCCAGTTCAGTAGTTCAACGCGACCGTCATTGTTACGTATTTACTCAACGCGCGCACTTGAATCTTTGCCATCTTGTCTGGTCCCGACCTACTACTACATGGTACAATACGAGTGGCGTGGTCAGCAAAAATATTTTTCCCTCATGCAGACAGCTAGACGACGTATAAATCCGAGTGAGGCCCTGTCCGTTCTGCCGCGTGCCCGGCCGCCCGGCCGGCCGGCTTCCTTCGCCGCCGTTTTGATTTATGGTGCAGGGAGGCCGAGAGTGGAGTGGCGCCAATGAAACTGCTGAAAGACAAATTGCCCCGATCGTAGTAGAGAGATAACGAATGGAATGGGGAAGGAAGGAGAGAGAGGAGAAAACAGCGCGGCGAGAGTGCTTTCGCTCGCTCGCTCGGAAGCGATCTCGAACCGACAATTTGTCAATTTGCGTCAGTCAGCTCAATTTCAGGCCTAACAACCTTGCGCGTTATTTGCAGAGGGGAGCGTCGACCCGGCCGAGATCGAGGATCTGCTGGACGAGCTCGACGAGGACTTCAGCGAGGACTCCGGCCCCGACGTGGACACCATCAGCATCGGCTCGACGCCGAAGCCATCCCTGAAGCCATTCTTCTGCTCAAGCAAGAACCTCGCGGGCGGCGGGGGAGCCGGTGCCTCGTCGGGCCACGGGGTCTCCTCCAGGCAGCACTCGCAGCACCATCAGAGTGAGTTGAACTATACATTCTTACGTAAGATTTCTGCATGCCTCCGAACTGCAAAGGACATACATTCATATAGCGTATTTTGCATGACCATCTGTACGTATACTACTGTATGTATTCGTTCGAAATTCGAACTAGGAGTCCGTATGTGTCGAAGCGACGAGGAGGCGATGCATGTTGTGTAACGCGCGTCCGGCCGACAGTAGTAGATAGCAGCCGGACGCGGACGAACACACGCAGTTCATAGTGATGCACGCGTACGTACGTTCCTCGCCCGCTGTTGCGACTGACGGCTTAAGGTTACGGCGGCGCGCGGCGCAGCCCGGCGCGTGTGCAAGACTCACCCGGCCGGTGGTCGACTTTAACAAGCTCAATGCCACACTAGCTTTGTCCAAGCTTGCAGGAGTGCAGAGTGGCTAAGATTCCCTATTTGAACGTAGGCATCCAACAGGGATGAAGTCAGAGCTATGCGCATCATTCTGAAAGTAGAGTAGTCATATATTATTAGTATTTGACAAGTGAGCGCTTTGTCCGTTCCGCTCTCAGACTAATATGTCTAGCAGGGCGCTCGGCTGTCGGCGCGGATACGCTTATTATGCGCCGCAAATAGTCGAATTCGGCCACGGCGTTAATGCCACCTAACTTCTGAGGTTCTTAAAGATGACATTTCGTGCACATTAGTTGATTTCTCGCGTTTACGTCACAGCTACTGACAGTCTCCAACTCTGTACATAGTGGATTGACTACGCACATACATATATAGGCATATTCAATCATGTAGCCCAATTGGTCTTTGCCAACAGGAAAGAGATAGACCTACTTTCGTGTTGCGAAATAGTTTTTCGGTATACCTGCTAGTCTATAACAACGATGTGGCTAGTTTTGTACCTTGTACCTTGCTGACTCCTTTCTGTATAGTGGGCGAGGTTATACTCCATTTCCACAAAATTTTTACCTCCCGCGGTGAGCGAGGAAAGTGATGCATTCCGCACGGGCGAGTCATAAATGTCGCTTTCTAGGAAGGAAGCTAGGAAGCCGCCTCCGTTTACCACACAGACAGCCAGCTAGAGAGCAAACGAACACTACTGCGTGTTATTTAAAGTAGGCAAGCGGAATAATATGTTTGACTCGAGGCTGATGTCTGCGAAGTACTTTTCGAAAAGTGCTTTCGGGCTTCAGTATATATGATCGACGGCCGACCGGAGGAGTTTCGAGGTGGCTTGAACTAGTTCGTGTCGTGTAATGATCCGTTCAGTAGACTTTTCGTCGCCTCACTTGCCGCCGCCGCCGACAGTCCGACCTCGGCGCACTTGATCCGGCATTTCGTCGCCTGTAATGGGCATATGTTGAAACGGTGGAAGCTAACAACGTTCTCTTCTATGCTTAAAATGACGCGGGCGGCCACCCTGTAGTTTGTTGCGTTCTCCGCCGTTCCGCAACAAACCCGCGCGTCTCTAGCTGCTTCGCACTTACACCACACACACACACACACACAGAGGGCCGACCGAGGCCGCCGGACGGACGGACGGAGGCAGGAGCGGAGCGGAGCGGAGGTTGAGCTGAGCGGGCGAGACAGCAGCATTTAATGAGAAGGCGCCGTGATCGATGACTAAGGGTAGACGGAGCTGACGGGAAAGTTGCTGTTACGTTCCGCCGCAACACCTTAAATGGCTGCGGTCGGCTCGGCTCGGCTCAGAACCAACTTGGAAGAGTGGTCGGGAGTGATATTGCCCTCGCTCCAACCCATTTCGCGGCGCCGAATTGGTGCATTATATACGTATATCCAGAGCTTTTCCGCAAAAATGCGTTCTGCATTGCGGACTGAAGGAGGGATAAGAGCTTCGTATTTAGAGCTGCGCCGACCTGATGGAAAATACATAAGTCCTATTCAAACTACAATTCGGAGTAAGAAGGACAATATACTAGGTAGATTAGATAGAACAGACTTCATTTTAGGATTGATAATCATTCCTTGAGAAAGGGAATACGTGCCTAAAGTTAGGCAGCAGTCTTGCTGCTTTTCTCCGCAGATGGCACTGCTAATGCGACTGCAGCGATTGTCTGGCAGGTCCATTTCCGTTTTGGCACCGACAAAGTCCCCCCTAGCTAGACTCTTATTTATTCGACGTCCTTCTAATGGCTTCGGGCAGTGCGAACACAAAAAGGCTGCCGCTTTATAAAAGCATGTCATTATGTCGGTGCGTATTAATGACCCGGCCCTCGCTTTTCACCGCAATCTATCTGAAGAATCTTTTCCGCGGCGTGTACACGTACATGCTGCTGCAGTGGTCGGATTCTGCGAAAGTCGTCGTCTGTCTGGCTATAGTCGTTGCAGGCTGTAGAAGCAAGCTAGCGTCACGTAACGTCGCAGCCTCGATCCGCCGCCGCCGCACGGGGATCCTTCCAGTTTGACCGTTAATCTTAATAAGGCTCTGGCTGGCTGGCTGGCTGGCTGGCAGGCAGGCAGGCAGCCTGCTCCCTCGCTCGCTCGCTCGCTCCTGTCGCTCTCTCAATCCTTCGAGCTAGACTCAGAATGAACTATCCGGCTTGAGCGGAGGGGGCTTTCAATCTCGAGGAGACAGCTTCTGCACCAGGCTGGCGTTGCAGTTGCTAACTCTTACGTCGCTTGAGGAGCAGAACAAAGTAATTTCGTATGGAGTTAATGAGCTACAATGAGGAAATTTTGCCAATCCGTTTCATATACTCAAGACAATGCGTATCACGTACAAATTAGAATTGTGTTTGTACGTAGTAGTTCTCTCTATCGTATTGAGTTTCATTGAAATCAATCAATTAAAGCTATGTAGGATCAAGCTATTATAAATGCGTATCATATTCGTTTACCTTTCCCGTATGTGTACTTATTCGTACGCTTAATTAAAGCTATACTTTCTCGTTCGTCTGCTTATGTTCCCTCCTTCTTTTCCCTCGCTCTCAATTCCGATCAACCTGGCCGTGTAGTGGCGATGATGATGATGAGCGCCTCCGCGACGGGAGAGAGCCTCGCATACCACCAGGGATCAGGTGAGATTGAAACCATATGTTTGTTCAGTTTCCTTCGCATGAAATAGCCATTTCATATTATCATGCCGGCAGACAGCCGCAGCTTATCGTCTCTACGACATGGACCTAAACTAAAGTCTATACTTAATTATTAGATCATGGAGGCGGCGGCAGCGACCGTTTGAGCGACGACAGCAGCAAGGACGGCGGCACCGCGGGGGCCGACTCGCATCCTGAGAACCTCACCGACCCCGAGTTCTCCGACACGAACATGCAGCAGCAGCAGCAGCTGATGACCTCTTCGCCGCCGCAGTCGGGAGACGAGCTGCACCGAGGCGAGCATCGGAAAGAGAAGGTAAAGGAAGGAAGGAAGAAAGAAAGAAAAAGAAAGAATAAAACTTTCACTACCAGAGGGAAGGACATTGTTCGTTCGAGCAGTTGAGTGCTCTTTCGTGTCTCTCTCTGCATGGACCATCAGATGGGCGACCAGCGTTGCTCGGACGCCGACCAATACACTTTCGGAAAAGAACATATACGCGCACTGAACAGATGCATTGACGTTGAGTAAAGCTGAAGCTACGCCGGAGTCACTGCTCAGGGCTTCATAGCCTCCGTTGTCAAGCATCAGATGGGCTCCTTCCGAATGTTTAGCTATCTGTATGGGGCATGGTGCTGGCATCCCAGGTCTACATAGTTTGGAAACTATCCAATGCTTAATTCTCCCCAAGAAAATAATTTAACGTCACGATAGAAAGCACCTCCATATTACAATACGGACCATTTACGAATAAGCTCAATGTTGTTCTCAATTTTGTCTCGACTTTTTTTCCGCATGGCGTCGGCGGATACAGCAGCGTCGGCTAGAGTGTCCCTGCAATTTGCCAAACAAGCTGGCGGTCGCTTCTTCCAGTTCCAGGCTTCCAGCCCAATCCATCTTGATCTTGAGAAAAAGCCGTCTGCCGCCGCCGACGGTTGCGCAGCGAGACTGAAAAATTGGCCGCTGTCTTGGACGGAGGGAGGGAGGGAGACAGTCAGTCTTATTTTGTCGTGTCGCTAGGCAAGCACGCCGCGCCGATCGACCGACCGACCGACCGCGGATGGCTGAGCTCAAGCAATGTGAGCCTCGCATCGCGACGCTATAGTAGTAAACCGCAAGCCGAGGACAGCTGGTCTGTCCAATTTCGCTGCGACTGCAGAGGCCGAAGCAGCGTAACTTTTCCCGCGACGATTTTTGACACATGACAGGATTTCTGAGGGCTGGCGGCGGAGGCGGCGGAAAATGTCTTGCAAGTTTCCCGGACGGAGGAAAGTTCCCCCTTAGAAAAAGATGTCGACAGTATGATCGGGAGTTGATTCGATTGCGCCGTCGTTTCTCAGTGTACGGTATTCGTTCATCATTCCAGGAGATTGACCGACCTTGTGTTTCTTTTTTCATGCAGAGCGAGCGAAGCCGAGGCACCAGACTTTTCTCATCGAAAGATAAGCGTGATAAGGCCGACAAGGAGTCGGCAGCGGGAGGTGGCGGCCTCGGAGGAGGACAGGGAGGGGCCGCGGGAGGCGGAGGAGCAGGAGGAGGCATGAGCGGCGCCGGCGCGGCGGGTGCAGCGGGGCAGGGAGGCGGTGGCGGCGCCGGAACCTCCGCGGCCTCGACGCTGGCGTCGGCCGTGGTCTCGGCTGCGGCTGAGCGAGGCGCCTCCGCCGTCTCCTCGACCTCGGGGGCAATGCTGGCGTCCAACAGGGCGGACAAAATGGGCGGCGTGGGCGGCAGCGCGGAGAGGGCGGACAGAGGCGGGATGGGAGGCGGAGGCAGCGGCGCGGCCACCAACGTCGACGCATTTAGTGTAAGTGTCAACTTCCATGTCCTAGCTTTTTATACAGCTGTAGTACCCAGCCGCGTTTCCGGCAATTCCTCAGGGAATGCATTGAATTAATTAGCATACATTAGTGTGTGAGAGGGCTAAGGAAGGCCAAGGAAAGGAACAGGGGCGGAGGGAAGGACGGTCTTTTAATTCTCCGGCCTTTCCTTCCTCTCCGAGCAGCATAACTACTCCTACTACCAAGACCTGCCGCCGCCGCCGTCTTCGGAGCCGCTCTCGCCGCTGGCAAAAGTTTGCTCCCCGACCGGCTCAGTCGGCAGCAGCAGTGGCTACGGGGGCGGCAAGAAATCGGCTGTGATTTACAAGCCGAAGGAGATGGTGAGGCGCGAAGGAAAGAAAGAAAGAGGACGGACGGGGAGAGAGAGAGAGAGAGCTGGGAGAAGTTTTGCCGCCGCTAGCCTCTCTCTCCTCCCTCCCTCGATCCCGGACCCGCGTAATCTTTGGGCCCGCTCTTTTTTGCTGCTGATTGCAACGGTCCACCGACCTACCTGCCTGCGCGTTTATTCGAACACACTCTCGATACACTGCCGGCCGCCCGCGAGCGATGTTTGTGTGCCTCGATCAGCGCTGCACAATTTATTCCCACCACATGTCATGCATTCCTATTTCGTATATACATATACACCGAGTGTGGTCAGAAAACGAACGTGCCTAAGTCTCTTGACTTGCTTAATAACCAGGACTGTCAGGACCATCCTTCCACAGCGACCTAAATGAGCTCACTAGTACTAACTACATTATCATGTGGCACGCCTTTGACTTTCACCCTGATCACCATGTTGCTGTACTTGCTAGAACTATTTCCCCATTTCACCTATTCTTTCCAGCCTCGCAAGGTGCTGCTCGAGCAGTTGAGCCGCGTGCTCCCTTCGGACGGGGATAACAGCAGCAGCCTTCCCGACCAGCTGATCCTTGCGAACACGTGCGACCGGCAGGGCGCGCACCTCGCCGCCAAGCTCGGCGACAGCAACCGCCGAGTGATCTGCACCGCGGGCCCGGCCGACGTCCGGGCCGCGCTCACCTGCCTCGTCGCAAAGATCCAGAAGTTCTGCAACACTCAGACCATGTCGCCGCCGTCGGTGCGCGTCGCTCTCATCGGCTCCGACACCTTCATCAACTCCGTGTTGCGGCCCTACGTCGAGCTCTTCTCATCCAAGCCGCCCGACTGGCAGGGCTACATCAAGTTCTTCATCATTCCCATCGGTAAGATCTGCAACTGCGCTGAAAGCAGATGACAAGTGCATCATGGACCGACCGACCGACCGACCGAGGTGCAGTTCTTCTGACGTCTTGCAACTGCTACTAGCTGGAAGCGATATGGTGGTTCTACGCCGCGTAAAAGTACGCAGTAAAGGGGTATTTTGGGACAGATTGTAAGTAATTTTAAGCAGGCCGGCGATTGGTTCGTTTTTGCCGGCGGGTAGGCCACGGAATGAAACGCTTCTTTGAAATTCGCTGTTGGCTGCCAACTGCCAAGTGGCCTGGCTGGCTAGCTGTCTTCCCAACTGTACTATACGCCTGTCCGTCTTGACAGCTACGCGCTTTAATTTCGTCTTATCTTTAACTTTCTCCCTGCCTTAGAGGAGTTCAGCTCAAGACAAGACAACAGCGCTGCCCGACGCGCGCTGTCAGTCTGTCCCGTAGGTAGGCAGACTTAATTCATCTACGAGAATGCCACAGCTTCTACGTTTATGAAACAACCGGAAGCCGGAGCTAGCTAGATGCCGGAGCCGGGCAACAGATCTTGTTTTTGCCGACCATACTAGAGTTGCCACATCCAGAGTATCCACCTGGAGACTAAATCAGATAATTCTAATTAACATAATGGAATACGTACCAAGAAATTAGCATCCAAAATTGTTACTACTCAAAACTGCGAGTTAGTTAAAACCTAGAGAGAGCGATGAATGAGTGCTCGGCTACATAAAAAGAGCCGCGGGGAAGTCCTGCCTTCATTTTTCAAAGCCGCCATCCCGTCCTCGCAGAAACAGACTATAATCTTGACTTCATGCAGGCGTGAACTCGGTGTCCAAGTACATCGGCGGCTTCGACTCGACGTACACGTCGCTCTTCCTGCACGAGTCGTGGCGGGAGCTGATAGAGAAGCCGGAGCCGGGCCGGGCAGACGTCGCCGAGATCGTCTCGAGAATAAACCAGTACCTCGGCTGCCCCACCGACTCGCTCGTCCAACTGCCGGTCGCAGAGGCGATGGTCACATACAAGGAGAAAAGGTATAACGTTCATGTTCTTCACAGCTTATGTACATGTACGTATGTGTTATTGTTTCCTTAATGCAGCTCTGACGAGGAGTCCAGTCAAGTGTTTGTGCCGTTCGTGAGCGACGTGCGCGTCGGGAGCGACACGGCTTCGTCCTTCTCCAGTCACAAGGACCAGCAGCAGGGCTCCGCCGACGACAACGACCCGTCGGGGTCGATACTTTCCGGTTCCGGCGCCGCCTCTGAGCACCGCTCGTCAACGGCGATGGCTCCGTCGTCGGGCGAGGTCGCTGCCGGCGGCGCCGATCTCAGCGCGTCGTTGTCGCAGTCGCAAGATCCATCCGACCCCTACTCGTCGAGACTCACGCCGCCGTCGTCGCCGCATGTCGGCAAAGACAGGTAGGGTCGAGCTGAGACTTGATTATTAACAGTACTCGATGTTCTCTGAATGGCGCCGCTTTTGAGAAAGGAACCCGAAATGCGTGCGAGAAAAGTTTGTAGCTAGGCCTAGCTCCTTGCAGTTCTCGGAATTTCCACCTGTAATGTTCTTCTTCCATAGCCGCAGTCTCGTGATTACGCCGAATGCATTAGAATCGCACGCTCGCATGGTCGGAACAGATTGAGCGGGATTTTGGCACAGCCAGGGGGATTTTAGGTTTAAACTTGGAGACTATACCTGGAGAACGAGTATTGCGTACAAGAGGGCCATATAATACGTCTAGGTGTTCCTTTCGAACGTAGCAATATTTACTCGAGAATCATCATTAGCTTTCAATTTAAGGCTTAATTAAACCCAAGATATTAGACATCGAAGTATGCTCTTTCGCCCTCCCAGCCTCCAGTCTGCATGCCGCGCCTTTTGTCAGTCCTTGCACGTGCTTTTCTCTTGGCGCCCGCTATGCATCGAAGGCCGAAAGGGCAAGAGAGAGGGCTTGGTTGAATACGAACTATGTGCGGTACATCTTGTACCATGTATTAGTGCTGCATAGGAACTCACCGTTACCAATTAGGTCCTACGTATTGGCTAATATACATATTTGACTATTAGAAAGTCTTTAAATAGACATTGACCTCCTGCTCACTCTGAGTCCAAGAGATGAATGCAGGCTGAGAAAAAGTCAGGAAGAGAGAGAGAAGTTTTGCAGGAGAAAGAGAAGGGGAGAATGATGATCATGACGATTCCGTCTAGCAGCTCTCGTCTCGAGTGTTCTTCCCAATGAATAGGCAGGAAGGAACTGCGTGTCGGTGGCCAACAACCGAGGCGAGAACTTGATCCATCTGATACTATGGATGGAAGAATTTAATCTGGCTCGCTTTTTGTGTGTCGGGAAAGGCAAAAGGTGATTACATATTTTGCTAAATTCATTAGCTACATTCTTGTGATTGTGATCAAAACGGGTGACTCGTATCTGTGATTGGTTGCGTTCGGTAAGGAACGCGGTGTTTCTGACTATATTGCCTAGAAGCGAAGCCGAAAGACGGTAGATGTGCGTACACGTGCTCGAGTACGTACATTTAGGCATAGGCAGGCTAGTTAAATAGATTAACCTCGGTCTTTGTATTTTTCTTTATTTTCGAAGGAGGATGTAGGATGCCGCTCTGAGATACGTATAGTATACTATGTCCTATTTTTTTCAGCTCGAAATCCGACTTCTTTGCCGACCCGGTGGACCTCACCCTCGACTACTGGGTTTCGTCTACGCCCGACTTCGGCTCGAGCGCCGGCTCGTCGTCGGATCGAGGCGACCGAGGAGGCGGCGGCGGCGGCAGTGGCGGCGGCGGGGGAATGAGCGGCGGCTCCGACTCGAAGCGTCTCTCCTCTGACGTCAGCAAGAACTCGATCAAGGCCAGCATCCGCCACATGCATATCCAGCGCTCGCTGGGATCGTCGTCGTCCTCGTCCGCGCTGGACTCGGACGTTGGCGGCGCCGATCCGACGATGCATCTGCAGCAGAACACATTCCAGATGCAGTATTGGCTCAAGGAGAAGAAGTCCAAACGTAAGTTGGAGCCTTAATATTTAGATGGACAGAAAGTAATGTGGCCTTGTAATTTCAGCTGCCGTGATGCGCCTCGGTAAGAAGAAGGACCGCCACCACGACTCCACGTCCTCAGACGCACGGAGTCAGAGCGTCGAGGGAATCATCCGGCTAATCTGTCTTTCCAAAGCTCAGACGCCGCTCAGAGGTGAGTTACACACAATTCGCATATGTCGGAAAGCCCATCCCTAAAGTCGCGTCATTTTTCCTTCTTCGCAGTGCATATCGACGGCTTGGAGTGGCAGGGCGTCAAGTTTTTCCAGCTGTCCGCCCAGTGGCAGACGCACATCAAGCACTTCCCAATCGGCACATTCCTGCTCAATACCGGGTTCTCCGCGTCCACATGTCTATAAACTGGGAAAAATATGGGAACTACACTATAGGATTGGCGCACGTACGGCGACGTCGCGTCAGAGAAAGAAGTCGAAAGTCTTGCGCTGTGAGGTCACACTTGTTAAAGCTTCGAAGAAAATGTTGGCGGAAAACGTACGAACGGTTCGAAACGATTAATTCCCTTAAATTCATGAAATTACGATTCAAGACACAAATTAAAAGACACGCAGTCAGACCATATACTACAACTAGAGGACGATGATTGATCGAGGGCCCAAC
>JAAUYK010020949.1_pt1 | contig 13171 bp, 11 predicted proteins | sample 7278021 | NCBI WGS metagenome assembly JAAUYK01 (sample SAMN14350223, study PRJNA611818) | marine sediment metagenome | isolation source: surface marine sediment (1.8m) | place: French Polynesia: Moorea | collected 2018-08
GTGATAGTCCGCGAGTGGGCGCCCTTCAGGGTGTGCGCCAGCTCCAGGGAGGACGTGCCGACTGTGAGAAACTCCACGCGGTCAGGAGACAGGGCGACGCAGGTCGGAACCTGAGGCTGAGGGTTCCAAGCGATCTGCGCTATGTCCTGCTTACTGCTGTTTGCCGGCCTGGTCAGCCTCAGACTTATTTCTATATAGAAAGAGCATACGACATATAACTTGACGGGTTTCTACACTGAAACAGAGCTCCAACCTAGGGTTCGGCTTTCTTCCCCCTCGATTGGGACCAACGCGAACGACCTCTTCCCGGCGAGCATCACAAGCCGGCCGCAGGGAGACATGCCCATGGCGGTGGCCTGGAGCTCTCTGAGGTCTGCCAGGCATTTCTCCACGCTCCACTGCCGGCGCCGCCGGAACCGACTCTGATTCGGGGCCATCGCAGGTTCGAATAATCCCAGACGGCTCTCGGGGTTAATTATGGCATTTTATGCTTGCAAGAATTGTTCGGCCTCAATCAGCTGATGTCAAGCACTGCCATTCACTCCAAGTGGGCCAGGCTGAGGCAAGAAGTGAGGCAAGAGAAAGCCAAGCTACTACGACGTGCGCGAGGAGAGCCGCCGGCCTGCTTTCTAATGTCAACGCATCTTTGTGCCACACACGCCGGTCATCGTACGTTTCGTTGCATGTAGCACTCCACATAGCGCAGAAATGTACATATAAAGCCCCTCTAGCTGGGCTGTCGTATATATTCTCGTAAAAAATAGAAAGCAGGCAACGGACAAGTCAGTCTGACAAGGATATGAATAGGAAAATGCACAAACTCGGTTACAGCCTCGGTTTTTGACGCCCCATGGAGCACCTTAATTGTCTCTTCTACATAGCTCACTTCAGCCCAGGATGCGAGTCGGGAACCTTCATCCAACCGAACTCGTCTTGCAGTCGCCGCACAGTCTGATTGCGATTTCTAATGTTCCAGCAGTTCAGGTTGCCGACGTATATTAGGTGGGGACAGGAGCCGACGAGTCGCAGGAGGCTGAAAGAAATACGAACACGGTATAAAAAGAAATATTTACCCAAGTTATAGTTTAATGCACTTACGAATCCTCCGTGAGCTGGATGAGCTCGTGGCGAAGGCGTGACACCGGGCGACATTCGTCGAAGCTAAAGATGAACACTTTCAGCTTCCCGAGGTGATTGACCCTGAGAAGCTCGTCAATCTCCGGGTCGCCTATGCCGACGGAGAAGTCAATCAGCCGCTGCAACATCGCCGATCCGTCCGCCAACACAGGATCGTTGTCGTCTCTATCGGTGGGCCGGCCGAAATTAGAAGCTCCTTCGTGCATAATCTGTCCGTCCAACTCTAGTCCTTACCTGATCGGCACCTCCCGTCGTAGCCGCAGCTGCCCCTCCTCTCTCCGACGCATGAGTTCAATAGCCCGCAAGCGCTCAATATCTACCGCGCGATCATCAGATGTGCGCGCCTCGTCTTGGACTGTGCGGTATCGATCACGGTGGTTCCAGTTCGGCGTTTCGGCCCGCTCCTGCATGTAACGGCGCTCAACAGGCCGCCGTCCGCCGTTCATCGTCGCCAGGTAGATCTTGACGATTTCGAGGGCGGGACACCGCGTGAGGAGACGGCTCAAAGTGGTCGGAAGGGTAAAGAGGACGCTCGAGAGCTGCATCTCGGAGAGTTTAGCCATCATGCAGTCTACGGGAATCCCCTGGGCCATAAACCCGAGGCAGCAGTTGGAAAACTTCATGGTCTTCAGACCGGGACAATCCCGGAAGACGGCGTAGAGGTCGATTGGCCCCCCGGTTCTGATCGCGCACAGGCCGTCAAACTCGAGGTGGGACAGGGTGCGTCCGAGGTATCGCAGAAGGCTCGGGTGGCAATTGCGCATCGCGAGCGTTTCCAGCCGCGAGACTCTTGGCTCCACAACGGATACCGACGTCTGGTTGGCCACCGAGAGCTTCTTGAGGTTGGGGCAAACGGTGAAGAGAGACGGCAGGAAGTGGCGCGTCAGCTCGAGCTCCGTCAGCGCGAGGTTCGAGAGCTCAAGCGGGTAGGACTCGAGGGCGAGGATGAACACGTCCTCTTCGGCCTGGAATCGCTCGAGGTTCTTGCAGCGAAGCAGGAGCGTCCTCACGCCTTCCTTCCCAATGTTTATCGCCTCCCTGATGTCGAGGCTAGTCAGTGTTTTGCAAAGGTCCGATGAATCGTATTCGTCCGCGATCGGTTCATTGTCGAGCTTTCCGCAGAGGTAGTCCACGCCCTCATCGGTCACCCTCTGGCCGGAGAACGTCAGGGACTTGATTCTCAAGCACATCCTGGCGATTTCTCTGAGCAGGCTGTCGTCGCAGGACATGCCAAGGTTGAGTGTGGTGACGTTGCGAAACTTGTCCGGGAAGCTGAAGATGGCGGACCGAGCTCGTCGTGAGCTCGCCTCCCGGGTCAGGTAGACCTTCAGGAACAGGGTATCACACTTGCATGGGACTTTCTCCCCCGCCGTGCGGCTGATCACCTCCAGGACCTGGGCGTGCAGATCACGAGACCACGCGGGGATGTATCCGCCCGGCGCGACGCTGCACAAGCCAAGAAAGTTGGTCGTGCCCCTCACGTGCTTTGCCATGGCCTCTCTCCAGTCGGGGACGACCACCTCCCAGAGATCCGGCGCGAAGAGGATTTCCCAGAAGAGCGGATAGACGACGCACATGCGTTGGAAGCAGAACCTGGCCACCTGGCGCATCTCTCCCAGCGAGGGCATCAGAACAAAGTAGTCTTCGAGGAGCTCCCGCAACAAGGCCTGCCGAATCGGCGGGGCATGAATGGCCAGGTAGTTGGCCATGGCGTTCGCGGCGATGGCGTTCTCTGCCAGCGCGACCGCCCGACTCGCGATGTAGGCGGACATCACCTTGCGGGACATCACCTGCAGGGGCACGATCCTCGGGTCTGGGATGGAGCCTGGCTTCATCACTCGGAGCAGCGGGTCCGGATTATGCGGCGCGGCTTGTGCCATTGTCGTCTAGCTGTCTATCTACGTACTACTATCTGATTCCGTGCCTGATGTTCTGGTCGATCTGCTCCCCGGTGAGCGTGCCGTCGATGGCCTCGCAGTTCGGGTTGAACACGGAGTAGGCGGAGGGCGCGCCCCGACGCCGCCGGCCCAGGTTCAGCCAGATGAAGGCGAAGCCGGAGGTGAGGACGAAGATGGCGCCGAACTCGACGTAGACGGCGAGGTAGAACAGGTTCAGCCAGATGAGCACCTTCACGAGGAGGATGGCGGCGTCGAGCGGAGTCTGCGGACAGATGCTCTGCTGCTCCTCCTCCTCCTCCTCTTCGACGTCCTCGTCGTAGTCGCCGTCGTCGGCTTCCTCCTCGTTTTCCTCCGGGGTGCTGCCGTCCCTGCCCCTGGGTATGGGCGCGGCCACCCACCTGTTCCTGATCCCGGCGAGGGTGACGATGTCCCAGAGCCTCTGCTTCTGCTCCTCGCTCCGCTTCTCTCGCAGCTTCTTGTCGCGGTATTCCTGAAGTCTTGCCTCCACTGAGGACATGGTGTTGATTCGTCGGATGGCTTTGGCTGGTGGCACTAAACGCGTTTTGAGTAGATGGTCAGTTAAATTAATGCCGTTTGCTGTAATGACGACTAGCAAGTTGAACGGAGACACGTACTGAGCATGTGAGCCCTGAGACTGTCAGCATGCAATGTGTACTATGTACAGTGCGGGCGACGACACTTGTCCGCTCGTCTCGAGCAGCTGATATGCTGCTTTGGTGTAGGACTGTAGGTACGGGAGCTACGGTCAAACGGCATGAGATAAGTAGAATATGATACAGACAGAGACACGCGCTATATATCGGTAGATAGATACGTGGTCACTAAAGTGTATATTTCCATTTTTGGGCTCGTGCCAGTGGAAAATTTCAATGTTAAAAGGATTTTCCATTTAACTAGCTATTGATCTGGTTCGCCGCGGCCAGTCTGCAGTTGCAGCCGCGAAGCCGTCAAAACATTTATGCTTAAAGCTTTGGGTATCCCTTTCAGAATGAGAGAGGTACTATAATTTGTACTAACTGCTATCTCGTCAATTAATATAATGATTAATTACTACTGCCACGCATTTCACGAAGGCTGTGGCAAAGACGTCTGCAAATGAAAAAGACCCTTTAGTATATAAGCGTACACCGCAAGTTACATTTTCCCCTTATTTTTTTCGGACACGTGATGCATTGTCATATAGCCTTGCATATTGTGCACGGTTGCATCTTCTTCACGAATGGAGGAGTTAAATTTTATGCGTTCGAGAGTTAGACGCCGGCGAATGTCAGACAAGCTAGCTTACAGGCACTCCTGGGAGATCATTGTCTGAACTGAAGTAAGAGGAGGAGGCAGCCGGTGCGTCGTTCGCAGTACGTATAGTTCGCTTCATGGTGACGGCCGCGGCCAACCCTGTAATGATAGCTTCTCTCCGGTCGGTCGGTCGGATTCGGCCGGCGTTCTCTAGCTCTCTTTCTTGCCTAGCTGCCCTTCCTGCTTCCTCTATCTACGTTGCCGCCGCCGCCGCTAGCTAGCTGCTAGTTCGGCCGGCCGGCCGGCCGGACGTCCAGCCAGTCAGCCAGCCGATCGACTTTTACCGGCGTCCGAAAAGGCGGGAAAACGCCACTGTCGAGTCGATCGCTAGCTGGCTAGCTCTCTCTCTCCAATTGCAATTGTCATACGTCAGTCAGTGCATGCAGTGAATGTCGCTCGTCTGTCTGGCTATAATTCTCTTATTTATTCATCAATATTATTCATATCTTCTAACATGAAATGGTTCCTAAGTCGGGATTCTATTACCGTATAATAGTATATATGTTGGAAAAAAAGCGGCTCAACCGGCGATCGATCGATCGATTCGACGTACGTTGAGCAGCGGAAATTGGCGTGGTGGGGTTGGTTGTTCTTCATCTTCTTCATCAGGTAGACGATGCAGGTCTCTCTCATCTCTCCCTTCCTGTCTTTGTTTCAACACTTGGATATATCGTCGATCGACCCTAGAAATGGCGTTGGGTGCCGCCGTTCGAACGGACGCACGGCGGCTACTCGTACGGTATGTTACAATAGGCACTGGACGCTGCTATCTTGTCATCTTCTTGTGTGTGTGTGTGTGTGTCGTATATGCGTGTGCGGAGATCACCAAAAACTAGTTCAGAGGTCGACGAGGCTTGCTTGCTTTTGTCGTTATGGATAATAGGTGGTTGCAGTTGAACGGCCATGGCTTCAGGGAAGCCTATCTGACCAAACGAAAAAGGCGTTGCCGCTTTTGAAAGAATGAATTTGATGCTTTTGCTTAGCGCTCTTGTCTTACTGTAGTGAGGGTACGTAATAGTCACAACTCATCTTGGGAGCACAGGGAGGTTGGGGCCAAAGTGGGAGGGCGTAATTAAGCATACACTTTCTTTCTACACAACGTTGCCTGGATTTATATCGGGCGAATCATGCAACTTTGTACCATTTCGTTCAAAAATTATTATAACAAGTCGATCGGCTGGCTGGCTCTGCAACACGTTGCTAATGATCGGTTACTTAGTAGAGAGTGCCATCATCTCAGTATAGTAGTGCTATAGTCTACGTAGAAGCATAAGTCGGTCGGTCGGTCGGTCTATCGAGGCCGCGGCAAGCAGCTGGGCGGGCGCTATGTGGGCGGCCAGGTCCTTTCTTTTGTACAGAAATTTCCCCGGAGCGAGGGCCTGGCACGGCGGACGGACGTACGTCGTGGCGTCCGCGTCCCTCGTCGCTATAATAATAATGATAATAATAAGGTAAAACAGTGGGGGTGGATCGCATTCCGTCAGCAGTCACTCAGTCGTCGTTCATATCCGTTCGACTACTTCTCTCCTCAGAAGAGCTCGAAGAGGTCGTTGAGGTTCTCTTGGTCGTCGAGCGAGAAGCTGTAGTCGGAGGAGGCGAGCGGGGGCTCCAGGGAGAGGAGGCCGCCGCTGCCGGCAGCGCCTCCGCTCGCCGTGCTCGCCGCGTCCGACGCCGGCTCGGCGGCGGTGGCCGCGGAAACGTTGGCTGAGGCTGAGGCTTGCTGGCCGGCGCCGCCGCCCGTGTTGGCGGAGTGCTGGCCCGTGACCTCCGAGACGTGGACGCCGGCCGACGACGGCGCAAAGTCCGATCCGAGAACGTCGCTGACACTCACTGCAATGGGATAATATGGCGGTATAGAAGTAGTAGCTACGCGAACGGAATGTTACTTTTGCTGTAAAAAGAAATTTTGCATAACACGGAGAGAATATCGGTCGTTGATACGCTGAATCATGTGGTGCTACCGTTTATCGATGCATGGTCGAGCGAGGTATACCACGCACAATGATTCAGCGAGTCACCAACCGCAAAATACTATACGCAAGCATGACATGTACGTGTACGTAGGAACATGGATTCGATGAGGGTGTCGTGTCGGCCACACGGTACTGCTACTGTGATACAAGTCCCCGAATTTCTGCATCACCGCAACAGCACCGAGAGGCAAACCGACTTAATGCTGTAGTCTTCTTTGACTGCATGAGCAGTAGGATAATTGCACCACTTACCGTTGTCCTGATCGAGAGTCTGCAGCTGCAGCTTCTGCCCGACCGGCCCGAAGTCCTCCGAGGCTGAGATGAGGACGTTTCTGATCTGTCCTAGGTCGGACGAGCGGCTCTCCTCGTCCAGCTCGAGCCTGGGCGGCGGGCTGGGCAGGGGTCCGAGCCGCCTGCAGGGCTGCTTCACGGGGCTCGCCTCCGACTCCGTGTCCGTCAACTCCTCGGACGATGACGACCCGGCGGAGGACGCGCCGGCGAGCGTCTCCTCCTCGGGGCAGAGGAACACCTCGATCTCGCCCTTGTCGCACTGCATGTAGATTTGCATGCCCTGGGTGGGTCGAGAAAGGGAAAGCATATTAGAATCGCGCTAAATTGTGGCAAAAAAATTAATTCCTTGTACCTCCGACGGGTGAGGGACCTGCAGCTTCGCCTCCGGCGGCGCCTTGATCGCCATCACGGTCTGGTGCTTGAACCTGCCGACGTTCCTCAGGTCCTGGTAGGTGACGTACGCGTTGCGCTTGTCCTCGTTGAGGAGCTTCAGCTGCAGCTCCGCGTTCTTGATCAGGTCGTCCAGCTGTCCCTCCTTGGCCTCGAGGTCGGCCAGGTCCGTGTGGAGGTCGGCGTGGGCCGCGGTGAGATCGTGGTACTGGCTGCCGCACCAGTGCACCATGTTCTTGGACTTCTTCTCCACCAGTCCGATGCCCTCCAGCACGTTGGTGATGTCGTAGATGCGCCGCTTCTGCACCGTCAGCGTCTGAGAGGCCTTGTTCAGGTCGACCGTGCCGGACGGCGAGGAGTGGAACAGGGAGACGAACTTCTTGGTGAGCAGGCCCAGGGACGTCTCGTAGCGAGTCTTCTCCAGCGGAGAACGAGCAGTCACTGTGATAAAGAATAGCAACTTTGTTAATATCCATTCATGTAAAAAAAAATCGTCATCGATGCACTTACTCTTCTTTGGGCTAGGAGACGACAAGTCGTGCGCCTTCCTCTTCGCGGCCGACTTGATGGGCGTCTTGAACCCCTCGGGATCGACGATGGGAGCGGCGGCGTCCAGGTTCAGCTTCCTCCTCGCCTCCGATTTGACGTGGGGGACTCCGGCGCCGGATGCCATCACCACCGACGTGGGTCCGATCGACCTGGGCCCGGCGCCGATCGCGCTGCCGCCGACGCCGCCACTGCTGCTGCTCGGCGTGAGGTAGATGGTCCTCTTGTGATGCTGCGGAGTCGAGTATTGTCCGTACTCGTGGTCCGAGGAGGCCGACACGGGAACGGCAGTCACCAGCTTGCCCGCGGCGCCGGCCACGTTGGCCGCCTTCAGTCTATTGCTCCCCTCCTGCTTGACGATGGCGAACGCGGCCGCCGTGCCGCGCCGGCTGCCCCCGCTCGACGACGGCGTCACAACGATGTTGTTCGGCGTCCGCGAGGCCAGCGACGACGTCGGGGTGACCGGCACGAAGTCCGAGGCGGCGGCGGGCGAGGGCGGCTCGCGCTTGTGCACCACCTGGATGCCGCCGGCCCCGCCGCCGTCGACCTTCCCCTGCTGCCACATGACCGTGGCCGACGTGGAGGGCGTGTGGGGCGGCGTGGCGGCGGCGGCGATGCGGCCCTGCACGCCCGTCACTGCGGCCGTCGGCGTCTTCACCACGGGCGTGGCGTAGAGCACCTTGGGCATGGCCTCACCAGAGCATCACCTTCATCCAGAAAATAATTCGGATTAGCTGAAAGAGACAATTTCAATTGATTGCATGGTCGCATACCCAACCATATTCCATTTCAACGCGTAGACGTGGAATGTAGCAAGCCGTGATGGACAAATTAAATAGTTCAGACTTCATAGGTCATCTAAAAATCATCCTAGCATCTTAACTTTCGAATGAAATTTCATAGGCACAGGCAGTTGGAAAATATTATCAGCCAGCTTGAAGCCGAGATGGCGGAAAAGGCGGGTTTTATTGGCCGGAGCTACCAGACCAGAGAGGAAGAAGTGTCCATTGGAAGGAGCTGGGTTGGACATTTTGGGCCTGGCTGGCGGCGACCTAGATAACTGCTCACCGTTTCTGCTTCCTTCCTGCCGCCAGATTAAGGCCCAATGGTGGCCGGTAGACTATGGATGCGTGCAATATTTCTCCTGCACTCCTCGTGTTGCCTCTTTCCTTCCTTTTTCGCCTCGCTCGTTCGCTTCTTTTCTTTCTTTCTTTCCGCCGCTTGCTTGCAAGCTCACTCCATCGTCCGTCCGTCCGTCCGTCCGTCCGTCCGTCTTTCCTTCTCCCGCTTCGCTCGTTCGTTCGTTCGTTCCCTCGCTGCCCGCCCGCCCTCCGTCCGTCCTGCTCCTGCCCCATCCACGCCAGCACGGCGGCGGCGACGGAGGCGGCGGCCAGGCCATCGTCCGTCGGTCGCTCGGTCTGCCTTCCTTTGCCCTCTTTCTTCTCCCCCCTCCCTCCCTCTGTCTCTGTCCGTTCTGCCCTTATTCCCCTCCTCCTCCCTCCTCTCGGAGTCGGACGGACGCGCAAAGCAATTTCCAGTTCTCGACTGCCGTGCACGAGCTGGGCTAGATCGGCAGCAACTACGTCCTTACGTGGTGGTGGCGTCTCCCCGCCGCCGCCGCCTCATCGACGTCCGCCGGTAAATTCTGCCGCCAGCCGACTTTTTCGGCCGAGATTCCCGCTGCCACGCCGCCGACTCCGACGGTCCCTCCGCCCGCCCGCCGTTCCAACATTGGAGCTAGGAGCACGCCACACGGACGGAGGGTACGTTTCTTAATCGGATGCAAAGCTTGCGCTTAATTCTTGAGTTCTCTAACTAATAAAAGCTTAAAAACCAATTGTTCGTGGGAACTTCCACTGAGATACAGGAGAATGCAGCGGGCAGGCGGGGGGAGGAAAATGATTGGGAGTAACAACACGGCGTCGGCGGCGTCGTTGCTGAAGGCTGACATCGGCATGGCGTCGGCCAGCCCCAAGCTGGGCTTCACAGCGAGGCGGGCGGCCGGGCGGGCATGTACGTAGAAGACCAGACTGCAATCGGGACCAGGGGCCACATGGCCACGGTAATTTAAATACTTATGTACAGTATGGTGTTCCATTGGGTCGGCTATTGAATCAAACGTTAACCATGATGCCCATTGCCCACCTTGTAAGTGATGACCCCTGCGACGAGCGAGCGACATTTGCCTTCATTCGATCCTGCCCCTGGCCATCTGCCTACCCGCCTGCCTGCCCGTCTGCCCAAAATGACGGACAGTGACGGCAGCGAAAAGTGACTGCTGCTGGCGGCGGCGGCGGCGGCTGCGACGGCCGACCTGCGGCTGGCTGCCGGAGCGAAGTTGTGGCTTCCTCCCTTCCTTCCACGCTCCTCTCGTGCTCAATGCAGTTGCTCCGAGCCACCGACAATAGGACTAGTATAGTATAGCTAGTTCGGTCGACAGTCAGGCCGAGCTATAGACAAGAGAGCGGAGCGACCGACCGAGCGAGCGCACGCAATGAGAGAGAGAGAGAGAGACAGAAGCTGGCTGGCGGCTTTGGCGGGAAACTCACGCCGAAAGCCGTTCGTTCGTTCCTCCTCTTGCTAGCTGCATACTTCGTTCGGTGACATGTACGGCGGCTACGATAATTTTCAATGCAATCAACGTACATGGTATAGTTGAAGATAAACGTTGAAATCAGCCACCAACAGATGCACGATGAATGTCCGAATGCAGATTGGCAAAAAAGTAAAAAAGAGCTGGCTGGCCATGCGTCGAAAAATGCCTCTGATATCGCCAATTCGAAGCAGCTCATAGAATTCGCTATTGGAGAAAAAGCTCAGAACTACAGTCCACATTAAAGAGATAAAACTAAGCTCTGCAATTGAACCGGGAACATTTTTTGCAAGAAACTTTTTCGTGTCTGGCTAAATCCGACGTGGCTCTAGTGGCAGTATATTTAATTAAATAATGCCGTGACAACAACGAGGACCACGATAAGAGGGGTTAAAATAAAGAGGACACGCTTATCGAATAACGACAAAATTTTGTTGGCCAGCTAGGTCAATATCTCCGAGACTCCGACGGCCGAAAGCACGCGATATATGTATATAGCTAGCTGGCAGTGTCATGTCAAAACTCTCGCCTATTTGTCGATGCACCACATGACCAACTCTGTCATGTAATTTCTTGCAGCCACCGTAAGGGTGGTTACGTCCCATAATAATTAGTTTAAACGCCATGCCCTAACCTAAGCAGATATTATACGTAGGTAGGTAATCTAATTGCAGTATAAGGCGTCGACCAATTCCTCCTCTCCCTTACGAGTCTTTGCCCGGGAAACTCTCGGCCAATCCGATAGCCGGCCGGACAGACGGACCTCTCCTATTGGCCAGCGCCTGCCTTTTAACATGCGATGTCAACATCACAGTCACGTTACATATCGCGATAGCTAGATGTTCCCAAACCCTTTTTCGCCACTAAAAGTAATAAGTACAGACGCTAGAACGATGCCTGTGACGGGCGCCCGCCGCCTCCCCGTTCACGTTGAGGAGGACCACAACGACGTGCTGGAGCACATCCTGACTGCGGTGGGCTCGAAGCAGCTCCCGCTCACCGGCAACACCCTCGTCCACCTCGACTCGCACCCGGACCTACTACTGCCGACAGACCTGGACGCCGACACGTGCAGGAGCAAGAGGGAGCTGCTGGCCGCCGTCAGCATCGAGAACTGGATCTTGCCCTGCGCCTACCTCGGACTGATCAACCGGATCGTGTGGGTGAGGCCGCCGTGGGCGAACCAGATCAGGGACGGCGAGCACAACTTCAAGATCGGGCACGCCGCCGACGATGGACGGGAGATACGCGTCTCCTGCATGGAGTCCTACTTCCTGAGCGAGGGCGTCGTCTGCGCCGAGGAGGAGCTCAAGGAGGCCAGGGAGGTGCAGCTGCTCGTGGCGCCGATGGAGGGGGACTGGCTGCAGAGGATCGCGCAGTTCGCCGACCCGTCTCCCGGCGAGGGCGGCCTCATCCTCGACGTCGACCTGGACTTCTACTCCACGCGGAACCCGTTCCTCGACCTGTACGAGAGGGCGAACGCCTACGAGCGACTGAAGAGGATCTACAAGTTCACCCCGGTGCCGGAGAGCCTGCAGGGCGACGAGCGACTCAGGTTCGCGCTGGCCGCGGGCAGGGAGAGGGCGCAGCTCCTGCAGACGTTGAGGTCCATGTTCGTGCAGCTGGCCGAGGGCTCGATGCTTCAGCCCGAGTCGGAGGCGGACGAGGACCTGGTGGAGGAGGTGCGCCACCTGAAGCGCGCCATCGAGCAGAGCTACCCCGGCGAGAGGGTGGACTGGACGCTGGTGCACGACGCGGGCTGCACCTGGGACGACACCGAGCTGCCGCACCACGTCTCCAGCCCGGAGGAGGTGGCCGGACTGCTCGCGGACACGCGGCGGCTCGTCGCCAAGCTGCCCCGCCTGCCGGCCATGGTCACCGTGGCGAGGTCCAGCCTGGACGAGTTCTGCCCGCCCGACCAGGTGGACACAATCCAGCGGGGAATGATCGGCGCGCTGCAGGAGCTCGTGCCCGAGGATCAGTTGGACGTTCATTTCAACTACGAGGAGCGCCAGGTGTAGTGGAGGCCGCCCGGGAAGTAATTGTAGTCGAACGGCGGCGAGTGAGGGTAGACGCCGGCGCCGCCGCCGCCGCCGCCGCGGGAGGCGGCCGGGACGAGGGGCAGCTGGAGCGGAGGAGGCGGCGGCAGGGGACCGACGGGGGCCTGGCTGCCGACGGGGCTGCCGACGCCGCTGCTGGCGATGGCGGCGATCTCGGCCGCGATCGCGCTGCTGCTGTTCCCCGAGTGGAGGTAGCCCGGCGGCGGCGAGGTCGGGCCCACGATGTCCTCGTACTGAACGCAGTACATGTCCGTCTTCCTGCTCCAGGTCTTCAGGTCGAAGTACTGGTACCAGCCCTAAGACAAAACGTGTTTTTTTTACACGTACAAGAAGCCTTTAAAATTCTCATCATCGATATACCTTCTCCGAGGTGGACGTCCTGTAATCCGGCTGCATGTGGGGCCAGCGGGCCAACCACTTCTGCGCCACCTAGTCAAAATGTGTCGCATTAACATTTTTATATCGAAATATAATCTCTATATTCTCACCTTGTTGTACCTCCACCCCCTCTTGTGGAGCTCGTTGGCCGCCACGAGCTGAAGCGCGTCCCTGGGCGCCTGGTAGAAGAAGAAGAAGAGCAGGTCCGTCGGCCACCTGAGCGGGTCCACCCCGAGGTTGCTCGGGTCGGGCAGCCTCCTGGCCATGGCCGTCGGCAGCAGGTACTCCTCGGGCACGGGGAACGAGTGGAGCACGCTGCTCCAAGAGTCGGAGAAGGCGGAGTCCACGTAGCAGTGGAGGTTGGGCGGCTGGGGCTGCCACTGCTGAAAGGAAATTAGGTAAGGATATAAATGATAAATCCACGGATTGCATGAAGATTGCGAGAGGTTTTGACGAACCGAGAGTTCTCCCATGACGAGGTCCGGTCCCCCGCCTGCGTCCTCCATGGTGAGCGAGGGCGTCGGGCGGTACGAGAGGTGCTCCGTCATCGACATCGAGAGGGAGGCCATGGACAACTTGCGAATTTCACGA
>JAAUYK010139849.1_pt1 | contig 13169 bp, 14 predicted proteins | sample 7278021 | NCBI WGS metagenome assembly JAAUYK01 (sample SAMN14350223, study PRJNA611818) | marine sediment metagenome | isolation source: surface marine sediment (1.8m) | place: French Polynesia: Moorea | collected 2018-08
CATCGAAACCTGCCTCATAGCGCCAACTGCCCATTTGTCAAATTCATCCGTGCTCGTGATAGTTCAAACACAAAATAGATGAACAAAACCGACGATAAAAACGTCGTAAATAATAGAGGCTCGAGGATAATTACCCTTCAATAGCCGAAGGCCATTCTGTACATGCGCTCGTACAAACACTTCCAGGAAAGAAAGATCAAGAGGGCCACAAAACCAAGAAAGCATCATAGAGACAAAAATATTCATACCGCTCTTCTTTCTATTTATTGTCCTGTGATGACCAATTAGGCCAGATGCCGCGCTATGGTCGACTCAACCGGGCCGTGCTTACCTCTCGATGGACGGACACCGCCGACGGCGGCGCAGAGAACCGAAAAACTGGATTTGTTTTCGTCGGATAGTTTCAAGCGGTTGGACAGAGTTAGAGACTGAAGGGAGGGCGGGTGGCGGCGTATCGGAAATTACTCTTCTATGGTTAGCAGCAACGGCGGCGCGTTAAAAATGATTATGGCGAGAGGAAGGATCCTGTGGCCGGCCGGGTTAGTCCAAAACAGCTCCATGGTATGGTCGTCGTCCCGTTACTGCAGCAGCGCCGCCGAAAATGGTTGTTGCAGTACGATGGATGGGGAGGAAAACTGACAATAAAACGAGACAGACCAAGTCAAGTTGGTCTGCATAGCTGGCGCCGATAGATCTGATCTAAAAGCGGAGAGTCACAACATCAACTTTTGACTGACTGAGTCGATCGTCTGTCCGTCTGTCATGCAACGCAGCCAGAGACCGAAGTATAACTTTTATTCTCGCCTTAATTATTGTCAACACCGCCGTGAGCTGGTTCGTTACGAACCTTGATATCGGCCGGTCGGTCGGTCGCCCGGTCGGTAACAAACTGGAAGATCCCGTGCAGACTTTTGCGTAACCAGGCCGGCAGGCCACCTCGACCCGTCCGCGAATCCCGCTTATATTGCACTCTATAGTTACGCAATTGCTGAGACATTGGCCAGGTGTTGTCATGGGGTTATCCCAGATGGCGAGCGGAGGGGGGCCCGCTCGCGTTAACAGATATCACGCAATTAAACGATTAATTCTCTATCTACGTGCGACTAAAGAGTTTAGAAGCTGTCCCGTGTGAGGTCCTCGTCCGAGCCGAGCAGCTCTTGCTTGAGCCTCTCCTGGTCGGCGTCCTTGCCCGCCTCCGACTCGTCCTCCTTGTAGTACCAGCTCAAGTCCATCATCATGTCCTCGAGGTTGACGCCGACCTCGATCTCCTCCGACGCGACCGACTCGCGGTTCCCCTCCTCGCCTTCTACGTCCTCTGCCAGCAGGGCTGCGTATTCGTCGTCGGCCGGAGGCTCGCCGCCCTCTTCCAGAAACACGTCGTCGGTCGGTTCACCGGCCTCGCCCTCGGCCTCCTCTTGACTCTTTTCCGTAGGCTTCTTTTTCTTCTTCTTCTTTTTCTTCTGCTTCTTGTCACTGCCTGCTCTGAATATGTCAGAGGAAACCTTCCTTGGCGCCGCCGGCTTTTCCTCCTTCTCCTCCTTCTCCTCTTCTTCCTTGGGTACAAGGGAGTCACGTTTTTCGACTGACGGGTTCGACTTCAGCTCCGGCTTCGGCTCCGGCTCGTCCACGCTGGGGCCGAAGTTCCACGCGTTCTCCGCCTCTCCGCCCATCATGGCGATCATGGCCGACATGGAGCAGGCGTTGTCGTCCTCCTCGTGGTTCCTCATCCGGTGCTGGTACTTCTTCGTCAGGAACTGGTATGCCTCGTGCACCTTCCTCACGTCCTCCCTCTTCTGCTCGTGCGTCGGCAGCTGCCGCCCCGCCCTCTTCTTCCGGTCGATGGTCACCATCTGGCGGGCAACGGCGTTCGCCAGCTCGCTCTTCGTGTCGTGGCCCATGCTCGGGTCGAGCGTACGCGAGCTGCTGAAGCCCATGATGGAGAGCGCCTTCGCGAGGTCCATCTTAGGCTTGACCATGGGCGGCGTCGGCGGACGTGGAGTGGTCGGCGACGTTGGCAACTCGAGGCCTTCGGCGTCCTCGTCGCCGTCTTTGTTTTCCTTCGTCTCCTCATTGGTGGCTTCGGCTTCGGTGTCGCTCATCGTGTGTACTCTATCTTCGATCCCTGTGGACCAGAATAGATATCGCCCTCTGTTGTTTCCTCGGTCGAGGCGGTGAATGAAGTGTCCAAAGAAAGGCCGCTACTCTTTTACCGCTCCCTCCTCCCGACCGACTCTGTTGACGACAGACAGAGCGGAGAAGGTACGTCTGAGCAGCCGGCCGGCGGCCGACACCTCCTCTTCCACGCTTTTTATCGTAGTCGTCGCCTTTCGCTCCACCCAGCCAGCCCCCAATCCGTATTATTATTTTTATTACGCGCGACGGACGGCGCAGTCCCTCCTCCTCGTCGACCCCTGGCCGGCTGGAAATGACCTTCCAGCATAACACTGACTTCTACGAAAAAACTTCCTTCCTGGCCGGGCCGATTGCAGACGAACGCGAAAATACGGCGAAAGGCGAGGGAAGGCACGACGACGGTGTCTGCAGTGACAATGGCACTGGATTGATCTGCAACGCGGCGATTGACTGACTGATGCGGCAGAATGCCAGACAGTTATTTAGCGACAACTTGTCTCCAAGGCGACGAACGGCCATCTATCACCGTAAAACCATTAAGGGAAAAAAGTTGTACTGACGGGAGAACGGAAGGAAAGGCTCTAATTAACGAGTCGACGGCAAGGGCTTCCTTCACTTCGTACCTTTGTTAGCTAGAAGTGCGTCTCGTCGCTCAGTATCTGCATGATCAGTGGGCAGTGTTGCTCTCCGAGCCGGTAGAACGCCGTCTCGTGTCCCGGCCCGCCCCAGTTGTCGATGTCCTCGCTGTGCCGGAGCCACAACCTCAAGCCGAGGCTATCGTCCTCCTCGATCTTCCGCCGCACCAGCTTGCTCCTCACCGGGTCGAAGATCATCCAGTGCTTCCCCTCCTCCACCGGGCAGAAGGCGCGAGGCGGGAGGAGCTTGCCGGGCCACCACTTGCAATCCCTGAACGAAGAGGCACATCATTACACGGGTTCTTTTCTTATTATCCATTCCGCACTTGTACTCCAGTTCCTGAATGTATTTCACTTTGCACAGCCTCGACAGCCGCCTCGTGATTAGCTTCGATCCGGTGCTGTCAGGGTTGGCGGCGTCGTACGCGTGCCTAAGCTGTTCCACGAGGTCCTGGGTGAGGATGCCGCCGGCCTCCGCCGTCATGGGAAACTGCTCCACCAGGTCCTCGTTCTCGCAGCGGGAGATGAACTGGCCGGAGGGGCCGAGCGGACGTCTGAGAAAAATGTCGAAGGAGGTGGCTGTCCCACCGAACTTGTTCAGAAAGGCGTAGGAGAGCGCCGAGTTGAGGAAGGCGGCAAGGTGGTCGCTGTTCTGAAAGTCCGAGTTCACGAACCAGTCGTTCAGAGCAGGATGGACCAGGTATCTAAAATTATAAGTACCAAATCCTAAGAAAATCCCTAAGTACTAAAGCTTACTTTGATGGACGGATATGTCTGTAGACAATGTTGTCGTATCCGAGGAGGGTGAGCAGCGTATCGCTCTCTGTGATCTCTGTGATGTTCGGCTGAATGAATATGACAAAGACCTTCTTGCCCCGGTGCAGCTCGGCTGCGGACTCCACGACGCACGCCTCCCGAGGCAGCAGGTCGACGGCGCCTGACGCAACGAAGAAGAAGATGTCGTTGTTGAGCGTTATCTGAATTCAACAAAGGTTTTTTAACGAAGTGCAATCAACGCAATATTAATATATAAATGCCTCGTTTGGGTCAAGCTCGTCAAAGAGTTTTATTTCTCTGTCCTCTGCTTCATAGTCCTCGACATTGCCGATAAACTCCTCCGTGGTCGACTCGGTCTCGGAGCCGTTCACGCTCAGCTCGTCCCACTCTGTGTGGGGAACCTCGTTGTAACTTCTGAAGGCGACGCTGCCGAATAGGATGAGGGCGATCGCGGCCGCGACCACCACCTTGCACTGCCTCCGACTCCGAAACGGCCAATAGGGGATCCAGACAAAGGAGCAGAGCCAACACATGCTTTTACGGGATCATGCTCCAAGGCTAGAATTAAGAAAAAAGCGCGGTTTCCGAGTCTCGTGCCTGTTGCAGTTTCGTACGTTTGTTGCAACTGTGCTCGATTGATAAGGCGAAAGGAGACGGGGAACAAACACTGATACGCACGACGCGCCTCCAGAGATATCGCGCCGAGAGCGATTCTTGCCGGCTTCCCCGAATTTGCTAGCGGAAACAAAGAACGATAAGAATCGCAAGGCACATTTTTTTCGTATATTTCAGAGTAGATCGTCCATCCAATATGATCCGTTGCTGCTATCTCCGCCGACTGATCGCCGTTCTGATCACCATGATGGTCATCGCAGTCATCTTGCCGGCAAGCCGTCCATCAAAACCCAAAAAACCTGCCAAAGACCATCGTCTGGACGACCTCAACAGCACGTCCTTCCTCCGCGAAAACGACACCAATGTCTTCTTCGTGGAGACGTCTTCGAGATCGGTGCTCAACGCCAAGGAGCTTTGCAGCGTCGAGAGCGTCGCCAGGAACAATCCAGAAAAGCGGGTGTTTGTCGTGATGACGTCTGACACGGCAGACCTTTCCCACGGCCTCCACTCCGTCTACGGCAACGTCTTCTTCGTACACGTGAATCTCGATGACTTCGTCGGCGACTCTCCATTAGGGGCCCTTTGGTCGTCCGGGGAGGTGCGCAGGAGCCGCTTTTACATCTCCCACCTCAGCGACGTGCTCAGGTTCCTCTTGCTCTTCAAGTACGGAGGAACATACCTCGACCTTGACCAGATAGTCTTCAGTAGTTTGCCCGAAGTGCCAAATTATTTGGGAAGGGAGGCCGTTTGGATCGGTAGGTACAGGTTTCCTTTCTAAGTTCCGTGCTAAGATGCTTAATATTTCAGCCGCCGGAGCCATGCGCTTCCAGTACGGCCATCCCATCCTGTCTCAGTTCCTCCGCGAGCTGTCCGCATCCTTTGACGGCTCCGACTGGGGCAGCAACGGCCCCATGCTCGTGTCCAGAGTGCTCCTGAAGGCATGCGGTGCCAACCCTGAGGCCGACTCCGCTGAGCAGGAGGCCTTCGATCCCGACCGCTGCGGCGGCGTCTCCGTCCTCCCCACCGTCTCCTTCTACCCAATCCCGTGGCGGAACTGGAGGCGGCTGTTCGACCCCACAACGACGGAGGCGGCGCTGCGCGAGACGGAGGAGAGCTACGGCGTGCACATCTGGGGTCGGCACAGCCGGAACGCGCCCTTCCTTCGCCCCGACCGCCTGCCCACGGCCTACTCCGTGCTGGCCAGCACGCACTGTCCGGTAATCTACGGCCTCGCTGCAGCTGCCGAATCCACTGTTCTAGGAAAATGGCCATAATCTCGCATTATCGTTTATCTCTTCTTGGGAGCGAGCGAGCGAGCGAGCGAGCATGGGAACGGCGTGAAAGAGCTGCTGTTTCATGCAATCCGTGCCTGCCTGAACAATCTTCGAGTCGCAGCGTTAATCCCGCAGCCGACGCGACTGACCGGCCTGCAATATATCGGCGTGGGCAGGTACGTATACGCTGAAACCTCGATTAAGTGGTCCCGGCCGCAGCAGTCGATTGTGATAAGTGACGACAGGACAGTGCCTCCTAATTGTAGGCGAAGTATGTCCATTCAACGATTTGATTGACTCCTTGTAAAAGTGCCAGGTCGACGTGTATAGACAATGGCGTTGGAAGTAGCCTCGCTGACGCTCAAGCTGGGCGGCCTCGGCCTCAGGAAGCTCTCTGAGCAGGAGGAGATGCTGTTTGTGATGAAGTACGGCCTCTCGTTCATCGTGGATGAGGACATCGTCGACGGCCTGTTCGACATGATCAGCGGCAACTCGGAGCTGATCAAGCAGATGGAGTCGGTGAGCAAGAAGGTGGACCTGCTACTCGACGAGGCCAGCGTCAGCTCGATGCAGCTACTCAGGGACGCCTACACGGCGTTCGACGCGCAGAACTATGACGAGAGCATCCAGATGTTCAAGGAGGTGGGGGAGAACGCGAGGAAGGCGTTCAACCTGTCGGACAACATCGACGCGTGGGTGGCGTCCACACAGCTCCGCATCACCGACACTTTCATGAGGAAGAGCTTCGAGGACGGCAGGTTCAAGTCGTACGGCCAGCTTAGCGTAAATAGGAGGAAAGAGATCGCGGCCAACATCAGGGACCGCGTGGAAGACCTGGTAGCCAAGGCCGAGAAGGAGCGCAAGACGAAAGTTCAGAAGGGCATGAAGGCGCTGATCAACAAGTCCGGCCGAATGAAGGAGGCGCGCAAGGACGTTAAGGACATCAACGCTAAGGTGAACCAGGTGCTTCGCCGGGCCTACCCCATCCTTACGCACGGCCTCGGCTGGACCAACCCCGAGTCTCGGGTGAGCGTCACCTCCAAGGACTTCCAGTTCGATGTCTTCCCCAAGTACATCCCCGAGGGGAAGGAGAACGAGGTGAGCATCGTGATCTCCCGCCGTCCCGAGATCGTGGTCAGCCTCTACCGCCGGCTGGACTTCGCCTACGATCGGCTAGAGCTCAGCCAGGACACCCAGTTCCTCGAGTGGGTGCTCAACGGCACCGTCCACCAGAAGATCATCGGCAGCGGCAACGCCGACGAGCCCGTCCCGCTCAAGATCGAACGCCCCGAGCTCGACATCGTGTTCAGGGGTCGTTCGGATTTCGGATCCACGGTGCGGCGGATGACGGTGGGGCCGGCGGAAGTGCCGGACCCGACGAAGCTGCAGAAGAACCACCACCCGACGACGACCGCCGCTCTGGCTAAGGCTGAGTCCTTCTCCGGTTCGGGAGGAGGCAAGGAGAGCGCAAAGCAAAAAACAGGCGACAAAGGACGGGGAGAAAAAGGTGAGTGGTCGCGTGTGTAATAATCGGGTCATATTTTTATGAAGGCACTTCCGACCTGGCATACTGTTTTTTCGCCAGCTGTGTATATGACCGCTCAAGCGCTCATTAGGATAATCTGCAAGAACTTATAGTTGAGGGCAAAACAGTGTGGCTTTATAGCACGAATCGTACTAGAGTTCATTTCGTACTCCGTCTTCTTACTCATTACGGCGCTCTCTTCCAGGCTATTAGTTTAAATAACGTTCCAATACGCCCACGCGAGGACGCATGCAGAGCATGAAGAAACGCTCCATCTGTTTTTGCCCCCCTACAAAAATAAATCACAGTCCCCTTTCTTGCTTCGGGTCGATCCCGCACACGACAGAAAAAGGCTAGCGGTTCCTTCCAAAGTGAGACACGCCTAGCCAGTAGTGTATCGACACTGCTAAAAAGGCAATGCCATGAGCGCGCTGACTACGTGCATTCCTCCCTTATCGTTTCATTTCTTCTCCCAGATGGCCACGTCCAGCTCTGATTACGTTAAGCGGGACGAATTGCTGTATCCAGCACCCTATAATTTCCAGCCCGTCGTCGAATATGAAATTACCATCCTTTGTTAGCACGGAGCGAGTTCTTAGAACTCCCCCCACTTTTGGTTTTACCCCTCCCGTTCCAGGAAAAGACCACTGCGCCAAGTGTGAGAAGCCGATCTACTTCAGCCAGATCTTCGCCGAGGGCAGCGTCTACCACTCCTACTGCTTCAGGTGTGAAATTGAGCACCGGGCTTCATTGCCAAAATGCGAAAAAAAATCACTCGCTGTACGTGTACTACATACGTAGGTGCGTGAAATGCGACGCCAAACTGCGGAGCAGCGTGGCGAGCGGCCGGGCCGAGTTCGAGCAGACTCCGGGCGGGCCGGTCTGCAGCGGGGGCTGCGGGAGCAACAGGATGGACTCGACGGTCGCCGTCGCGTCCGCCGTCATGAAGTTCGCAAAGGTACGCGCATTCAGCTGTTCATCTTACGCGAGATTAGGGCTAGAAAAATCTCACCTTTATCTGCCTACACTTGTAGCATTCGTACTCCTCTGTACAGCGTGTGCAGGTGATAAGAAGATATCTCTCTTTATGCAATTTGACGACTCAAACGAGCGAGTGGGCGGCGATAAAATCTGCATCCATCAGGTAGACAGCGTTTACGTCGCGTCATTTCCCGCGTTTTTTCCCGACTACGCATCCCATTCCGAATGCGCCGACCGACCGACCGACGCCCATTCAGTGTCAGGGAAAGGAATAGAGTAGAAAAGAAAGGATCGGCGACGACTCCATTTGCATCGAATTAGCATTGCGAACGCGGACGGACGCGGACGAACGAGCGATCGCCGAGGTAAAAATATCCCGCAGCTAGGCGGCGGCAACGTAACGCACTTAAGGGCCAAAACTTGTTGATCAATGCAGAAGCATCAATTTAACTTATATCAGAAATACGACAAGCACTCTGGAATTGATGGTTAAGTCATTCTGGATACCCTGGTAACAAGTCTGCAAACACGACGCGATCAACCTGATCGCATGGAATTTGTCCACCCTGTCCTAGCTGTTCGTATCTGCTGACTTGTAAATGTATTTTCACATAGATTCTAAAATCCTGCTCCGCTGGCAAACTAGGGCACGTCGCGTCGTCGGAGTCCGCATGTATTGCGTATATGCCTCGGAAGTGTATAAACGCAGGTCCGCGTCTCTGAGTCATCCAAAAAATTAGAGCATTCAATCAGGTCGCCACTGGCCTTTTTGTACATTCTTACTCGGCAAACGAATAGTACGTACACATATGAAAAAAGTCTTGAGCTATGGTTGGTTTTATAACATTTGCTGTTTTCCCGAAACTTGCAATCATGCCACCTCTGTCTATTCTCCTTGCCGGCGGGCCTCCCATTAAATTAACCCCCTTGGGGGGCAGCCCTCAGTGCGGCTTCCTATAGCAAGCCTGGGTCTATCATTCAGGAAATGCCGCGAGATTGGAGCATTTCCTCTGCTTTGCAAGCAGGCGAGCGAGTGTAGCGAGCGAATCTTGCAGCAGAAACGCCCTGCATGTGAACTTACGCGCACGTCGGCGTCGGCGAGGGCCTTTTATGATGGCCGCGAATTCGCGCCCGGCGCATATTTATATCTTCTTATCGGCCTCTCACCTATTGAGAGAGGGGAGTCGAAACTCGCGTGTTGATTTATAGGTTTCCATAATCTGAGCTGAGTGTTTGTACGCGCCTTTATCAAGCCCATGTGCCGACGCCGATCGGCGTCCATGCGTTCGTTCGTTCGCAGACTGTCACTGTTCCTCCCCCTCTCGACAGTTTCGGAGCTAAGGTAAGCGCACATACATATCCGATCCGCCATCCCCTTTCCGCAATGTCAATTTTGAAACCATAAATATCTTGATCGAGCCCAGCCACGAGAGTTCCTATACTACACTACTGGCTTGCTTGCTGCATTTTTTTGCGCTGCCGGCCGCCATCAGTGTGCATGCCTGCGACCGGGGCGGCGTCGGATCAATTTGGCGGACGGGTTGCAACATGGCGTGTCACGTGAGTGAGGACACAATTGGCGGCCATGTGGAAGCAAACCTCGATTTTCTGTGGCCAAGAGAATCAAAGAGGGCAACTTTTGTCTTGACGCCTCTCCCTGATGCTTTGTCCGTGCCCCCGTCTGGAGGCGTCTGGCGGCACTCCACTCCTCTATTCAAAGCGCCAACGATATAATCATCAGTGGAGTGAGTGAGCAGAGGCCGACACGGCAAGTTAATTCTTCACATGGACGTACGGACCTGGGGCGGAAGCTAAGAAGTTGTTACATACTCCTAGGCATGATAGAGCGACATAAAGACTTTCCTCATTTCGATTTCCACGTGCCAGACTGCATGTGCTCAATGACGCCTCCATCAGGCCAGCCGGCGTTGGCGTACGAGTATGTACGTGCACCGAAATTGCGGTAGCGCTGAATCCTCCGCCCTCCTTTCCGACCGACCGCGGCTAGCTCTTCCCGTCCGCCGGCACAGCCCAACTCTTTTTTGCGGCTTTCAATCCTCGTCCGCCCGCCTACGCCCCCAATCTCGCAGCTAGCTTCCTCCATGCCCCCCATATCCTCCCTCAATTGTCGCATATGACTATGACAGGGCTTGCGAATCACCGTCTCAGTAGAAGTTAATGTCCCGCAAAAATTTCTATTGTATTCCCCATGAAAGAAACGGCCGTCTTCACTGCATTTGAAAATTCGGGCACATTCCAGCTTTATACACCGGGAAAACGCTTCAGACGGAGCACCTAGCAGTCCCCTAATGGCGCACCTTTGCATAGATGCACGCATGCATGGAAATGTATTCTGCGCCCGCGCTCGCTCGCTCGCTTGCTCGCACACACGACGAGCGACCGGCTTTGACTCAGCCGCCGCCGCCGTCATTAACAGCTGCGCCGTCCGCTAGTAGCTAGACAGTCGCGGGCCCGCGCTATAGTAGCTGCTGCAACTTACGCTCGCTCGCTCGCTCGCTCGCTCCACTGGGCCGCACACTCACTCCACTCGGCCGGCCGTCAATCTCGAAGGCCTCGCCAATACATTGTCATAGGACCTACTCCTCCAGCTCAGTCGTCCGGCCATCGCGAGTCCGTCGCGTCGAGTGAGTGAGTGCGAAATCGAGGGCTGACAAAGGACGTGCGTGTGCCGTGGTGGTAGTACGGAGTCGGATTTACGAGCCACTAGAAAAGAAAACTTGTCCGCGACGCCGGAAAAAGAAAAGAGCGAACACCCAGCCAGTTCAGGAACCGGCCGGTCGCGGTGAAGTGTCAGACCCATCTAGGGTGAGTGTTGGCTGTTTATCCGCGGACGGACGGACGGACGGTGATTATTTTTCACATTAGCAGTCCGTAATGGACTGACCTAGTCGCTAGAGTTCTGGTCGAGCCTCCTCACATGATCTTTTTTTAGAGGGCTGCTTTTTTGCAAGGCGATCTGCTGGCCGGTTCGACCGGCCGACCGACCGACCGACCGAGCGGGCGTTATCTCCACTGCCGTTACCATCGGCTCATTTGGGAGTAACGAGGGGTCCACCCGGTCGCTGTCGGCCGGCCATCCAGTAGCCAATGGAGGCAGTCTCTTATTTGCGGGCTTTGATTTTCCCCTTCCTCCCTTTCAGAGCACGCAGAACGGATCCTCAGCGCCGTCGTCCCCCGTCGCGAAGACAAAGTCGAAGAAGAAGAAGGAGAAGATGAAGTGCGACGAGTGCCAGCAGGACATTCAGGGGACCTACTACGAGAAGGACGGGAAGAACATTTGCGAAAAGGACTACGAGGCACAGGACCTTAAATTAACTGTTGATCACAATATATTCACCCTTACGTAAATTTGTGCTACAGAAGTACCGCAAGAAATGCAGCGTCTGCGGCGAGTACATCTCCGGCTCGTACTACACCACCAAAGACGACAAGTTGGTGTGCGCCAAGGATTACAAGGTAGGACGGACGAATGGCAGTTATTTACGTACGTCCATCGTAGCTGGTCGCGCGCCGCTTGAATTGTCAATGACAGCGTTAGCTAGGCGGAAGGACGTACTCCTCCTCCGAGTTTTGTCAGCTCCCATTCATGCCGTCCGTCCGCTCGTCCGTCAAAGACTCCACCCCTTAATTGCGCACGCGCACAGAAAGATCGGAAAGTTCTTCGAAGCAATGAGCGTAATTAAGATGGTAATTGAGAGTGCTTTGTTCATGGGCCTAGCTAATGCCGCCTCGCTCGCGAATCAGATTGCGATATTGAAGGCGGCGGCGACGATCGATCGTATCCACCTCTTCCCGATCGATCGAGGCAGTCATTGCAGACACAGGTGTGTATTGTTCTCTAGGCAGCGCGGTCCGTCCCCTTTTCTTCTTTATTTGCCGGCCGGCTTCAACTGTTACCGCCCGGCAACGAACGAACGACCGCTTTCGATTTATATTCTCAATGCATCTCGACGAAGCCGACTTTTTTTCCTCTCCCTTCCGCCGTCTAGCTGTCGTCATCTTCGGATATTGTGCATCGCCCGAGGCGCAGCAAAATTCGGCGAAAAAGGGCCGCCCACGACTGAACAGGGGTGTCTTAACATGTTGCACCGAGAAATATCCATCACAAGAGCTACGAGTAATTTTGCGTTAATTCAGTAGAATGTAATCGACCCTTTCCGCTAGTCCACCTGACCGCAGATAATAGCTGTGCAGAATTTGCACGGGGAAGATTTAGCTAGCCGCCTTCTTCTCTCTTTACCTACAGATCCGACTGTCTGCCTAGCTGTCTGTCTGTCCTTCGCAGGCAGACTGCATGAGAATCTGAAATTTCTGCACGCGGCCGGCCGGCCAGTTCTTTCTTTTTCGTCTTGGCGAACAGTTTGAGCAAACACTCTTCCGACGTACGCAGCAGTCCTTTTTGTCGCCTTTTAACTTCTCCGCCGACCTCTAACTAGGCACAATATCTTATCTTTTTTTGTCCTAGGTTAATTGTTTTCCGTGGGTCCAGTTTTATTGCACTTGTAATTATACGTATCACTAAAACTACTTTGAAGTATTTCTTCGATACTTTTTCCTTTCCCCGCCTCGAAATCGCCGCTCTCGTCGTCGGTGCAATAAGAAATTATAGAAAACTCTCCCCATCTTTCATCATCGACGAACAGTTAGGCGAAGTCGGGCCACCCAAGTGGATTTTCGCTTATGTCCATATACTACGTATACGTACTATACGGAGGAAGGGAGAATAAGGCGACGGGGGCGACAGTTATTCTGTTTGCCCGACGGAGGGACGGACGAATCGAATGTGTCCGCGGCGCAGAGGACGGTCTAGCACTTGAGCTAGCTGCGATGCCATAATACGTATAGCTTCTGCGATACAGGTGCTGTTTTTGCACAGCTAGTGAGTGACCTGTCGCTGCTTTGGCTTTGGGGAATAGTATGTGCTATTCGTGGTGGACATTTCATCATCGCCGCCGCCGCTGCGAACACGTTTTCTACTCGTCGTAGTCGGAGCATCAGGAACCCTTCTGTTTTATGACCCACTCAATGTACCCAGCCGACGTGTTATACGAATGTAATGCGCAAGAGATGCATGTGCTAAAAGTGCATCAACGCCCAATGTCCGGCCGGCCAGCTCTACCCGGCAGAAGAGCGAGCAGCAGCGGCCTGGAGGTAGCTCCGCCATGAGAGAAGCTGAGGCAGTCGGTAAAGATCCAAGGTTGGATCAAC
>JAAUYK010073803.1_pt1 | contig 13166 bp, 12 predicted proteins | sample 7278021 | NCBI WGS metagenome assembly JAAUYK01 (sample SAMN14350223, study PRJNA611818) | marine sediment metagenome | isolation source: surface marine sediment (1.8m) | place: French Polynesia: Moorea | collected 2018-08
GCAGTTTGTGATACTGTAGCGCAACAGATGGCTTTGGGGGTTAAAAAACGTTTAGGGGTTGATTGGGGTATTAGTATTACTGGTATAGCTGGGCCTGGAGGGGGAACGGAGTTTAAACCTGTGGGTTTGGTTTATCTTGGTATTGCTGGTCCCAATGATGAGGTGGAGAGTATTAAATGTACTTTTGGCGATCGCAGTCGGGAGATTATTCGTTATCTGAGCAGTTGTACTGCTTTGGATAAATTAAGACGAAAATTAATGTAGTGCAAGCATCTTGCTCGCTATATATAGCCTTTCTCGGACTCATGAGGTACACTTAATATCTAACTCCGAATTCCGAACTCCGAACTCCGAACTCCGAACTCCTAAAACTAGAAAACTCTGTACCTCACAAGTATGAGAAGTGCTATATTTATGTACTTATGTGCTGAGTAAGCTTTTATCTTATCTCATTTCTCAAATATTATGACTGATTACTATATATCCTAAAACTTTGTCCATTGTTTGAGAATATAATCATGAAATATATCTTTATCAATTGTATCCATTGCTAAGATATTTCTTCCTTTCTCAACCACTTTAATTCTGCCTTGAGATGTTCCTGTTGTTATTACTTCGGTTTGCCATGATTTAAGGGAAAATAAATCTGGACGATGTAAATAGGAAGTAGCTAAAACATCCCAACAATAATAGTCTTGAGGTATAGCTAAAGCGTAACATAATCCGGCTAAATCTGACAGTTGATACTGTCTTTGTTTGGCTAACCTACCGATAAACTCAGGGGTAACAGGGACTTTATTGGTAATATCTAAGGGACAAACTATCAAGGGAATGTTAGTTTGCCAAATTTTCTCAACAGCGATGGCATCCCAATAAGCATTCCATTCTGCGCTACCATCGTGTTCGGGTGCAAACTCTTTTTCTACATTCCCCGAAATGTTTAATGCACCTCCCATCCAAACTATTTCTTTAATCTTGGTTTCGATGGTTGGGTCAATTTCTAAAGCTGTGGCAACGGTAGTTAATGGGCCTGTTACCATCAATGTAACCGATTCAGAGGCACGGTGCAAGGTTTCCAGCATAAACTGTTGTCCTGTTTGGGAAACTAAGGGGGTTTTGATGGTATTTTCTTGGTTAAGAATAGGAAAATTATCTATTATTAAAGAGTCGCGACGGTATAAAGCTGGAAAAGGATTAATTCCTCTGACGGTACTTTCTGCTACGGGAATATGATTACATCCCATTAAATCAAGTAGTTTTCTAGTTACGTTTAAAGCAGCGTTAATATAACAGTCAGCAGGGGTGACAATAATGCCTAAAATTTCTATATTAGGCATGGTCATTAATAATAATGTTGCCAAAAAATCATCAATTGCGCCATCATGATCGAATAATACTAATTTAGTCATGGTTATTAATTATAATTTTTAAATTAGGTAAAATGACGACGAAACCGAGGATCAAAATGATGTTTTTTGTGTTGGTTACAAGTTTGAAATAGGGTTTGTAGGTTACTGATATTGTTACTTCCTCCTTTTGCTAAGGAAATAATATGATAGATGTTTAACTGGGTTTCTTGTTGTTTTTTACCACAACTTTTACATTGATAGTTATCTTTGTTAAAAACATAATCTTTAACGGATTTTGGGATTTTTATTTTTGGAGTTTTCTTAATCATTTGAAGAATATTATCTAAAGGTGATTGTATGTCATTTATTTTCGGTTCATCGGGAATAAATTATAATTGTATATTAATTTTTACTTTTCCTTTTTTCTGAGTTTTGCCGGACTGTATAATAATTATCGTTCTAAGAGTGCATTAATTAACATAGATAGGCAAATTTTCAGATGGGGGAATCATATTAAAAGTCCAAAAGGTCGTTTATTTTAGTGTTCCCCGTATCCTTAGAAAATTCTCGATTTAAGGAATCGCAATCAACTATAATTCTTGGTTACCAGTGTAAACTGAAGCGTCTAACCAATCATAAATCTTCTCTAACTCGTTCAAATTAATTAAACCATATTGCCAGAGTAACATAGGCAAAGGCCCTTTAGTTTCACTCATAGAACGTTGGGCAATAGCAATAGAATCAGCCGATAAACATAGTTCTTCGTGGAGAAAACGCAAAAATTGTTGATATGTGGTGTGTGGCATAATTATCTTACCTCGAGAATGAATCAGAAATAATGGTTTTGGTTTTCAAAGTTGTTCATGATCTTGATTTGTGGTGGGACTTCATTAATCGTTGAATTGATTTATCCAGAAAAAACCTTCCCAGAGAATGTAAAATTCTGAGTTACTGTTGATCTTCTGTTTACTTTTCAACCCCTCACATAATCAAAGCAACTACTTTTTAATTCCAATAATTACCTTATGTTTCCTTTTTCTCTTCACACCATCAATTACTTTACTGATAACCATCAGTCAAACAACTATTAGGACTTGAAGGCTTTTTATTGTAGAAGATAAGGTCTTCATTTCATCTTATGTGCAGCTCGCATTATAAACAATTTAGAAAATCTATAGATATTTGTCAAGGTCTAAATTAATAAAACTTATTATTATTTAAACCCCGTCTTTTACGACGTGGTCTTATATTTTAAGGGTTCAAGGAGGTCTTTTCTGTAAATTCAATTTCCAGTTGATCACCTGCTTCGATCCCTAACTCTTTAGCCCTTCCTCCTCGTAGTTCAATTACTTGGTTAGCCAAACTTTCAGGTCCGTAAGTTGGACAGGGATCAACGGTACAGGGGGGAACATTGGACAAAACAGCTTTTACCCTGCCATCGATTAAAAAAATCATGTCTAGAGAAATGTTAACATTTTTCATCCAAAATCTAAGAGGACGTAACTCTTCAAATACAAAAATCATCCCCTTATTTTTGTCTAAGGATTGACGATACATTAAACCTATTTGTTGTTCTTCGGTGGTTTTTGCTACTTCCAATTCTATCAGGGTTTCCTTGATAGTAACTGTAGCTTCAATGGGCAGTTGTTGACCGTTTTCTGTAATTTCCTTGTTCACATCATTAGAATATTCTGCTTGTGTTGAAGGGGAACATCCCAATAAAAAAAGACTAATTAAAAGAATTGAACTGATTTGTCTTAACATAACTTTTTAGAATTTAGAATTGATTTTTTCTAATTATTATAAATGATTCGAGAGATTAGGAGTTTGTCACCAATGACAATTATCTATTGTCCTTTATTAATAATAGTTTATTGGAGAAATTTACCTCCGTCTCCCCGTCTCCCCTTCCCCCCCTCTCCCCGTCTCCCCGTCAAATGGCAAGGATATTTTTTCGACAAAAATTAGGATGCTAGATTGCTTATCCTTCTCGCAAAACATAACCCACACCTCGAACGGTATGAATTAAACGTTTATGGTCTTCATTTTCTATTTTGATACGTAAATAACGGATATAAACTTCAATTACATTAGATTCGCCTTGAAATTCATCTCCCCAAACATTTTCTAAAATCTTCTCTCGACTTAAAACTTCTTGGGGATGAGACATCAGATATTTAAGTAACTCAAATTCTTTCATTGTTAAGTCCGTTGGTTTATTATTAACAACAAGTTTTCGGGTTGTCAAATCAAGAATAATGTCACTATATTGTAATTGCTCTTTGACAATTTTGGGAGGAGTTAAATAAAAACAAACTAATTTTAATAGTGCTGGACTATAATCCGTTTTTACCAGATAATCATCGGCCCCTGCTTCTAAACAAGCAACTCTTTCTTCCACTGTTTCTGTATTAATCATCATAATTAGGATCAGAGACTTTTGCAGCTGTCTTAACTGAGTACACAAAGTAAATCCTGTGTTATCGTTAGGCTGACAATTAATTACTACCATGGCCGGTTGATGGGTTTTGACATTTTCCAGCACTTGAAGGCTATCATTAATGATAATCGGTGTATAACCTGCTTCTTTTAACTCAGGACCAATACGATTATTAAACAAATCATCAAGTTTTACGAGAAGAATCGAAGGATTTAAACTCATTTTATTCAGGGAAAATTTCGGTAACAACCCGTTCTTGGCGATCGCTATTAGTGACAATAATATTGTTATCTACTAAAGTACCAACGGCTTTTTCTCCAGTTAAATTTAACTTCGGGTCTTGATTTTGTTCATAAATGACATTACCATAGGCTTCTATGGTTTGGGCGACAACATTCCAGGTTAAATTATTGGAGTACAATGTACTATCATTCATTGTGCTGACTCCTTGAACTCCTCCTTTAAGATACGCGATATTTTCTGCTAGGTTAACATGACCTTCATTACCAGTAACGGTAACATTTTGGGCGTATTGAATCAATTGAACCGGTTGACTCGAATAAACTTGACGGGTTTGATAGTGCCAAATAATTTCATTGGTGGCTATTTGTAGGGGAGGTTGAAGGGATTTATATTCAATATTTTCTTTAATAATGATTTGTTTTTTATCTAAAAGAACTCTGGCCTTGTTAGCTACGAGGCGATCTGTAATGGTTTTATTTTGAAACCGAATCATGGTTAAAAGGCGATCGCCGATAATCGTTTGTTTGGGAATTTGCCAGATTAAATGTTCTGTTTTTAATTGTAACTGTCTTGCTTCCGAGGTAGCTTTAATTTTCCCTGTTAATTCTAATTTTTGTTCCAGGGTGTTATATTTGCCTTCATTGGCAGATGCTTCGAGTTGAGGATGAGAACCCCGTACATTTCTACGGACGGTTAATAGGGAGGTTTCGGGTTGCCATTCCACTTCTTCGCTACGAAGAACTGCTTCGTTACGGGGATCAACCGCGACTACATTATCTTTGAGAAAAATTTCGGCCCCGTCTCGTTGAATAACTCCGTAATCAGATTTAACTTGTAATACGATTTGACCATCTTGGAAAATATTACCTTTAACTGCGGTTAAATTGGCTGTTTTGCGGTCTGGACTGTATTTTGCCTCATCAACTTGTATTTTCCAGAGAATTTCTCCTTCAGCGTTAGATTGTTCTAGGGTTGCATTTTGTAGGGTTAAGTTGGTTTCGTCTCTCGTTTCCCCTGAAGTTTCTAGGTTTTGGGACCCAGGTTGACTCGATTGACAAGCAACTAGGCTTAATAGTAACAGCAAAATCACCCCTTTAAACCATTTTAAGGGCAAATATTTCACTTGTCTGAATTGATGCTGTTGGTTCATTCTTTATATAATGATGGTTGGTTACTGCCGATCCTAACGGGGATAATTATAACGCTTCTTTTGGCTATTCAGCATTTTATACCAGTTTTCAATTCACTGTGTCTGGGGTGGGAAGTGTGGGGAGTGTTGACATTTTTATGTTTAATCTATGCAAATAAAAACTACTTTTAACTACTATTCAAGTTTAATTTCATACATATATTAATTAGATTGTGTCTATTTATTCCATTTTCTACGCCAAAATAGTAGAGTTTCTAAGCAGTTATTGATTAATGTATTCTTTTGCTGTTTTTGTTCTTGCCATTTTTGAGAAATTTGGGATAACATTTCTGATGTTGTTCCGTAGAGAGGAAATAATTGAGCAATTTTCTGAATTTTAAGTTTATTTTGTATAGCTAAAGCGATTAAGTTAATAGTTTCGTCGCTTTGATAACCTATAATATGACATCCTAAAATTATGCCATTTCTCCGAGTAATTACTTTACAAAATCCAGTGGTTTCATCTAATATTTTTGCTTTAACTAAGCTTTTATAATTTTGTTTGATAATAATTAGATCTTCTTTATAAAATTGTTTTGCTTGTGTTTCCGTTAAACCAACTCTGGAAAACATTGGGTTGGTTAACATTCGCATAAGATAATGTTCATAATTTGTTTTAAAAATGGGATAAAAAATAGCATTTTTAACGGCAATACCAGCTTCATAACAAGCTAGATTAGATAAATTATATGAACCAATAGCTTGACCGCAAGCATAAATATTTGGGTTAGTTGTTTGCAATCTATTATTTGTCTTAATTTTATTGCCTTCTATCTTAACTTTTACTCCTTCTAAATTCAATTCTTTTATCTTGAATTGTGTTTGATTATCAATAATAATTTCATCGCCTTCTATGGCTTCATTTCCTGCTTGAATCCATTTTTTACCTTCTATTTTTCTAATTTGAGTAACAGGACAATTAATTAATAAGTTTATACCTTCTGCTTCTAATATAGCTTGAATTAGTTGTGTAATATCTGGATCTTCTTGGGGTAAAATACTAGATTTTTCAATGATAAGTGTAATTGTTTTACCTAAACGGTTTAATTGTTGTGCTAATTCAATTCCTAGTGCATTTTGTGATAAAATAACTAATTTATCAGGAAGTTTATCTATATCTAATGTTTCAGGGGTAATATAACCAACTTCTTTTAATCCTTGAATGTCAGAAATGTTAGATATAGAACCCATTGCCAATAAATAACGACGCGATCGCAAAGTCCTATTTTTAAGCACAAAACCCAGTTTAGGCAATCGACAAAATTCCCCTGATTCTTCTATAATATCTACACCTAAATTTGCTAATTTTTCTAAATTATTAGCTTGTTTAATATCTTCTTTTACTTCATTTTTCCATTTTTTGAGTTGATTAAAATCTAACCAAGAATCTAGATTAATGTTTAAATACCAATTGTTTAAATTGTGCCAATGACGTTCAATATAAGTCAAATAGTTAACAATTAAACTATCAATTTCTTGCCAATACTCATTATTAAAATCTCCTAAAACTAAAGCTACTCTAGGGTTAAATTTAATAGCTTCTGAAGCAGCAAAAAAAGCTTCTAAAGTATTACCAATAATAACAATATCATAATCTAAACTCATAAGTAAGTTATCAGTGAACAGTGAACAGTGAACAGTTAAAAGTTATCAGGTTTTTCAGTTACAATAACACAAAAATGAACTATAGTAGTGCAGCTTGGTGGAAATAAAACAACAGTCACAAAAGCCTCAAATCCTTATCAATCGAAACTTTTGCCTTTTGCATTTTTACTTTTGACTTTCGCGTAGCGGCAATAGTTCTCATATTTTTGAGGTACAGAATTTTCTGGTTTTAGGAGTTATACTAAAGCCGATAAACCCTATGAGATATTCTCTAATATCCGAGGGTTTAATATTATTAAACCCCTACTAAATATAAGATAAACCCCATCCTATAATACTAGATCCCAAGACTACCCAAGCTGTATTTAATTTATACTTAAAAATAGCAACACCGGCCACAATAAGAATAAATATTGCTTCCCAGTTAACAGGAAGTCCATCCGTTGGAACCCAAAGAATTTGATAAAGTAAGTTTAATGTTACCACTGCCATGATAGCAACTGCACTAACATTTACTGCATCTAAAAAAGCTGCTGTCCATTTTGATCTGCGTAATTTTGGGATAATAGGGTTAACAGCCAAAACAATGAAAAAAGAAGGCAAACATATCCCCAATGTAGCGACGAGCGCTCCAGGTATTCCCAAAATTATATATCCTATAAATGTAGCAGTAGAAAGAAGCGGACCTGGGGTAAACTGTCCAATAGCGATCGCATCTAAAAGTTGTTGTTGAGTTAACCAACCATATTGATCAACTAATTCTCCTTCTAAAAAAGCAATTAAAACATAACCACTACCAAATAAAATACTACCAATTTTCAGAAAAAATAAACCTAACTGCCATAAAGACGGGGTAAGCTGATTATCGTTTGTCGCTTTGTCAATATTATTGCTAATGAAGAACACAAGTAGGGGAATGATGTTGGCGTTACTTTCGATTAAAATTAACCCTACCATACCGAATAATCCTCCTAAAAGTAGAGAAATAACTTCATTTAAACCCAATAAATTTAAAACTATTACTAACAGAAAAATCAACCAAAATTTGCGCTGCTTAATCGCTTTTCTTGCCAACCGATACAAGGCCGCAATAATAACTACAATAACCGCCGGTTTGATGCCGAATAATAAAGGCGCAATCTGCGGTAAACTGCCAAACTGAGTGTAAATCATGGCTAAAATAGCAGTCATAGTGATGGCAGGGAATAGGAAGCACACTCCTGCAATAATTAGCCCCCAGACACCTCCATAAAGATAACCAATATGAATGGCCATTTCCGTGGAATTAGGACCCGGAATTAAATTTGTTGCCCCCAAAAGATCCAAAAACTGCGATCGCTCAAGCCATCGACGATCTCTCACCACTTCTGCTTCCATCATACCGATATGGGCAGCCGGTCCCCCAAAACCAATCACTCCCAGTTTGAGAAAAACAGACGCTATAGAGACTAAACGTTGCTTTAAATCCTCTTTCATAGTTTAGTGCTAAATAACTGATCACTGATAACTGCTAAGAAGGATCATTAATTTTTGCCCAAACCCTCAAAACTTCCCCCACACTCCAAGCTTGGGCGAAACAACCTCTAGGGATCATCGGTGCATCACCATCAAAAATCTCGCTAATACTGCCAATACAAGCATCATTGAGATGGTTGGCCATGGGTTCGAGAAAACTGTTAGCTAAGGCACGATCGCCATAAACTCGCCAATGGGCCTCCACAAATGGGCCTATTAACCAAGCCCAGACTGTTCCTTGATGGTAACTCTTATCCCGAGATACTTGATCTCCACCGTAACGGCCTTGATATTGGTGATGGGTAGCACAAAGCGATCGCAATCCATGAGAAGTAATTAACATTTTGGCGACGGTATCCACCACCGACTTTTGTTGTTCCGGTTTAAGTAACGGGGGAGTAGTTTTATTATGAGGTAGAGAAACGGCAAAAATTTGATTAGGCCGCATAGACTTATCGTGGCCGTTGGGACTATCTAAGATATCTTGACAGTATTTTAGGGAAGGATGCCAATATCGTTGGAAACCAGCATGACTATTACGGGCCATGGTTTTATATTCTCCCGTAGGTTGTCCCAAAATGTCCCCAATTTCGATCATAATGGTCAAAGCATTGTACCAGAGGACATTGACTTCGATAGGTTTACCGTGACGGGGAGTTACTACCCATTCTCCTACTTTGGCATCCATCCAGGTTAACTGAGTGCCTTCTTGTCCAGCATAAATCAAGTGATCGCTATCGAGATGAATGTTATAACGGGTTCCTTGACGGTGACATTCAATTACTTCTTGCAGTAGGGGATAAAGGTCTTTTAATAAGGTAATATCTTTAGTCAGACTGTAATAAGTGCGAATGGCTTCAAAATACCAGAGGATGGCATCAACGGTATTATATTGAGGGGTTTGGTTATCATCGGGGAAGACATTGGGTAACATTCCCCCGTCTAAATATTTGGCAAAGGTACTGAGGATGTCGTGGGCAATATCGGGGCGGTTTGTTGTTAAGGCTAACCCGGGTAAAGCGATCATGGTATCTCGTCCCCAGTCAGCAAACCAAGGATAACCAGCAATAATGGTTTTTCCCTCTGGGTTATGGGTGGAAGGGCGATCGACAATAAATTGATCGGCAGCTAAGACTAATTGTTTGATCCAAGGAACTGAAAAATGAGAACAGCGTTTCAGTAACCCTTGTTCGTATTCGTAGCGTTCTTGTAATGCTTGTTTGCCGTTTAAAGAGGGTCGAGGGTTGGTACTGGCAACAAGGGTTAGAGACTCTCCTGGTTCGAGGGTTTTATTAAAAGTAGCTGCGTTGTAGTGATCGTCTCGATCCCATAAGCCCCGATACCTTTCCATGGATAAATCATAACCTAAATGCCAATGATAATTTAAGGTTACATCTGCGCTTTGGGCCCACAAATAAAAGGGAGTTGCTTCGGGATAAGGGGTAACACATAAACCTTGAGGAACTTCCTCCACTCCCATTTTCCACTGTCCTGATTGAGTGGTACCATGATGGTCACGGTAATTAACTAGGGCTTTAATGGATAGTTGGAGAGATTTACTGCCCCGTTTGAAGGTATAACGGGTATAGGTTGTGTTTTCTCCTTGCTGCATCCAAACTCTTTTTTCAATCAGTGCATCTCCGCAAGCAAAAGTCCAGACTGGGATCGTTCCTTCTAGATGAAAACTCTCCATGTTTAGATAGCCTTGGGGAGAGATTGTCCCATCAAACCAACGGTTTGTAAAGCAAGAATAGGTTTGGTAGTCATATTGGATGGTTTCATCCAGTTTTGACAGTAGTAATGTACGCTTGAGGGGTGGGTTTAAGGCAGCGATCAATAACCCATGATAACAACGGGTAATCACCCCTGAGATTGTACCACAACCATAGCCTCCAATGCCGTTTGTAATCAACCATTCCCTTGATTGGGCTGTGCTTAAATTACCGCAAATTTCCCGTCCATACTTAAAGGTCATGAATACTCAATGGGTGAACTCTCCTGGTTAGCAAGATTGTATAAAATTTTTTCCCCAATACTCTATTATTTAACTATGTTTTCTTATTGTGTTAATTGAGTCAATTAGTTCGTTTGACAGTCTCACCCTTAGGACGATCAGACCTTTTCAAGTTCTTGTAGCTGTCTGAATTTTACAGTAGTGTTTTTTGGGTAACTTGATAAAAAACACTTTTGCCCCAGATGGGTGATTATGAAATCTACTTCAATCTTAAAAAACTCCATAGTTGAGGCTAATTAAACTTTGTCTTTCCTTGGATGAAATTTTGTGATATAAGTAATGTGTATATTTTGTGTATTAATTGTTATGAATAAAGATAATTTAAAAAAATTTTTTCCTCCTATCTCAAGGTGGTGGCATTTTTTTATTTTAGCTGTCTTAATTATTGGAATATTTTTTAGATTATTCAATATTGATACAAAAGTCTTCTGGCCAGATGAAACCGATAGTTTATTAAGGATATCCGGGAATTCTCAGCAGGTACTATCTCAGGAAGTTTTTAATAATGGGATTATTACAGCAGAAGATTTACAGCGAAAATATCAAAATGTAGTTCCTGAGAAAAATTTAGGTCATGTGTTGGAAAGCTTATCCAAAGATGTTCATCCACCACTCTATTTTATCTTAGCCCGATGGTGGTTTATGTTAGTTAGTCCTTGGGTTACATCAATCACAGCAATACGCAGTTTTTCGGTTTTTATTAGTTTTTTAGTATTTCCTGCAGTCTATTGGCTATGCTTAGAGTTATTTAATTCTCCATTTATAGGATATATTGCTATTAGTATTTTTGCGATTGATAGCATTTTCTAAGCTGTTTTTCATCTAAACTACATATTGTCAAGTTAAGGAACAAGTTAGTAAACCTGTCTCACTTTCTCAAAGTCTCTCTGTCAGTTTTTGATATGCTAGGAAAGAATCTATTAATTTTTGAGAACTTGTCTTATTCCTATGGTCATTAAGTTGTTCAACTTATCTCGTTTGATTCGTTACGCGATTAGCCTTATTTGTCTTGTCTTAGTTCTAGGGACAAATGTTCCAGCTTTGGCACAAACCCAATCTTCTTCTATCACTCCTTATTTGAATCGTGCGATCGAACGCATAACAGAATTTACTTTAGATAATGGCATGAAATTTATTATCAAGGAAAATCATGATGCGCCGGTGGTTTCTTTTGTTACTTATGCTGATGTTGGGGGAACCGACGAACCGGATGGAAAAACAGGAGTAGCTCATTTTTTAGAACATTTAGCGTTTAAAGGAACCACAAAAATTGGCACTAATAACTATCAAGAAGAACAAGAAATTTTAAGTCGTTTAGATAAAGTTTCAATGGAATTAAAAGCTGCCAAGAAAGCAGGCAATGAAGAGGAAATAAAAAAATTAACAGCAACTTTTGAAAAAATACAAGCTGAAGCATCTAGTTATGTCCAACAAAATGCCTTTGGACGTATTGTAGAAACGGCAGGAGGTGTTAATATTAATGCACAAACTAGCCCAGATGCAACCCTTTACTTTTATAGTTTTCCCTCCAATAAATTAGAGTTATGGATGTCTTTAGAATCAGAAAGATTTTTAGATCCTGTTTTTCGAGAATTCTATAAAGAGCAAAATATTATCTTAGAAGAAAGACGTTTACGCACGGAAAATAATCCTATCGGTAAAATGGTAGAAGCTTTTTTAGGAACTGCTTTTACCGAACATCCTTATAAACGGCCGACTATTGGTTATAACGAAGATATACGCAACTTAACCCGTCAAGATATTCGAGACTTTTTTGACATTTATTATGGACCAAACAACCTGACAGTTTCTATTGTAGGTGATGTTAATCCCGAAAAAGTTAAACAGTTAGCACAAATTTATTTTGGTCGCTATGGCAAAAAACTAGAACCTCCTAAAGTGACGAAAGTAGAACCAAAACAAAGAGAAACTAGAGAAGTTACTTTAGAATTAGCCTCTCAACCTTGGTATTTGGAAGGGTATCATATTCCTGCTATAAGTCATCCTGATAATGCCATTTATCAAGTGATTTCTACCCTATTAAGTTCCGGTCGCACTTCTCGTTTATATAAGTCTTTAGTTGAGGAAAAACAAGTGGCTTTAGGGGCCCAAGGATTTAATGGTTTTCCTTCGGATAAATACCCTAACTTGATGTTATTTTACGCTCAAACTTCTCCCCAAGCATCCATAGAAGAAGTAGATCAAGCTTTATCTTTAGAAATTGAAAGATTGAAAACTGAACCTGTTTCTGAAAAGGAATTACAACGGGTTAAAAATCAATTACGAGCCGGTTTATTACGTTCCCTTGACTCTAATTTAGGCATGGGTAAAGCGTTGGTTGAATACGAAGTAAAAACAGGTAGTTGGAGGAATTTGTTTGAGCAAGTCCAGGCGATCGAATCAGTTACTGCTGCTGATATTCAACGAGTAGCAAAAGCAACTTTTGTCCCTGAAAACTTGACTATTGGACGCATTTTACCTAATTCTTAATCCCATAATAACATTGACAATTACCGAAAATTTGGGTTTAAAGCCCCGTCCCTCTTGCTCCGTCCCTATGTCTGAGGGAACCTCAGACGGGGCGGTGCGCTTTTAGGAGGGCTTTTATTATGTATAATTAGAGTATAGCGGACAGGGTAATCAACCGCTCTAAAAACCCAGTGGCCTAATGGCAACGCACCTTGAAAACTCAGGCTATGGGGTTCTGTACAGAAAAGCTTGTACAGGTAAAAGCCTTCAGCATCAAGTACCAGACAAACCAAGTTTTCGGTTTTGAACTGTAGCGTAGGGCATACGCAAACAGACCTCTGA
>JAAUYK010161056.1_pt1 | contig 13163 bp, 10 predicted proteins | sample 7278021 | NCBI WGS metagenome assembly JAAUYK01 (sample SAMN14350223, study PRJNA611818) | marine sediment metagenome | isolation source: surface marine sediment (1.8m) | place: French Polynesia: Moorea | collected 2018-08
CAAATGAAGACAGCGCCGGTTCCGTCAGCCGGCCCAACTGCATGTTCTTCTCGAGGGCGGTGGGATTGACCGCGCAATTGTGTCACGGTGACGCCCGGGAGCAATATGGGACCGTTCACAACAACCGATCGATCGGCCGCGTCGATAAGGAATCGGGTCTGCAAGCGGTCTGTCTGTTGGCCGCAAAAAGCTGCTCTGATGCATCCTTGTTGCAACTTGAGCGCACGACTAACGTACGAGACGCGTACGAAGCGAACGAACGGTACCATGCTATTTTGTTGCCCTGGTGAGATATGACGAGGAGGTGAGCGCATTTCCTCGTGCTGAAAACGAAACGGTGCCCCGGTCGTTTAAACGCGGCCGCTTTTTTCGGGCTACTGAATACGCCGTACGCAATGCGTGATTTATTGAACGATCGACGCTTTGCACGGTTCGCCCCAAAAACGTCCTGGTGGAAAACAGTTAATCCATGGAAGAAATTACGACAGCACGTACGATGCGTAAGAGACCGCTAGCTAAAGAAGCGCGCGGATATGAGGAGGGAGGAGGAGGAGGCTGCCATTAAAAAGTGCGCGCCTTAGGTCAGGCCGAACGGTGACGCCAAGTTGGGTCGCTTTGAGGAGCCGTAACGCATCCGTGGCGTTAGTTCCATGACTCCTGGCATCATCCGAAGAAGCCAATAATGAAGCGGGGGGAAGATTGCGAAATAATTGTTTGTTAGCCGGCGACGTGCTTCGGCGCGAGCGCGGATATACCGCTGCTCGTATTATGTGGCCTGACTGACGATGATAAGCTTTAAATATAGGAAGGCGGAAGGAAGGAAGGAAGAAGGGAGAAGAAAGGGAAGGAAGGAGCGTTGAATAGCGGATATGAGGCGCGCGCTATCGGTTACGAATTGGGGCGCGTTAGGGCCAATCAATCTTCAGCCTTTGACGTCCAGCGTCCATAACGAGCGAGCAAGGTCAGCTAGTGGGCAATTGGAGGAGCCCTTGCCAAAATCGTCGAACTCATCTCCGAACGAACATTTGCTTCCTTTGCGCAACGCGAGCTGGCTCATTTTCCTTCCCTCCCTCCGCCCGTGCAAGATGATCTCGCCCCTCTCGCTCGCTCCCTCCCGCATTTTCAATTGCCTTCCGACGTACTCGAAACAAAACCCAGAGCGGACGGACGGACGGAGAAATACGTGGCTATAGCGATGCTTGTACCAGATATGAAGGAAAAGTCTTCCGCCATTTAAACGCGCGCAAATGCGAGGCCCAAAATTGCTAAGAGCCTCACGGGTGCAGTTGGGCAGCTTCCTCTTTCACATGAGGTGCAAGTGATGAGAAGCGACGTAATATATAAGCGTACGAGCATGCCTTTTTCACCTCATAAAGGCCTAGAGTTATGCCTAAAAAGAGGCACGTTGTTGGTATTGTAAATTCTTTTTTTTCAGGCGGCTATGGCCACTTCGCCGGCCTTAAGACGTACAACCCGCACCTGAAGACCCTGCTCGCGATCGGCGGCTGGAACGAGGGCTCGAAGCGCTTCAGCCCTCTGGTGGCCGACCCCCGCCGTCGCCGCACCTTCATCAAGTCGGCGATCAAGTTCCTCCGGCAGTACAACTTCGACGGCCTCGACCTCGACTGGGAGTACCCCACGCTGAGGGATGGCGGCCGGCCTGAGGACAGGCGCAACTACGCGCGCTTCGTCGCCGAGATGCGCGAGGCGTTCGAGAGCGAGGCGGAGAAGACCGGCCGGGACCGCCTCCTGGTGACCATGGCCGTGCCGGCCAGCCTCGAGTACGCCGAGCAGGGCTTCGACATCGCCACCCTGGACCGGCACCTGGATTTCTTCAACATGCTCACCTACGACTACCACTCCAGCTACGAGCCGGCGGCCAACCACCATTCGCCGCTGTTCCGCCCCTCCGACGTGTCCGAGTTCGACTTCAGGGCCGACCTGAACATCGACGCCACCATCCGCTTCTACATCCAGTCGGGCGCCTCCAGAGACAAGCTCGTTCTCGGCATCCCCACCTACGGAAGGTCGTACACCCTGCTGAACCCGGGCGCGCACGCCACCGGCTCGCCGACCGACGGGCCCGGAGAGCAGGGCAAGGGCACCAGGGAGGACGGCTACCTCGCCTACTATGAGATCTGCGAAGGCATCCAGGTATTAAGCACCTTCTCGGCTTTTTCATTTTCCATTCTCAACACCTTTTTCGCCCCTTTTAGAAGGACAAGTGGGAGGTGATCCGGCAGTACCCCGGCAAGGTGGGTCCCTACGCCCACCACGACAACCAGTGGGTCGGCTATGACGACATCAACGCCGTGCAGGACAAGGCGATCTACGTGAGCGAGGAGGGACTCGGCGGAATCATGTTCTGGACGATCGACAACGACGACTTCAGGGGCGCCTGCCACGACAGGCCCTTCCCGCTGATCGAGGCCGCAAAGGAGGCGCTCTATGGCAAGCTCAATGCCCAAGTGTAAGTGTGAAACTTTCAAGATTATCGGCCATTCTCTTACCATATGCCATTTTTAGGCGTACCTCCGTGTCCGTGTCCACCTCCGAGCAGACCCGCGTGGAGCGCGTCAAGCTGACCGGCCGCGAGCTGGCCGAGCTGGCGAGGCGCAAGCAGCAGCAGCCGACCTCGGCGCCGCGACACCGCAACAACAGGCCCCAGACCCCGAAGCCGCTCCCGGCCGACGCCGTCACCTACGACCCGCTGAACACCCCCGAGCCCCCGACGACCCCGAAGAGCGAGCCCGAGTTCGCCTGCAAGGCCGAGGGCTTCTTCCCGCACAAGACCAACTGCAAGAAGTACTACTGGTGCCTGGAGGCGGCCGGCCTGGGCATGGTGGCGCACACGTTCACCTGCCCCACCGGCCTGTTCTTCAACACGCTGACCGACGGCTGCGACTTCAGGCGGAACGTCGACTGCGGCGACAAGGAGGACAAGGAATCGCCGAGCAAGGCCAGCACCACGGAGGGACCCACAGTGGACGAGGACGACGAGAGCGACGAGGACGACGAGGAGGATCCCAGGTCCCTGAAGGAGATTCTCTCAGCCATCAAGGACGCGGGTACGTTTATTCAACTTTAGCCTAACGAACAGAGATATAAACAAAATCTTACAGGCGGTCTCGAGGCCTTTGAGGACAACCTGAAAGCCGAGGAGGCCGAGAAGGAGAAGGAGATCCAGCAGGAGAAGGACCGGCGGGTGAACATCTCCAGCAAGACGAGAAACAGGCTGACCCAGCTGCTGGACAGGAAGAGGGCGGAGGCCGCGTCCCCGAGGCAGACGACGCGCGGCGGCGACGCAAAGGAGGCCAGGTATGTCTTTGAACGCGTAGCACCTTTAGCTGATACTTACTCCTAGCGAAGTCACTTTTAGCTGCTAGGATATTACTATATAGTCTTAGACACTACCTGCTGCACCGTGCATGTAATCAGTCTAGCTGCATAGCTTCGATCACGAACCCGCACCTAGCCCCTCACCTCACCCCCTCTGTTCCTACGCAAAGCCCGCCTAGAACGCCGCTTCGAAGCACCCTCCGCGCCACCGGAAACTCTCCGTTCAGGACGAGGCGTCCCTCGCTGTTTTCGTTGAGAACGTCAACCACCACCACTACCACCACAACTACTACTACAACGACCACCATCACTACCACAACTACCACCACCACCACCCTTCCTGAGGTCGTTGTCGATGAGGTCGAGGCTATCGTCATAAGTGAGGTCGAGGCCGACCCAACGATTGTACCTGATGCAGTGGTCACTGTCCAAGAGGAGACTGAGGCACCTGAGGAAGCGGTGACCACCACCACCACTACTACAACCACTACAACGGCTCCCACAACCACGAGTACGACGGAGGAGACTACGACCAAGAGGCTGGACCTCTTGTCTCGACTGGCCAACAGGCGCCGCCTTGGCACCTCAGACAGGCTGAGGAACCTCAGGCGTAGACCGCAAGAGTAGGTCCCCAATAGAGTAGATATCGGAATCGGGGACCTCTAACCATATATGTACTAAATATAACATGTTGGTGGAGGCTGACACAAAGTCCATACAAATTGCTCACGCCTCCAAATTTTTGCAGCTCCTCGTCGACGAGACCGACCACCGAGACCTCTTCCTCCTCCTCCTCCTCGTCTGAGGAGACGAGCACGACGAGCAGCATCCGAAACCGCTTCCTCAGAAACCGCTCCAGGTTCAAGCCGAGCAGCTCGAGGACGAGCAACACTAGCCCGAGGACCTCCTCATCCACCAGCAGCAATTCTCTGCCGTCTCGAACGAGGACTTTGCTCCGCGGCCGGAACCGTTTCAGGAGGCCCGGTAGCGGCAGCAGCGCCACCACGACCACGGAGGCCGCGGTCACCACCGAGGCGCAAGAGTGAGCCCCATTCACATAATCGCACTCTTTATTTATTTGCTAACGAAAATCACCGTACCATTGTCACTTGTTAACCTCGGGTATGTCCTTGCCGCCCTCTGTCCCTCATCCTCCCCTGATCCTGTACCTTACCCCACGTACCCCCTCTCACCCCCCTGTTTGCAACCGAGTCTCTTTTTTCCCCATCTCTTAGCAGCAGCAACACCGTTCCCGACCAGGACGCCGACGAGGACCACACTCTGAGGCCCAACAGGTTCAGACCCAAGGCCGGCACCAGGAACAGGCTCAGGACCAGACTGCAGACAATTCTCGTCGATGAGGAAGATAATGAAAGGTATTTCCCAGGCATTAGACTAAACTTTAACGCTATTAATAATAGCTGTTCAATTTCAGCCCCCGCTCCTCCTCCTCCTCGAGCACGAGCAGAACTCCGCCGCACGCATTGAGCGTCGACTCGTCTGAAAGGTACACAAGTCATTCAGCCTCGAATCCCCTGACCTGTAGTTAGTCCCTCCCTTGGCCTCGCTCTCTCCTACCTTGCCTCCTTCCCCTAACCCCCGACCGCCCGCCCAAGTGCTTTTACCGTACATTAGAGAACAGAACGATCGATCGAACGCGTCCGCGTTTTCCAGGCCGCAGAAAGATGAGGAGAGGAAGAACCCCGAGTACGTGGTGCTGAACCGCGGCCCGCCGCCCGCCGCCGATGCCTCCACCGAGGAGGCTCTGGCGGACAGGTATCCCTTTTGTAGCTTTCGTAACCCTCCGCCATGCAAGCCGTCGATATACCGTATATGTACCGTACGTTAAAAGTTTGATCCGCAGCACGACGACTACGACCACTCCGAGAAACAACCTTGAGTACGTGACGCTGCGTCGAGGCAGCGGCGCCGAGGAACTCGACGGCCTCCTCAATGAGGAGGGCGAGGAGCTGTTCGAGGCCAGTCCGTTCGTCACCCCCGCGCCCGACGCGCCCCTCGAGACGCTGACCCTGGCGCCGGAGGACGAGGCCGCTCTGCCCCCGGCGGCCGAGAGGCCCAGGTCGTTGGTCGCGGCGGCCGCGGCGGCCGCCAGCGGTGGCACCAGAGAGCTCGAGTAAGTCAGGAGCCAGTGTCGAGCGCCGGCCAGCACCTCCCCAAAACCCCACGAGAACCCAACCACCCATCCATCCATCCATCCCACGTATATCAGAGTTCCTTCCACAGGCACCCGAAACCCTTCCTCTCACCTCCACCACCACAATGATCCCAACCACCGAACATCGTCGCACCCTCACCAAATATGTCCGTTAGCGCATGCTAGCTTATACTCACACCCATATTCCCCTCTATCCTATCCTCGTTCCTGGTCGCTCGCTCGATTGATTAAAGTACAGAACACAGTATACGATACAATTAAAGTTGCACCATATACGGAACAGCAGATTATGCAAGTATCTAAAAGTCCTTTTTCCCCTAGGTACGTGACCATTCAGCGAGGTCGCACGCCGGCGGACTCTGCTTCGTCGCCTTCGAGGGATGAGGAACGCAACACTCAGGTGGGTGAAAATGGTGATGACATTAGCGAGAACCAGATCTCCTCCGACGCGGAGAGCCGCAAGCGCGCGAGAGTCCCCCTGTCCCCGAGAACCCGGAACCCGAACCGAGCGAGGCGGGTGCTGCAGCGCAGGTCGGCCGACGACCCCGCGAGCAACCCCAGCTTCGTCTACCCCGCCCTCTCCGACTTCATCCTGAACCCCCGGCAGCCGATCGAGAGGGGGGAAGATAACGCCATCCCCCAGCTGCCCGCCGACTCGGACAGCATAGCCTACGTTTTTCCGTTCAGTCCCGCTAAGAGGAGGGATCACCGCCAGGTGGTGATCGAGGAAGCGGTGACTACCACCACGGAGCAGGTTGCTACAAGCACCGAGGCCGAAGCCGAGGCCACTACTGCTTCAGTTGAGGTTGAGGCCACAACTACCGAAGAGGTTCCCACGACTACGGTTCTTTCTATCGCGGAGATGCTGGAGCAGAAGAAGAAGGAGCGCATGATGAAGGAAGAACAGACCACAACGTCGACTTCGACCACTGAGGAAGAGGAGACTGAGGTTCCTTCCACGACGACGACGACAGCAGCTCCCGAGACTACAACGACACCTGAGCAGTCGACGACATCTTCTCCGGCGGAGCCCAGTGAGCCAACTGTGACGGTTGTGACTCCGTCGCCGGTGAGCCCGACCGAACAGGAGACGACAGCCGAGGAGAAGAAGGAGGACGAAGATGAGTACGGTGACTACGAGGTGCAGGTCTCCGTCAGCAAGACCGTCTCCGAGTCCTTCTCTCTTGGCCAGGCTGTTCGTGATATTATCGAGGCCGTCACGTCGACCATCCTTCCGTCCACCGAAGACGAGATGGAGAACGAGGTGGAGGATGAGGCCACCACGGTCACGACGACGACCACGCAGCAGGAGGAGGAGTCGACGACCGTCAGGAAGCGGCCCGTTCACCCGCTGCTCGGATACAGGAAGAACTTCCTGCCCACGAAACCGGTCGCTTCGGCCACCCCGAGGGCGCCGTCCGGGGATAGGCCTAGGCACAACCTGTTCAAGCCGAGGACTACGTCGACTACAACGACCACTACGACTTCCGACAAAACTACTTCTGACGAGGTGACCTCACCTGTGGCTACCTCGGCGCCAACAAAGCCCTCACCGACAGAGCGTACGAAACGGCCTCTATTCAGACCGAGAACCACTTCAACGACTACAACGACCACAACTACCGAGGAGGAGACAGCCCCGACCGAGGCCGAGACTTCCAACGAAACCATAGAAGAGGACAAGTCGACCACGGATACTGTAGCCGAGACGGAGGGCAGCTCCGATGCCACAGAGGCCACGACTACGACCACTACGGAGGCCGAGACCACGACCACGTCGTCGTCGCTGCTGGGCATCCTGCAGCAGAAAATCAAGGAGAGGAAGCTGAAGGAGAAACTGGCGAAGGAGAACCGAGCGAAGGAGGTCGGCAGCAAGCCGACCGGCATCCTCGGTGTCAACCGCCACTCGAGGCCCAAGTTCAGCGCCTCCCCGGCCTTCAGGAAGAAGCTGTCCGGCCTGTCGACCACGTCGCAGTCGCCATCTGAGAACGAAGTCGGCGGCGCGGACTCGGATCCGACCAAGAGCACCACCACCTCAAGGCCGAAGACGACCAGGGGCCTGAACAGGTTCCGCCCCTTCCCCGGCCTCAAGGGACGTCCAACCCTTCCGCCCAGGACGACGGCATCTAGAGCAAGGACTACGACCATCAGGAGGACTTCGCCGTCAACCTCCGCTGTTACCGAGAAGAGCACAACCCGTGCTGTGGATTTGTCGGCCGCCCCCAGCCTCACGCAGTTTGGCCGGACCAGACTCCGAAGGCCTTTCATCAGGACGAAGCTGGGCGGTTCTCCCACTGCGGCGCCCACTAGCTCATCAAGCACGACAACCACCGAGGCTACGACGACGACCACTGCAAAGCTGACCGTCGGGGATATCATCGCCGGATTGAACGGAGAGCAGGCCGCCGAGGAGAAGCCGGCCACCTTGAGGCCGAAGCTGTTCAAGCCCAAGTTCGGCCGCGGCCAGAGGGACAAGCTTAGGGCGAAGCTGAACCAGCATCTTAAGCAGGACAAGGAGGGCGGCGAGGCCGACGGTTCGTTAGAGGCTCAGTTCAAGAAGGAGGCCACGACGACGGAAGCTCCGAAGGAGGAGAAGAAGCCGTCCAGGGCTCTGCCGACGACTGGCAGGAGGAGGCCGATTTCGAGGACGACCCGAGTTCGCCCGACGTCGGCCACAAGGACCTCCGCGGCGCCGAGGACGTCCTCCACGACGCAGGAGATTCCCCGCACGTCCGGCCGAGTGCCCATCACGAGAGGACGCACTATTCTGAGGTCGAGGCCGCGCTCTGAGGCGAGCAGGACGCCCGTGCTTGCTTCCAGGAAACCCGTCAGCCTTCCCTCCTCCCGCCGTCCTGCCCCGACCTCGCCCACGACCCTTGAGGTCACCCGCACCACGGCGGCCCTGATCCAGTCTGGACGCACCCTGTCCGACGCGGCCATCCTGTCCGGCCTCGGACTGAACACGGCTGCAGCGCAGGAGGCATCGCGCGAAGAGACGTCGGCCACCACCCCGGTGTCGGCAACTTCCGCGGCGGCCTCATCTCCCTCCGGAGACGAACTCCTTCGCCAGCTGGTGCTCGGCAATCAGGCCACGACCGCGGACGGCAGCACCACTTCCGTGGAGTCTTCGACGAGCAGCGCTCCCATCATGGAGCAGTCCATCTTCCTCCTGCACCCGCCCAGCGAGGTGGACGCCGGCAATGATGATAACGAAGCTGTGGAAGATGTCGCGCCGCTTTCTGACGCGGACGACGAGGTCACATTGTCCGCCGTGAACCCCCAGGACCTGCTCAGGTCGGCCGTTGTAGAGAGCAAGCTCCCGCTCGACGTGCTCAAGAAGCAGGAGGAGAAGCAACACCATAGACAACAGCATGGAGGCCGGCGACGCAAGCCCGCCGCCGCAAGACTGCCATTGCCCACGCCCCTCACGGAGGTCAACGAAATTAGCGACGAGCCCCCTCCATCCCCACCAAGTAGGACGAGGCAGCGCGGCCGTTTCAGCTCCAGGCACAGGTTCTCCCCGCCCACGACTGCTTCGACGTCCACGACGGCGGCGGAGAAGGTGACGACGCAGGCGGACGCAGTGGAGAACCGGCGGCTGCGGATACGCAACCGCGGCCGCGTGGCCATCTCGCAGACGTCGCCCGCCTTCTCGGCCGGCACGTCGACGGGCACGACGACGGCCACCGCGGCCCCGTCGACGACGACCTCGGTGGCGAGGTCGCGCTCGAAGTCGCGCTTCAGCACCAGGAGGAGAATAGTCGCCGCCGCCGCGCAAGCCGAGGAGGAGAATAGCGACGACGGTGAGACAAAGGCTAGTGAAGAAGAGGAAAAGACGGATCGGAGACAGAGTGTGAGGACGCGGTCGAGAACGTTCCTGCGGAGGACGAGGCCGGCGGCAAAGGCGACGTCGCCAGCCTCCACGGAGAGCAATTTAGTTTCAGCATCGCCCAAGGTGGTGTCTAGGGCCCGGGTACCCATAGGTAAGTCCGCCACCGCTGAAGACGATGATGAGGTGAATGGAACTACTACTAATCCCGATGAAGAAGATGAGGCGATCAGGAGCACGCCGAGGACGAGGTCTTTCAGGCCGCAGTTCGGATCCAATCAGAGGGACAAGGTCAGGAACCGACTTCGGCAGCAGTTCAAGGACAAGAAAGAAGAGGAGACCACAGTTCCCGAGCAAGAATCTACCGTTGAGGTGACGACCGAGCCTATGAGAGACGAGACGGAGGAGACGGAAGAAACGGAGGCGACTACCTTGGCGCCGACCTCGGCGACCGAGGCGGCCACGGAGCCCACGTCGTCCTTCCGGTCCGTCTCGCCTTCTTCTGGCATCAGCGCCCTGCCCGCCAGGTTCTTTATTACGACCCCGACCCCGGTGACGACTTCGTCGTCTTCCACCGGCAGCGGCGCGCACTTCTCTTCGTTCGCCCCGCGGCTGTTGGAGCACGAGCTGGAAGAGGCGCTGTTCACGGCGTCGACGCAGAGGCCGCTCGAGCGGAGGGAGAGGAGCACGCTGAGCAGCGGAGACGTCGGAGGCGTCACCACGGAAGACTACAACAAGCTCGGCGTAAGCGGTCACGCGTTCCCCAAGGTGGAAACGACGACCGCTACAACAACGGTGGAGGAGACGGAGGCGACAACGACGACAACGGCGGAAACGACCACTTCAGCTCCGGAGCGAAAGAAGAAGATTGTGATTAGGAAGGGTCTCTTTGGTAGGAAAAGGCCGAACTTCTTGAAGTCTCTGGAAACTAAGACCGCCGTGTCGGCGGAGGAGCAGAAGGCCAAGCTGTTCGGCAACGGCAACGTCGTCAAGAACAACCTCAAGAACTCTAGGAAGATCTCGCCCGGCAAGAGACAGAACAGACTCCACCACAGGCCGCCTACAAAGAAGGCAACGGTGAAGACGACCACCGTGGCGGAGGAGACGAGCACCGCGGCCACCCCTGCTGAACTCCAGGCCCTCGCCGAGTCCGCGATCGTCGTGACGACGCCCACCTCGCTGTCGGATATCGAGAACGCGTCGATCGTGAACAGCCTGAGAAAGAGCAGGGGCACCGCGAGGCCCAACTTCACCTTCCGCCGCCCTCGCCGGAGGCTCAACGACCTCAACGGCCTGAAAAGCCTCTTCGGCAAGGGCAAGGATAAAAAGGCGAAGAAGGCGACGCCGGCGCTTAACAAAGTGAACATCAGGAGCAGGAGCAAGGCGGCCAAGGGAGTGGTCAGGAAGCCCAGCACGGCTGCCGAGGACACGACCACGACCCAGAGCACGACAGGTGAGGAGATTCCGTCCAGCTCGACGGAGGCCGCCTTCTCCTTCTCTCCCACGCCGGCGCCGTTCGTCCCGACCCCGGTGTCCCTGAAGAAGAAGAAGACATCAACCAGGAGGAGGACTGGACTCGCCAAGCTGCGAGCAAGGACGGCCAAGACGACGACGACGGAAGAAGAGGAGACGGAAGCGACCACGATTGCGACTACAGTCGATTTTGCTATTGAGGACGAGGAGGTGGCGGAGACTAGACCGCCTCCTCCTCCGCAGCTCTTGAACCCGGTCAGCAACGGGGTCAAGTCTGACCGCAAGCAGTTGCTCAAGTCGCGGCTAAAGAACAAGAAGAAGAGTAAGAGCAAGTACAGGTACGGTAGGAAAAAGTTTGCAGACCGCCTGCAACAACAGCATCAGGGACCATCCTCCTCCTCCAACTCCCAACTCCCATCCTCCCTACCCTCATCCTCCTTCCCAAACCCTCCTTCTCCTCCCAACCCGAAGTCCCGAACCTCGTCCCTCGAGAATCACCAGCAGGTAGAAAATCGGCTTGGGCAGAGGACTGCAAATCCTTAAAACCTAATAGTTTTTGCTTTTAGAGCTATAATTTTAGACCGTCATATATAGTCCTACTACCCTAGAAGACTTGCCGATTAAAAAAAAAGAATAGTCCTACGTATAGAGACAGAAATAGTTTAGCATTAGTCCGCCTGCCTGCCTACCTGCGTACCTCCAAACCGCCATAACCTCCAGCAAGACTGCAACCCCAGCCCGCCCGCCTACCCCCGACAACCCCAACCAACCAACCAACCGCCAATAGTCCAGCCCTAGAGACCCCCGCCCGCATTAATGATACCCCTAACCTCGTATACCCTACTTGCCTGACCGCCTAACTCCTCTCCTCTCCTCTCGCTTGCGCTCAAACGCACCGCGAATATGATTAGTATACTCGTATTGTCTAATAGTGTTCTTTCCTTACAGTATCTAATGATCGGTTTTTGGTTCATTGCGGAGACGGAAACAGCTTGTTCCGTCTTCCCGCAAGAAAATATTTCGCCGCAAAGGTCATATTTCCTAACGCTTTCTTTTTCCCTTCCCTCTCTCCCTCGAAAACTTTTAGACCGCCGTCATCGCCAGCGCAAGCCCGTCCGCCGCGTTCTTCGGCGACGAGTCCTCCGAAGAAGACCCGGAGCCGACGACGTTCCGGCCGCGCCTGCTGCCGTCGTCGACGCCGGGCTCTAGGTTCCCCTTCGAGATCCGGACGGTGTCGCCGTCGACGGCGGCGCCCCCGCCCCGCCCCTCCTCCCTCCTCATCCTCGCCGACCCGTTCCAGCCAGCCGAGAGAGAAGAAGAAGAAGAGAAGGAAGTGATTGTGCAGAGACAGCGTGAGGAGCCGAGACGCCTGCCCCCGCCCGCGCCGAGCCACCTATTTGAGCCCGCCACCCCGAGGCCGGAGGAGCAGTTGTTCAGGGACGTCCAGTTCAAGACGCGGCAGCGCGGCGAGGACGCCGGACAGAAGCCCAAGTTGACGCTGGTCGACGATAGGAGGAAGCCGCCGTCGATCGCGTTCTCGACGGCGCTGCCGATCTTGCCCCGGGTGAGGTCGACCACCGCGCTGCCCATCGTGCAGAGGAAGAAGCCCAGCGTGGACCTGTCGCACAGACAGCGGCTGCTTTCGTCTTCGAACAGCGGCGTCGTGAGGACGAGCACGTCCAAGCCGACGTCGGTGTCGGACGACGGAGAGTACGAGTACTACTACGAGTACTACTACGACTACGTCGACGACGACGACGTGAAGCAGCAGTCGCAGGCGCCAAGCAGGCCGAGCAGGCCGTCCGCGCCGAAGCCGCAGCAGACGCCGCCGTCGCGACCCAAGTCATCCAAGCCGCTCAAGACCATTGACGACTATGACCTGAGGCCTTTGACCAACAAGGTAAATTACTTTCCTCATATTTAGTGCAACACACCTTTAAAACATCCGATTCGTTTAGGTCGAGATCTTGGGCAACGGCAAGACGGTCTGCTACGACGTGGGCGTGTTCCCGCACCCCGAATCGTGCCGCAAGTTCGTGATGTGCTCGCGGCGCGCCACCCGCGAGGGAATCACCGGATGGGTGTACGAGTGCCCCTCCTACCTGGCCTTCGACCCGGTCGGCGGCAGGTGCAACTGGGCCACCGACGTCGTCTGCGCAAAGTGAAACAGCTAGAGAGGCCGTTGACCGGCCGCGCGCGGCGCTTAAAGCAAGGATAGAGACCCTGACACGATGGAACGGACACAATATGTGAAATCAAAAGAGGATACGTTGTGAGGAGATGTCTGAATGCGCGCGAGAGTGAATACGTCAATCCGGCTGGCTCAAAAAGACGATATTAATCCTA
>JAAUYK010173496.1_pt1 | contig 13149 bp, 6 predicted proteins | sample 7278021 | NCBI WGS metagenome assembly JAAUYK01 (sample SAMN14350223, study PRJNA611818) | marine sediment metagenome | isolation source: surface marine sediment (1.8m) | place: French Polynesia: Moorea | collected 2018-08
AATCAGCCTTCTTCTTCCTTCTTCCTTCTTCCTTATTTCTTCAAATTAAACTTTCATTGCCACCATTTTTTGTACCGCTTCAACAATTTGTTCTGGTTGTACAATTGTTAATCTTTCCAAAGTACCATTATAAGGAGTAGGAATATCTTGAGAAGACAACCGCAAAACAGGTGCGTCTAATTCATCAAATAATCTTTCATTAATAGAGGCAATTAACTCAGCAGCAATACCACCTGTTCTCATGCACTCTTCAACAATAATTACCCGGTGAGTTTTCCTAATAGAATTACCAATAGTTTCAAAATCCAAAGGTTTAAGAGATATTAAATCTATTACCTCTGGGTCATAACCCTGTTTTTCCAAAGTTTTTACTGCTTGGATAACATGGTGACGCATTCGGGAATAGGTCAAGATAGTAACATCTTTTCCACTCCTTACCACTTCTGCTTTATCTAGAGGTAACAAATACTCTTCTTCTGGTAAATCCTCTTTAAGATTATAGAGAAGGACGTGCTCAAAAAATAAGACTGGATTTTCATCACGGATAGCTGCCTTAAGTAAACCTTTAGCATTGTATGGAGTTGAACATGCTACTATCTTAAGACCAGGAACAGCTTGAAAATAGGCTTCTAATCTTTGGGAATGCTCCGCACCCAACTGGCGACCCACACCACCAGGACCACGAATTACTAATGGAATTTTGAAATTGCCACCAGAGGTATAGCGTAACATTCCAGCATTATTGGCAATTTGGTTGAAGGCCAATAATAAAAAGCCCATATTCATGCCTTCAATGATCGGCCGTAGTCCAGTCAGAGCTGAACCTATGGCCATTCCTGTAAAGCTATTTTCTGCAATCGGAGTATCAAGGACTCGTAGTTCCCCATATTTTTGATAAAGGTCTTTGGTAACTTTGTAGGAGCCTCCATAGTGACCCACATCTTCACCAAGAACATATACAGTTGGATCTTTTGCCATCTCTTCATCAATGGCTGCACGGAGAGCGTTAAATAATAAAGTTTGTGCCATTTAATAGGTTGATTATATGAGTTAGGTGGCAGTTTCTAGTATGGCCTGAGATTCAGGTTTGGGTTTCTCAGTAAATCTGCTTATTTGTTCGGAGATATCCTGAGGTTTATTTTTAATTCTCCATTCTGCCCCACTGGAGAAACAAAAATTACATTGTTTGTTCTAATTTTATACTTGTAGGATTTTACCAAAATATAGTAAGTCAAGAATACCAGTCTTTGTCTGGTTGGTTTTACTTTTCGGTTATTGAGTTGGCAGAAAAAGTTGATCGATTAATACTTACCTAGAAGTAGGGAAGCCTTAAGAAAGTTGAGTTTATAATGTAATTTTCAGCAACTTTTTGACAAGGTATGTCACATTAGCAATTAGTATTCCAGGGATAGTAGTAGGGATATGGACGAGTAACCACTAATACACATCACACTTTTAGACCATCAAAGTTTTAGAAGTTTTAGTTGATGGGTAGTTAAATAGTTAAATCTTAATAGTAACATTTTGCTGGCTTACCTTAGCAGCTTTTTCACTAATCGTATTATACTTTTACTTTTACTTATTTCTTGTTTTGCTTTGCCTTATATTATAAAAAGCTATATTTGTCAACCTAAAATATAATAACTATAAAAGAAAATACAAATTATATTTTTCACTAAATTTATCTATATCCGGTAGGAGTTTATTCATTAATGGATAATTAGCTCTTTAACAATAGATAGTGAATAATGGATAATTAGAGTATGTGAACGAGTTAGATATAAATAGGTAGAGAAAATTAGAGATTTAAAAAACTTTTCCAATTCCCATTATCCAGTATTGATTATTAGAATATTCTTTCAAACGAATTGATTAATTATCCATTGGTAACAAAACTGCTAAAGTGTAGACAATTTCACTTAATATTTTAACCATTATTTTGAGGAAAAAATCTAGTTGTTGGGTGGTTATGAACAACAAATTTTTATTGAATAATTTTTAAATTAAATTTATTTCTGTACGAACATAAGAAGAGGTTAGCAGTGGAAATTTCTCTTGATAATTTGTGGAACCAAGTCTTAGAAAGATTGCAATTACAGTTAAGTAGACCAACCTTTGAAACTTGGATTAAAACAGCTAATGCTGAACAATTAGAAAATAATTGTTTAGTAATTCGTACCCCTAATCCTTTTGCTCGGAATTGGTTACAGAAATACTATATAAAAACCATTGCTGATGTCGTACATGATATTCTCGGCCACCCAGTAGAAATTTATTTAACTACTTCTATAGATGAAGATTCTGGAAAAGAGGATTCCGGACTTATATGGCCTGAAAATAAAAGTCCTGATATTATAGAAAATCTATCTACGCAAAAGCCTAAACCAGCAAATCTTAATCTGAAATATATGTTTTCTCGGTTTGTTGTAGGTCCGAATAATCGTATGGCTCATGCAGCTTCTTTAGCAGTTGCAGAGTCTCCCGGACAAGAGTTTAATCCTTTATTTTTATGTGGTGGAGTTGGTTTAGGAAAAACTCATTTAATGCAGGCTATTGGTCATTATCGTTTAGATATTTTTCCTGATTCTCAAATATTTTATGTTTCTACAGAAAAATTTACTAATGATTTGATTGCTTCTATTCGTAAAGATAGTCTACAAAGTTTTAGAGACCATTATCGAGCAGCGGATGTTTTATTAGTAGATGATATTCAATTTATTGAGGGTAAAGAATATACTCAGGAGGAATTTTTTCATACTTTTAATACTTTGCATGAAGCTGGCAAACAAGTAGTATTAGCTTCTGATAGACCTCCAAATCAAATTCCTAGTTTACAAGAGCGTCTTTGCTCTAGGTTTTCTATGGGATTAATTGCGGATATTCAAGCTCCCGATCTGGAAACTAGGATGGCAATTTTACTGAAAAAATCTGAGTATGAAAATATGATTTTACCTAGGGATGTAATTGAGTATATTGCCACTAGATATCCTAAAAATATTCGGGAATTAGAGGGTGCTTTGACAAGAGTTGTTACTTATATTTCTATTTCTGGTTTGCCAATGACTGTGGAGAATATTGCACCTATTTTAAATCCACAAACAGAAAAATTGGAGGCTTCACCAGAGGCAGTTATTAAGGTTGTTTCGGACAATTTTAATATATCTATAGAGGATTTGAAAGGTAGTTCTAGAAAGCGAGAAATTAGTTTAGCAAGACAAGTTGGTATGTATTTGATGCGACAACATACTGATTTGAGTTTGCCAAAAATTGGAGAGGTTTTTGGCGGAAAAGACCACACTACTGTTTTATATAGTTGTGACAAAATTAGTCAGTTACAAAGTAGTGATTTGAATTTAGCTCAAACAATTCGACAGTTGAGCGATCGGATTAATTTTTCTAGGAATGAGTAGAGGATTAACTAATAATTAATATTAGTCTCTAAAGAGAATTAAAGTTATTAATAAAAAGTTCATAAGCTAATATTGCTAAGTTATTAGGTAAGCATTCAGCCGTTAGCTATCAGCTATTAGCTATTTATTTTAGTAGTTTGGAATAAAAGCTTTATTAATGGAGGTAAATTTTAGTTTTACTATCAAAGCTGACTTTGAAGGCTACACTCATTTAGAGCAACTCCTGAATTTAGATAAGGCTTGCTGAGAGCTGATTGCTAATAGCTGATTGCTAATAGCTGAATGCTTACTATTGAATGGGAAAACCGCCAGAATTATTAATAATTTCATCGACTTTTTTCATCAAAGAAATTGTTTCCCAAATAGCAGCGATAATATTTTGATAGTGGGTGATATCTTGATAATTTAGTTCTCTATTTTTGCGGTCTTTTAACCATTTTTGACAAACCTGATATCCACCAATATTAAAATTCCAAACTTCTAGGGGTACACCTGCAAAATATTGAGTTTTATTGATCCAGACTTTACCGGAAGTTTGGTCTTGAGATGGGGTGTAACTAATATTTTCAACTCGGTTATTTCCTACTTCTGGATAAGTGCTAATTTCTGGGGCAGTTATTTTCATTAAGTGGAGGTTAACCAGGCGATCGCCTATTTTTATTAGTTGGAAAAATAATTCTGGGTTGCTAGTTAAAGGAATTCTAGGAAAGTCTATTTTCAGAAATTCGGAGTAGCGACTGCGGTAGGCAGGAGAATGAAAAACTGCATATATATAGTTAAAGATATCTTCCGGTCCGAATGTTTGTTTTTTGTCGCCTTTACTGTCAGTTATAAATTTCATTTTTAGGCGTTTTGAGAAATCTTGAAGAAATTCTGGTGCGAGGTTAGGGCGACGACCTATTCCTAATTGTTTTTCACCTGGAGTATCAGGGTAAAGGTAGAGAGGAAAAAGGTAAGTATTTCTGTCATGGGAAGTTGCCTTTAATTCTATTAAAGAATCTGACACATTAACATGACAAAAATTCAAGGATGTTACCTGTCTAGTAGTAACTAAACCCATATTTTCACTAGAAATAAAATGTTGCATTACCCCATCTCTTGGCCTACAATGAAAACCTCTTGATTTGCCTGTATAATAAGTATACCTCTTGTCAAAAGGTCGATAAAGTATAGGAGTAATATTGGTCTGAGAAATCTCAGATTTTTTTAAATCTTTTTGAGCTAAATCAATTTTCCAGTCTTTTGCATCTTTGCCTAAATTATATTCATTTCTTGCCTCCTCTACAGACAAATCTACAAACTTAGTTACAGTATTCCAAATATCATTTTCTGTGAAATGAATTGTTAAATTATCTCTGGCAGTAACGATTCCTGCACTATGAGTTGGAAAAATTTCAGTTACTTTCCAGAATTGTTCATACTCGGAACGAAAATCAACATTTTGAGGCTTAAATAAATAAAACTCTGACTGAGGTTTTAAAACTTCCCACTCTGTAGAATTAATATCATTTTCCTCCAACCAATGATACTTACCAGCTATCAATTTTTTCCCAGTATAAGTATCTTCAAATAATTCCCGCATTCCCCATAAATCTGCATGATAAACTTTTGCTAATCTCTGACTTTTCCCCGGCAACTTAATAAAAATTCCAATAGCTACTCCCTGCTGAATATCAAACACATTTTGGTCTGGAGAACCATCAGGAGAAACTTCTTTCTTTTTACTATTTCCATGCAAATCTAAAACATAAATCTCATCAAAAGTTGCCATTAAACTTTGACGCATTCCGCGAAAAGTAGGATTATCTAAATAACCATGATTAGTAATAAAAGCTAATACACCATGCCCTGTTTTTTCAATCCGCCACTGACTAAAACGAATAAACTTTACATAATCATCATTCAGCCATTTCGGATTCTTTTCTTCTAAAGGTTGACCGTCAACTTCAAAATAGTTGGAAGTGATAGTATTAGAAATAATATCCTTACCTTTTAATAGCTGTTTTATCCAATTTCCAGTATTCAAAGAATGACCAGAATAAGGAGGATTTCCCAAAATAACCATTACTGGCAATTCCTGTTTAATTTCCTTAGCATTTTCAGCTTCTTCTTTAATCCTAGTTGCAAAACCAATTACTTGTTTTTCTAATTGAAACGCCTCTTGCAATGTATTAGTTAAATAAATTCTCAATCGTTCATCTGAATCAAATTCATAACCTAATTCTTGCAGTTGCAAACCTAATTTCATGTGGGCTACCGTATAAGGAGCCATCAATAATTCAAAACCAAATAAACGAGGCAATAAATGTTGACTGACATAACTAGACCACATTCCTTTTTGTTGTTTAAAACTATCATAAATATAGTCAATAACAGCATACATAAAAGTTCCTGTTCCCACTGCCGGATCGAGAATTAAAACTTGATGAATTTCCTGACTATTTTCAATATTTCCTTTACCGTTACGATGAGGAATTTTGATTTTACTAGCATCTGCCAAACCTTTAGGAATATCGAACTTATTTTGTAAAATATAATCGACACTTCTGACAATATAATTAACCACAGGTTCGGGAGTATAATAAACACCTCGTGATTCTCTCATTTTTGAGTCATAAGCTGCTAGAAATGTTTCATAAAAATGAACAACTGGATCGGATTTCCGAGTCTTTTTTCCGAAATCCTCAAGAATTTATGTCATGTCTGTATACTTCAATAATTCTGCTAAATCATCTACCGCCCAAGCAATTCTTTCATCTAATTCTGTTCCAGCAATTTGTCCGAAAATACTCCTAAGAAATGGGTTAGTTTTTGGCAAATCGCGAGCTGCTATCCACCGAGAAAAATTATCAGGATAATCGCAATTACAACGAGCAGCAAATAAACCATAACAAATAGTTTGGGCGTACATATCTGCGAACTTAATTTTAGTTAAATCTTTCAGCAAAACATTCTGGAAAGATTCGAGTTGGTCGCGTAATGTTCCTCCCTTATCTTCATCATTTAAAGCAGTAGTTATTGCTTCTCTAATTAACTGAGCAATACTTGCCATTCTAGTTGCTAATTCCTGGGGTGTTTTAACTAAGGGAATATTGATATTTAAGAATTGCTCGAATATTTTTTTAGTTTGTTCTATTCCCTCTAAATCTGGAGTTAATTGTTTCTTATTTTTGCTAAATTTGGCAATTTTAGCTGCCAACCTATGTTCACCTTTAACATACCAACGAAATTCTATATAGTCAGTTAAAATTAAATTTCCTAAACTCTTAAAGTAGCGAGTTAGCTGAGTAGTTTTCTCAGCTTTATTCAGGGAAGTACCAATATTTTTTGCCTCTACATATCCGATAGTTTGCTGTTTTTGGAAAACTAAAAAATCTGGCGCACCGCATTTAATTCTTTTAGGTTCATTAACAGCATTAACTTCAGTGGCAAAAGATTCTATTAAAGTTTTTAAAGTGGGGCGATAGGTATGTTCTGTAGCATTGTCGGATTGTAGATAAAATTCTATTTCTTTGATGTACTTAGAAAAAGTATTCATATTTTTTGGCAAAAAATAGATATTGGTACTACAAATAGTATCATTTAAAGTTAGACTTTCCTAACATAAATCTATTCAACTCTTTAATTTTGATTTTCAAAAATATGTTTAATTGAAAAGAATTGAGTTACTGAATAACCAATAACTAAAAAATGACCCAAAAATAGATTTTTCCACAGGTTTTCCACAGCCTATTTATTGCTGAAATCATTGATATAGTAAATATTTTTTAGAGTTTTCCACATTTTCCACAGATAACTTGAGATTTTATTACTGATATTTTTCCTCTCATGTTAGAAGTCTAGATTAGTCAAGTTAAGAATGTTAGGATTTCAGTCTGAGGTGAGTTTTGTTGAAAAAGCCTCTAGTTCCTTATATAAATAAGTAAACTCTAATGAAATTAACTTGTACTCAAAGCGACTTAAGCACTAACCTTTCTTTAGTTAGTCGTGCAGTTCCCTCTCGGCCTAATCATCCAGTATTGGCAAACGTTTTATTAACAGCAGATTTAGAAAATCAACGTCTAGAGTTAACAGGTTTTGACTTAAGTTTAGGAATTCGTTCCAGTTTTCCAGCAGTTGTAGAAACTGGTGGAAGTTTTACTTTACCTGCCAAATTATTTAACGATATTGTTTCTAGACTACCAGACGGTAATATTACTATCGATGATGATGAAGGGGAAGCGATCGCCACTCTTACTTCTACATCTGGACGTTATCAAGTCAGAGGTATGGGAGGGGAGGAATATCCAGAGTTACCCAGTGTGGAAGATGGGGAAGTTGTAAATTTACCACCGGAAGCTTTGATTAATGGTTTGAAAGGAACTTTGTTTGCCACAAGTCCCGATGAAACTAAACAAGTATTGACGGGAGTAAACTTAAAAGTACAACCAGATGGTTTAGTATTTGCTGCAACAGATGGTCATAGGTTGGCAATAGTTGAGACTGAAAGTGTAACAGCAGAGGGTGAGGAAGAAACAGAGGAAATTGAAGAAATTGCAGAGTTTGAAGCAACAATTCCAGCAAAAGCTTTAAGGGAAATTGAACGAATGATTGGGATGGGTAAATCTGATTCTTCTGTGGCGTTGAAATTTGATGAAAGTCAGGTAATTTTTGAGTTGGGAGAACAACGTTTAACTAGCCGAAAATTGGAGGGTCAATATCCAGTTTACCAACAATTATTGCCTGATAAGTTTACTAATCAAATTAATGTGGATAGGAAACAATTTTTAGGAGCGGTGGAAAGAATTGCTGTTTTAGCTGACCAGAAAAATAATATTTTGAAGTGTACGATTGATAATGTTAATCAGGAGATTTCTTTATCTGTAGATGCTCAAGATGTGGGAAGTGGTAGAGAATCTATGGCTGCACAAATTTCTAGTGATGAGCCAGAAGAAATTGCTTTTAATGTGAAATATTTGATTGAAGGTTTGAAGGCTATTCCTTCGGCTTCAGAAATTTCTATTCAGTTAAATACGGCTACAACTCCAGTAGTTTTAAATCCTTTGGGTGGGTTAAAAATGACTTATTTAATTATGCCTGTTCAGTTGAGAGGTTAGCTGCTTAAAGTGATTTTAAAATCGTAAGTTTATTGTGGCAGATTGGATTATTTTATATGTCTAAATCTGCCATCTTTTTTGATTTAAATTGATGCTAAATTAGGTTGACACAGAAGCTTGATTATGAGAAATATTGGAATCCAGAATGGTTAGATTAGAGAGGAATTTAAAAAAGCTACTTTTGAGAACCAAATTTGCTATTTTTTTTAAGATAGGAGAAACCGAGAAACTTGTATTGACAATAGTTAATTGGTTAAAATATCAAGGGTATAATTTCATAAATTCAGGAAAAAATTTAATCAAAATAGATTTATTTTTAGGTAAAAATAAATAAAATATCCATAATTTTATCATTTAATAGCAGTTAATTTACCTATAGCAATCCTAAATAGGTTGCAGTTAATTAAAAAGTAAATAAAAAACTTGAAAATCCCAACATTTAGGTGTTACCAGCTAAGTTTTCCCTAAAAAGCAGTAATATTTTTACCACGAATAAAATAGGATTACTATATATAATTAAGAAATAGGTAAGAATTTAGCTAGTTAGCATTTAGCTTTTCCTAAATGATACCAAAACAGCTTTTAAATATATTCAAGCAATCACCAAGGTTAGCTGATGACTAATTTCATTTGGAAGTTGAATTATCCTTGGAGATTAATGTCTCCTTTAGTGTGATAATAAGTAGGGGTTAACAGACACCCCTAAAAGCTGATAGATTTTTCGCAGCATTATACAGGAAATTATTGCAGAAATACAATTAACTAAGGTGCGATAAAATATGGTTAATGAATTAAGGGAAGGTGACAATCTAATTTCTGTTAACTATGACAGTTTGTTAGAAAAAATTTTAAAGAAATTACCAGAACAAAATCTGTTTAAAATATCGACCGACCGCCGACGTTTACTGATAAATATTGATGAGGTAGCTACATCTATTGCTACTACAAATATTCAAAATCCTCTAAGCACTACGAAAGGTGTTCGTGTTGCTAGTGTAAATTTTGTAAACCGAGAAAAATTTATGACTCAAATACAAGAAATAAAAGACTATTTGATAACTAATTTAGAATCTACAGAAAGAATCGGAGATATTAATAGTTTTGTCGATAGTTTAATTGTGAATTTAACAGATTTTCAGGGAACTGGTAAAAAGCTAGGTTTAGCTTATCCTTTTGACGAACAGTATACAAACTTGCAAAAACAAGAATTGATTTTAGATTCTCAACTTCCTGGTAGTAATTCTTTACTGAAGTTCCATAAACTGACAATTACAGTGGGAAATATTACGGCGTTTCAGTCTCAGCTCAAAACAGGAATTAAACGGAGTATTCAAAATAATTTTGATTCGGAAGACCCAGAAGAAATTGAAGATATTTATCATCTTTTAGAAAGAAAAATTGAGGATATAAACTCAGATTTTAACCAACTGCAAAGACTGGTAGATGAGGAAACGTTAGGGAAACTGAAAAAGGAAGCAAAAATTATATATCTAGAACATTTATTAGCTAATATTGAGACTAATGATAAGTTAGGAGTTATTTATCTGACAGATTTAATTCGGCGTTTGAAGTTAATTGAGAAATATATTAATGATGAGTCTAAAGCTGATGGATATTATGAAGTTTCCTATGCTGGAGAAAAATTTAATTACCGGGATATTTTTGCCCGTGCTGAAGTTTTTGACACACTGCCAATTATTCCAATTATTGATGGTAATTTGGGAGAAACTACAAATCGAGAAACAGGAGAAACTCAATTTGTTTTGGGTTTGAAAATGAAGTTAGATGGCAAAGTACAAGCTAGGGGTGGAAAAGAAGTATTTGAGTATAATTTGGAGATAATTACCCAAAATAATCAGGAGGAAAATGAGGCGTTAAAAGCTAATCCAGACAAAAATAAAACTTCGGCAAGAAAAATATTAACGCGAGCTTTTTTATACTATTTTGTATTTTCTTGCCCAAATCCAAGGGAAGAGAATTATCATTCTGATGATGAGTTAAATTACGATCCTATACCGATATTTGATGAGAAAGTTTTGCCAAAATTAAAAGGAAATAATGATGATGAAAAAGATAAGATTTTTCGGGGGTTGATAGGAGGATTTGAGAAATATGGGGTGAAGCAAAAAATCGAGAAGTTAAGGGGTTTAGTCAGAAACTTTTTAGACAGAGGGAAAAAATTACCTAACTGTATAGAAAGGCGAGAAATCTGTATTAATAAAAGAATTATCAAAACTGATGATGATAGTTTGTTTCAAGGTAATTTTTTTCACGATGATTTAAGAGAGAATTATAAGAAATGTCTGAGGTATATTTTTCTGGTTAAAGAAGGAACAAATAATCGAGCAGTCTGTCAACTACCTGCAAGTATTAAGATAGAAGATGTACGTTATTTTGAGGGAAGCGATCGCCAAAGTTTTCAGTGGGAATATGATGTAGAAGGAATTAAAACATTACCTGTAATGTGGATACCTAATACTGATCCTTGTTGGAAATATTATCGCGAAAGTTTTGTCAAGGAAAAAGATAAGTTTATTAACTATAAGTTTATTCTGTTTAGTTACAATAATAGACGTTTAAATCCAGGAGAAAATAAATTAAATACGACTCAAGCATTTATCTACCGTTTTACTTGGATATTGTTATCTTATCTTTGCTTACATATTTTATTAGAGCAATATTCAGGAACAGAAAAAGAATTATTTATTCCGATGGTGCGACTCCATGAAGGAACCCATGAAAATCCTTTTCCTGCTGAAAAGTTTTTGGCTAATCTTGCTAAAACATTAGCTTTTATTTTTAGCAAAAAATATCGGTGTAACTCTCAAGGTTTTCGGGTAAGTAACAGTTATATTAGAAATGGTTTAAACTCCCTATATTCTGTATTACCTAAAAAGTTTAGCTTCAATCATAATTCTGACTCTACTTTATTAGATAAACTAGCAATTATTATTGTCTCTAGTAAACTGAGCGATTCTAGAACAGGTAGTCAAAATCGTAAAGATAGAATCGCCAATTTATTTGGAGAAGTAATAACTATTCAACGGTTAGAAAATGGCAGTGTTAAAATTCAACCTTTGACTAAATTTTTTGATAACTATCAACTCCGAAAGATTTATGAAGAACCACCTGTTTTAATGGATAAAATTAGTGAACTTTGCTTAGAAGGATATCAACACTTTTTATATGTGGCACAAGCACCTTATACCAGTAAATTACATATTACTCAACAAGAAGAGGAAGAAAGATTATATTTTATGTCGCCTACTATTATTAACACGATGAAACAAAACCGAGATGACATAAAAATATATCCTGTACTTTTTGATAAATATTATGTCCGAAAAATGGAAAAAATCAAAAAAATAGGAGTAAAATCCTTGTATATTCAAGACACTAGACAATTAATGAATATTTCTGAAGATAGTAGTCAAAAATCAGTGGTATTTTTCAATTTGTTTAATGGCATTTCTGTGGGTGGGAAAAACACTGAAAATGAACGATTTTATAATGGCGTTATTTCCTATTCCACTCTGTTAGGAAAATATTATTCTGGGGTGATGGATGATGAGGATATTCGGCAAGGTTTAGTTTATGATAGTTCGTTGAAAAATGATATTCTTCAATATCTGACTTTTTTCCATTTTTCCAGGTTTGAAAAACAGGAGAAAGATAGTAGTAATTTAAGTTTAAAATTAGACCCTTATGAAAATATTATTGGTGATGAAGCATTGGGAAGTTTGGCAATTTTTCCTCAGATGACAGAAAGTATTGAGTTTAATGCTTTAGCTTTTTTGACAGAGGTTAATGATGCTGTTGATGGAGTTGATTTTTAATGGTAGGTTAGGCAAATAAGTCTTAAGTAAATAGTAGAAATATTTGAAATATTACAGTTTTTTTTACATTCTTGAAGTACGCGCGAGCAAGATACTCACTACTTACGAATACTTAATTGTTGATATTTTTAATTTATTTATTTTAAGTCTGTTGTACTTGATAAGCGATCGCTTTAAATTTAGCAGGTTTCTTAGTAACATAATTTAAGATGTAATTTTCTGAGAATATCTATAATTTAAGAATCAGAAAAAATTTGCCTTTGCCGAGAAATTTATCTCAAGTAAACTCTGATATTCTCAGGCAAAATCTCTGAATTTTCGGTAAAAGTCAGAAACTGGAAAATTCTGAGAATATCTATTATTTAAGAATCAGCAAAAATCTGCCTTTGCCTAAATATCTCTCTGAGGCAGACTCCGAAATTATACAGCAAAATCTCTCAAGTTTCAGCAAAAGTTCAGAAAGTAAAAATTCTGAGGATATCTATATTTAAGAATTAACAAAAATCTGCCTTTAGGCAAAATATATCTCTGAGGCAGACTCCGAAATTATACAGCAAAATCTCTCAAGTTTCGGCAAAATAGAGAAAGTGGAAAATTCTGAGAATATCTATTATTTAAGAATCAGCAAAAATCTGCCTTTAGGCAAAATATATCTCTGAGGCAGACTCCGAAATTCTAAAGCAAAATCTCTCAAGTTTTGGCAAAAGTTCAGAAAGTAAAAATTCTGAGGATATCTATATTTAAGAATCAGCAAAAATCTGCCTTTAGGCAAAATATATCTCTGAGGCAGACTCCGAAATTCTAAAG
>JAAUYK010113107.1_pt1 | contig 13143 bp, 13 predicted proteins | sample 7278021 | NCBI WGS metagenome assembly JAAUYK01 (sample SAMN14350223, study PRJNA611818) | marine sediment metagenome | isolation source: surface marine sediment (1.8m) | place: French Polynesia: Moorea | collected 2018-08
CCCTCCATTGCGCCGGCATTGACATCTGGATTCTGGATCTGGTACCAGGTGGAAAGTACGTAAGTAAGGATTGCACCATCTCCCAAGCTGCAATATCCAAACTTCCATTGTGCTTCCTTAATTCAGGCTTCAGCCAGTGACTGCCAGTCTATTAAGATCCGCTCCACGTGCACTTCCATGCTCGTGCTCGGCCGCGGCTTGCACTTTGTTCACGTTTATCTCTCCAATGATTGCCACGATGGCCTTCCTTCCATTGCAGTTGCACTTGCAGCAGCCATGCCCAACTCCGGGGTCAGGGGCGACGATCCGTTCGCCAGCGCCAGGACGAAGCTGATCAAGAACGCCGCGGAGCTGACAAAGAGCAAGAAAAAGAAGAGGAGGAGGAAGAAGGGGAAGGATCTGCTGCCCATGGTACAACTGACGGCGAGCTGTCTCGACGTGGAAGCGATCAAGAGAGAATTCGGCTTCGGCGAAGACGGAGACGCGGACGACCCGGACCTGGACTCGGAGATCAACCCGGTCGAACTGTGCGTGGCCATCCTAAAGAAGGAGTCCCTCGACGAGGAGGCCTTGGCCATGGCCGAAGACCTGATCAGACAGGCGAGAGCGAACATGGCCGAGAAGTCCGTCGAGAAGAAAAAGAAGAGTAGGAAGGGGGACAGAGCTGCCAAAGGCCAGGAACCGGAGGTGCCGCAACCCGAGGGTCAGTCAAGGTCAGGATATAATATGGCCTCCTCAAAGTCCCTTCGTACAGAGGATACCGAAGATTTATCAAAGAAAAAGGGCTTAAAGAAGAAAAAGAAGAGGACTTCCGTGACTTCGTCGTCAGAATTGGACATGATGTCCATTCGCAAGAAGGACAAAACCAAGAAGAAGAAGCGGGGAGAAAAACGTCTCGAATATGAGCCTTCAGTGGACGTGACGGGAAAGCGTTCCAAGGATGAAACGACAGGGGAGGGGCAGCCGATCAAAACGAAAAAGAAAACCAAAGCGTCCACGGCCTCAGACTCCATCGGGGAGCCTTACGACATGGAGGGAATCGCAAACAGCTCTGCTCAAGCCACGGATCTTGAGGAGAAGGTGAAGCACAAGAGGAAGAAGAAGAAGAGGTCGAAGGATGAGAGACATCTTGACTCTGGCGATGTCGAGAAGCAACGGCTGATCGAGGCACAAGTTCTCAGTTATTTTCCAAGAGAGGAGAAGGAAAGGTCGAGGTCTTCCAAAAAACGAAAGCGAGGCGATACTGAGTCTATAACCGAGGTCGACCAAACGGATACGATTACGAAGAAGGGGAAAAAACGCAAGCGTGACCGCTCCCCGTCCCCGGAGAGAGTCGAGGAGCGAGCTGTAGAAAGTGAAGAGGCTTCCAGTGAGGCGAGGCAACGATCGAAAAAGAACCGCAAGAAGAAGTCGGCCGTGATCGAAGAGGAGAAACAAAGCCAAGAGGGTAAAAGTTTCGAGGATGATAAGAAGTCGAAAAAGAAGCGGAGCGGTAAAGACGAAACCTTGGTCGAGTACAGCGAGACGGCGAGCAAGAAGAAAAAGAAGAAAATGAAGAGGAAAGAAGCCGCGGAATCGCCGTCGAAGGAAACGGCGTCATTAATGGAGAAGTCTGAGACGGCGTCAGAGGGCAAGAAGTCAAAGAAGAAGGGAGGCAATCCTAGCTCACTCGACTCTCTGTTAGAATTCCAGAACAAAGTGCTGTCTGAGGCCCACAGTGATGTAAAAATTACGCTGTCGAGGAAGAAACATATTAAGTCTGAACCCGCTGATCGAAAGCCGCGATCCGAAGCGCCTGTGGTAGAACACGACGAACTCGAATGTAGTCAGGCGAGCAACAAAGATTGCAAAAGGAAGAAAAGAAAGAAGAGTGAGGGAGGCGTATCCCTTTTAGAGGTTCAGAAGCGCATTCTGGAGGAAGCTCAGGACAAGGCCGACATCACCCGAGAGATTCTCCGATCGCCGTCCCCACTGGCGGACGGAGGACATCAAGACAGCACCATACTTCAGGAGTTTCTCGAGAGCACGCGGTTCTCATCGACGAGTGTGTCTCCGCTTCTGCCCGTCGTCAGAGGCGATCTGAGTATCCCAGTCCAAAATCAAAGTCTACTACCTTCCCGCGACGAATGTGCCGCCGGCAACTCTGGTGGCGGAAATCCCGAAGAACGCGACGAAGATGGAATCCGGCTTGGGAACGGAGACGAGCGACCGCTAACACCTGTGGAATTGCCTAGCGTGAAGCTCGAGCCAGTTCCAGGCCCGCCTTCCTCGCCGAGCATTATTCCGCCTTCGCCGTGTTCTAGCCTCGGCGCGAGCCGCCGAAGCCGCTTCTCCCGTTCCTGCAGCCGCTCCGTGAGCTACAAGGAGGCGTCTGTCGATGAGGACGAAATAGATCCGTTCGAGGACATGGACAGTGAGAGCGATCTATACACACCAGAAGCCGACGATGGTCTGGAGGAGGAGGAGGACGAAGAGGACGAAAAAGAATTCGAGAGGATCGCGGCCAACAACTTGCAGACACGAAGCGAATTTGTTCACGAGTGGGTTCAAGAGCACGTTGGTAGGGCGCAGGACGGAGACATGGAAGAACTGGAAGCCGAATTACGCCAGGAAGAGGTTCAGCCGACAAAGAAGAGCTTTAAGGAACTTGTTGGTATGAACAATTCTCAGTTTCGATGTTATGTTTCGCGCTTCCATGCATTAACTTTAGAGTGCTTTACAGCTATGAATAATTCCACGAGTGGTGACAGCAAAGGGGTGGCGATGTCTGAGATGGCCGCATCAAGCTGCGTTGAGCATGTGTCCCTGGCGCGCAAAATTCCGATGCCGAATATGAAGGACGAAGATTACAGCGAGCCCTTGAAGAAAGTGGCCAAGTGGATCAGCAACCAGTGCGAGTTTAAGGTCTCCAAATACCAGGTACGCTTTCCTACAGCGCGTAAATGCAGTGCTTAATTTAATTAACTATATGTATCTGGTCTTTCTTCCCAGTTCATCCCCAAATGCGTCCTTATGCCTACGAACCTCGAGAAGCAGAAGTTGGTGGAGGCCTTCCCAGAACTGACTTGGACGCCCTTTGAAGAGGCCGAGCTGGCGACGATTTCGCAGAGGCTCCGGTTGGCGTGCAAGGAGGCCAAGCTAGGTTACAAGGAGGCGCCGCAGCTCTTGAGGATTTTGGGCGCAGTATACGGGCGAGTCTACAGTAAGCAATCGCCCACTGCAACTTGATACGCAGATAATGTGGATGATTTCCTGTCGCAGGCGCTCGTTACATCTTGGACGCAACCACTATCCTAACTGCGTTCGTCGGCCGCCCGCTGCTCGGTCGCAGAGCTCTCAGCCAGGTTTTCAATGAGATGGTCGTCTTGACGCACCAGAACGCCGGAATAAAGCGCGAGCGCTTCAGTGCACGACGCCAGAGGCTGGTACTTCAGTTCTTGGACCGACAGCCGAGGCAGTGAGAGTATTCATTCTGTTCATTCTGAGGGGCCGAGAATATAGTTTTATCTGGCTCCCTTTTTAGGTATGTGGAGTGTATCAAAACTCTCAAGCTGGAGTACGTGATAAGCGTAAAGCAACTGAGGATGTTTCACAAGAAGGTGACTAATCTTGAGAACAGCGAGGACGACTCCGGTGGCGGGACCAGCGGGGAATTGAACTACTACGCCCTGATCTATCAAGTCATTAAAGCAATGGGGAAGGCGAACGTGATCTCAATTGAAGCCCGTCAGGTCCCTTGGGTAAAAGAGGACATTTGCAAAAATTTGGGCCGCTCCCGGAGGGACCTGATAAATATATGGGAGGCTACAATCTATCCAATTCTCTCTCGTCATTGCAGCGGTGAGTCCATAATCGTTAATTTGAATCATTCGCCCTCAAGATACATATAATTATATTCCTATCAGGAATTGAACAAGACCGAACGGCAGACAAGGTGGCCGTGTGGGAGCACATTCGGGACAATGCAAGCAGCCTGGCCGAAGTCGACCTCAAAGACCTCGCCAAGTCCTTTCCCTTGGAGACCACAACTTCGCTGCGCAAGCACTACATTGCATGCGCCCGTCGCTTACTCGCATCACTGCCGTCGCAAGGAAGCTTTCGAGACAACATGAATCGAATAATAGCAAATGCCAGGTAACAAGAAATTTTAAGATAAAGATTTTTATTAATAGTTAAAACCCTGCCTAGATCTCGAAATGGAGCCCAGAACAATGAGTTCCGTGCGACCCTGATCGACGCTTACAAAAAGGCTGTGGAAAAAGTAACCGAGGAGGGAGTTTCTAGGCAGGAAGAATCTCGAAGCTGTGATCCCGTCAATGGAGACCTTGAAGCAGAAGATAGAGGTGCCGCCTCGAGCGGCAGGCAACCTGAGCTAGAGGCCGCAATTTCTGCCGTCGCAGACGCTAGCCTCGATTGCCGCGGATAGTACTTAACTTTTGAGTGTTATACGATCTCGATACCAGATAAGTCGAAATATCCGTACCACGTTGCAAACCTATGCAGTGTGCAGTTTATGATGCATACTATACACATGCGTACCTGAAGCATAATTGCTAACGCCAATCGACGAACAAACTTAACTAATGTCATTCGTCTAATTTTTAAACAATTATCCGAGCCCCTGGCGACTCCTATCGCCGATGATGTCTCTGACAGCGCTTAAGGATTCACCTTTCCTGCCCTGGGAGAAGGAGACCGCCGTCCAGTCGGGCGATATCTTCACTGAGGAGCGCTCCGAGTCCGTTATTAAACCATCGTCCTGATCCGCGTCCGTCGACCGCAGCCTCGGCTTGTAGGTGTCCACGCATGCCACGTCCAGCTTGTGGAACTTGACCCAGTTCTGCCCGTCCCTGCAGGTGACGGTGATCACCGTGTGCAGCGGCACCTTGATGTAGGGTATCTCGTCTGCGGGCTTCTGCAGCAGGAATCCAAAGACGCATCTGAGGACGGCCTGGTGGGAGACGACCACCAGGTTGTGGCTGTCGTTCATCTGCGGCAGCACGTTCGAGAGGCGCTCGCACACGTCCAGGTAGGACTCGCCCTGCGGGTAGCGGTAGCGGAGTTTGTCGGCCTGGCGCCGGGAGAACTCCTTCGGGTACATGCCCTCGAACTCGTCGTAGGTCAGGTCGTCCATGTCGCCGGAGTCGAGCTCGTTCAGCGGCGCCAGGACGCGCCTTTGTCCTGCGGAGGTGGCTATCCCGGCAGCTGTCTGCTGGGTTCGCTGCAGCTCGCTGACCCATAGCTGAAAAGGTAAATGGGAGCTAATTAGACCGAGCGAGCGAGAGGGGAGACGTTTGGCTGCTGGCTACGCGACTGGCAGTCCGACCCCAAAGCACATTGTGCTCTCACCTCGAGTCCCGATAGCTGGAGTCCGTTGACGTAGGCAGCAAACTTTTTCGCATATAGTTCTCCGCGTGGACTAAGCCTTGGATTGCCCCCTAGTCTGTCGTCCAGGTTGTAAAGGCTCTCCCCATGCCGGGAAAAGATGATGGTGCGGCCTTCGAAAGCAGGTTTCAGTCCCTTGTAGAGCTGCTGGAACGGTCTCTCCCAAGATTCGCAAGGAGTCATGGTAGCAGCTAGGCTTCAATTATTTAATGGGCGTTGTGCTGGTTTTCCCGAGTTTTCCAATTCTTTATATTCCTATCCATAGACGAAGCTGGCCGGCTTGTCGCGGACTGCCCGTTCACTATGTTCGACGATTCGATCAATCGGCTCAACAAACGACTATTAGCCAAAAGCGCTAAAACTTCATCTGCCGAGACTCGCCCCGCAACTGTCGGCTGACTGCGTTGCGAGGAGTGGCGCCGACACCCGACAGCGCCGAACAATCTCGGGCCACGGGATTTGGAATCGGGGTTTGTAAATGTCCTTTTCGCCCGGCCGCAGCTGGCTGGCAATATGATTGCATGGATGGTAGGGATGGCGGCGGGGCGCGATCGATTCACGCTGATTTAACCGAGCTCTCCGACCGATGGGTGCGCGTCGGACCTGCCTAGCTGCGCCTGCGGGCCACGCTATCGACTCCTGTTGGTGAATTCGCCGGCCGACAGACAACAGCTAGCTATATTAGACGGCGCGTCCGTCCGTCAATCGGTGCTAAGCCGATCGAGGACTGCCGCAGTCGACGGGTTGTTTTAGTGTTTAGCCGCAGTTCTATGAGTACGTACGTTGAGACAGATGGCATAGTTTCAATCTCATTTTATCCAATCGTACGCGAGTGGCTCCTGCGATTAACTTAATTTTTTCCGCCGTTTCCGCTAGCTAGGTGCAGGATGTCCGTCATCACATGGGGGTGTAATATGAGCTGGAAGCCAAGTGCCATGTTTAGTGGAGTTGATCGAATTATCTAACTTCGCCGATACGACCACTTCAATAACTACGGTTAGACTCTTGCTCGCCATTGTCAATCCCCTAGTTTCAATTTTCCACCGGTGACATCAGCTGCTTCTGCTATCAAAGTTCCATCGAGAAAAATGCATTGCACCACGCGTCACAAATAGTCGCCGGATATTTTGCCTGGCCTATAACGAGAGATTCTGGTTAGGTATTTCCAATAGGCAAACGTTGTAGTATGAACCAACTCCCACTAATCACGCACAATTGAACTGGGATTGAATTAGAGCTAGGTGTAGGAATCGTGCTGCCAATTAACCTTGATACCGCCCCTCACTCACTCCCGTCCGAAATTGTCTCTGCCTTATTTCTGCCACTGTCCAGATGGCGACGTCAATAGAACGTGCACCTAGTATACGTAAAACGGGCGCAGTCAGTGTGTTTGACGTTCGTCGGAAGGACCAGTCTGTTGAACTTGGATGGCATCGATCTGTAGCACTACCGAACGAACGGGAATTCGGTGTTTTTGCTCGTAGGGGGTAAAGAGCATTCCAGAGAAGCGGACGGAGGCAGCGGGTCTCATTTGGGCATTTCCCCTAAATACAACCATATAATCACTCTCCAAAAATGCAAGAATATTAGCTGAACGTATATTTATCTTCGTTTTGATCTTAAAGTGTGCATGGAAGGTTCGATCATACATCCGATTGCCCTTCGATCTTTTGGTGTGTAAACAGTCCAAAGTTCGAGTCTCTGTTCCGATTCGAAGTGCAATCGCAAAGGGAGGAGTCACGTCGACGAGAAAGTTGAAACAGTACTGAACTCAGTCGGCAGGGTCTGTTTTTCCTTCAATTCCACCTCATTTTGCGATTGCGGCAGGCCGGACCAAAGTGATCGCCGCCGCTGACGTAAGATGCGTCTAATGCCGCAGGACTCTTTGTTCGGCCGGCCGGGTACAAAATTCAGCTCTGGTCTGGCGGCTAGCTGATAATTTCGCTGTAGTGGCACATTACGTCGGACAGAGCTACCAGTTTCATCCTGTCCTACTTTACGCCTGGTCTTAAACACGGATCTTTTTCCGCGAGAAAATGTACGCTTTATCCGCCCCCGCTCGCTCGCTCGCTCGCTTGCACCCCTAGCTCCCCTCCTTGCACGCCGCGCCGCCGCCGCCGCCGTCTGCTTTGCTCGCGTTTGTCTGAAAGAGCATTTCGTAATTGAGGGGGCGCTTGCTAGCTAGCTGCTCGATCCGGGGAGTGTTTTTCCTGTTCCATCTCTTTTCCGCTCTCACGGTCATTGCGACTCGAGCCCATCGGTTCCCAATGACGCGAGCGCGCGAGGCAGATATACAGTGTAGATAGATGGATAAGTAGGTAGGCTGTTGCTGCACGCGGGCGGCGAGCTTTTAACGCCTTGGTTCAATCGCCAATGATCCGAGACACTTGGAGGCTGAATTTTTTGGCCAATGCAACAGCGTTAACGGAGGTCGATTCGGCAACGGCATCGCTGTGTCATTGACGAGTGTACAGGCAACAAACACGCACATGCCAAGAAATCCGGAAGTCCTATCATGCCGCCGCAAGAACTTGGCCTATAACCTCCTAGCTACACGCCGGCTTTAATTTCGAAGGACACGCTAAGTGCATGCTTCTCTGGATATGTTGTGAGCCAGAAATTTGGTCTCTCGAACGGGGAAATATTAATCGCTGTCCGCCTATCAGTCTATCAATCAGTCTGGCCGGCCGTCCGGGGCCGTCGTCATGCGTTGCGCGCGGCCGCGATCCTTAAAGCGTGTCTCGCGTTGTCATCATCGCCGTCGGCCGGTCGGAGCACGTTCGCGCACTCTCGCCTTCCCCAGCTCCCAACTCCGGAGGGCGATGCTGGACTTTCCGCCTGCCGACTTGTTTAACTCGATTACTTTCCAAATTGGACAAAGAACTGCCTGGCTGGCTGGCTGGCTGACAGTGCCCATGGATGAAGGGGTGCAATTCGTGCGTAGGGTTGCTAAACCCCCGATGCTATAAGTATTGCTGCATGAGCTCGTTATTACCGGTATGTCATATATGTACGTAGTGCACGCTTTTGCCGTACATCAAAATTCACGGTGCGTGTACGTATTCCGCACACTGCCCCGTACACACATCGGCGGGACTTAGTGAAAGTGGCGGCGATGCTTTCACTCGTTCGCTCGCTCGCTCGCTCACCAGCCCAACGGGAAATGACGAAACGTGTAATGACGGCGGCGGCGGCGGCGGCGGCGGCGACGCAACGTTCGCGAAAAATACTACTATGTGTACGTATACCTAATGAATGCCATTGGTAGGTATTGCGAGACACACTGTGAAAAAAGTTTGTAGGTGTCGCCATACACGGCTCGATCTACCTGACTGGCGGAACCAACCGCGAACTAATTAGTCGACTCGACATGCACAACGTCTGACGCGCGCCCGCCGCCGATCTTTCTGTGAGAAATGTCGTGGCCCTGCCTGCCGACTTTATTCCCCCCGAAGGAGGTACGCACACTTCGTCTTGCTGCAGGGCACCGGAAAAAAGTCAATGTACGTGTTTTGGCGGTTTTCGGTCGGTCTCTGTCACGCCGTCCGTCCGTCCGCAATTCGACGCAGCGACTGCGGCTGTCGGGGAGGGCTCCTGCATCCAATCGAGCTAGTACTGGCCCCGGCTGGCGGTTACGTTACCATTGACTTCACTAGCTTCGCATAAATGAGAACATTGCTGTGGCCGCCGTCGATGCGAGCGAGGCGAGCAAATTGGCGGTCTCCGAAACTATCTTCCTTGTTTCGTTTATTTCCGCTTTTATCGTGTGGGCAATTGAACGAAGAATGAATTAAGGGTGCATTTACGTATATCTGTTACACTTTGAAGACTAATAGATATTGCACGCCACTAGCTAGCTGTCACAAACACGCCGCAACGAAGTTTGTTGATTATCACTCTAGAAGTACAAGTCCGGCGCCCAGAGGCCGTAGATGCCTCCCGGCAGCCACTTAGTGACCGTCCTGAAGCCCTTGTCGACGTACCGCGCCGCGGCGTCCAGGTCGAAGAGGCGGCTCTTGAAGGTCGGCTGGAGGGGCGGGTGCGACGCGTGGGGCTGCGGCAGGGCGGCCTTCCTCGCGCGCACGATGGCGTCGAACAGCGCGTTGCTGTCCAGGCTGCTCTTGGCCGCGCCGCCGAAGAACTGCTTCTGCGCCGTCTGCGGAGGCGAGTCCTTGAGCAGGGGCGGCAGCAGACGAGAAGGGGGAGAGATGGTGTTTCTCGTCGACGGGTCCACGTCGACTTCTGCGCTCTTGCTGCCGAGCTCCCTCAAGGCTGCCTTGGGGATGCCGGTCGCCACCCGCCGACGGTCGCGACTTCCGGATCCCGAGGGTTCTTTGTCGCCGTTTTTCTGCCGTTTGCGATTCGACAGCGGCCACCGCGGACGATCGACCAGTCGAGGTGGCGTCGTGGTTGTCTGCGGTGTGGGCGGCGGGGTGGTCGCTGTTGTAGGTGTTGTTGTCGCAAGTGTCGTTCTGATCGTCACAGTTGTGAGTTCCGGACTGTACGCCGCGATGGCATTATGGCCGCTCAGATTTGGGCTGCTGACCAGTTGAATTGGGTTGAAGTCACTGTTGGTTTGGGAGTAAAGCGTTTCGCGCGCGGAAGGACGAAATACCAGTGGCCGGCTGTCGCTGGGAGCTGAGTCGATGTCGATTCGGTCGACGCGGTCCTTCGGGAAGGCAATCTTTCTTGATGCCTTCGGCTTCTTTGGCCTCTTTCGGTGGTTTCTGCGCGGTTGGCGGACGTGGTGGGCGTGGGTCGCAAAAGGCGGCGGCGGAGGCTGGAGTTTGTCGCTCATCACAGATGTCTGTGTGGCCACCGCCACCGGCTCATCCACCTTAATGAGCGATCTTTGCATTCGAAGAAAGTTCGACTCCAGCTCCATCATCTTGGCGAACTCGGTGTCAGACATGGGGCTGTTGGAGTAGTAGATGGCCTCGCCCGGGTTTGCGTCGTTGAAGATTTGTAGCGAGGGCCTGAAGTCGTCATCTCCATCCTCCATTCCATTGCTCGAGAAGCCGTTTCCAATGTCCCGCAAGGGTCGAGGCGGCGGCAGCAGCTTGCCGTCGTCGACCTGATCGCGGAAGAGAGTGTCGTCCCCCAAGGGATTATCTCGTTCGAAGCGGGCGGCCTCATGTCCTGAGCCTTCGTCTTGAGCAATCGCCTTCTCAACGTGTTGACGGAAAATGGTGTCGAAGTAGTCGCCGCTAGCCGGCTCTGTGCCGAAAATGTCCCGGTCTAGATCGGGCGAGAAGCCGACGGAATTGCTCGTGGGCGACAGCGACTTCTGGGACTCCAGGGTTAAGAGCCGCTCATCCCTGTTACCTCCTTGTACTACATTTTGATCTGATGGCGGCGCGTCGATCGGCTCCTCGGCGGCCACTAGAAATGCTGGCGACGGCAGGCCCTCCACACTTGTAGTTCGGGGAGGTGGCGTTGTAGTCGAAGCTGGTGATTGCTTTGTGGTTGCTGTTGCCTTTGCCCTTTTCCTATGTTGATTCGCCAAGTGCATAAGCCACTGGTTCGCCTGAATGGCCAACTCGTGCGGCGAGACGTCGGCAGGTTCCGAAGGTCGGGTTGGGTTGGTGCTCAAGACCGCGTTCTCGTAGACGTCGCTACGTAGCCTTTGCAGCTTGGACTTGGACTTGTTCCGACGCCGGGCACGTTGCCCCTTTGTATGGTGCGGCAGGACTATGTGGCCGGAATGCAGATCAATCATGTGCGGCAATACGACGTCAACTTTAGGGTTTTTAGATGCAACAGGGGCTCTCTTGGTGGTCTTCTCAATCTGGCGGTGGGGAATGGGAGTTTGCACAGTGGGCGAGACCTCGTCCGGGCCGCTGCTCCTCGGCGAGACCACCTCGATCGTGGTGCTGTACCGTCTTCGCGTGGACGCCGACAGCTGAGGCTTTTCCTCCGGCTCGTCATCCTTCCTCTTGATGGTGGTCGTGTGCACGGACTGGTGCGTGGCCACCACAGGCGGGTCGTGGAATGTCTGGCTTGCGCCAACCAGGAACTCGGCCATTTGTCCGTCTTGGTGGAGCAGCACCATTGGCTCCTCCTCCTCCTTCTTCTTCTCGGCGTCGCCGGCCTTCCTTTGGATTTTATTGCCCACGATTATTTCGCTCTTCAACGACTTTCCGATCCGCTCAGCCATCTCGTCGACGGGCGACGGCAAGAACGCACCCTCTCTTCTTTCCTTGGACATGTCCGGCGCCTTGAGCACCTTGAGGGCGTTCGTGCCACTGTCACCACCACGCACCTGGTCCAGATTCAAGCTGTTCCCGCCGGCGTCGCCCGACTGGCTAAAGTCCAGCTGGCGTCCGGCGCGAGCGTATCTGCCGCTCGAAAAGGAAAAGCCCACGTTGTCGTCGTCGAAGATGGGCACGAAGTTGCTGAACAGCCTGTCCGTGTCCTCGGGGTGATCTTCCAGCACGAATCCGGCGGCCACGCAGGACGCGAGCAAGGCGCCCAAGACGGAGGCACGCATCTTGCAGATCGACATACGAAGGAGGCGGAAAGGAGAAGTTATTGCCGCTTACATTCTAATAAACGTCGCAGTGGGGAAATCTCCCTTTTCACTCTCGAGTGCAGATGGTAACTGTAGGATCATCGGACGGACGGACGGACGCAGCTCGATCTTTCTGCTGTTGGAGCAAGTACATACGGATTACGGAGGCCGGGCTGACCGAGTGCATTGGAGTCGGGTCCGACGGGCGGGCCGGCGAGCGGGCGAAAAAGAAACCACCTTCCGATGGTTTTACGCGCGCCGAGTGAGCGAACGAGTGCGCTTAGCCAAAGCCGAGCGCCGAAATCGCCGTGCGGGTACGCGTACGTACGCATTTTTCCGCTCCCCTCCCCTTCGCTTCGTACGCACCATGACGCCATGTGCGTCAGTCAGGCGGATCCAGAGCAGCAGGAATTTCATGCCGCCGCGACATATTGATGCTCTATTACTGATAACATGTTTAATGTTAATAGAATTGTAAGTATCCCATAACTATCGTAGGCCAATATTATTTACTGAAGCCAGCTCTGTCGGAGAAACATTACACACACCACGGGCTGCCACAGGCGTTATGACGTTTTCATGGCGAGCAGGCGAGCGAGAGAGGGAGGCCTGATCGCGGTATACGTAGAAGTTAGACAGCAGATGGCACATTGTACTTGCGTACGGTACATATCGCTGCAAACATGCCTGGCGAGTACGCACGCGTCTTCAGATATCCAAGTTCAAGCGGAAAAAGACGTTGTGCAAGCAGACTGCGCTGGAATACGTACGGGCGCGACGTACGCTCGATCGCCTTGAAGAGACACACTGACTGCATGCCGAACGCGCCTCTTTGGTAAATGAATGGCGTGAACTTGACATTCCGTACCCTTAGCTAAGTCCCTTCCCTTGGCGATAATTGCCCTCGGGCCAAGGAACACAAAGTAACTGACCATTTCTGCGGGAGGGAAGGAGGGAAGGAAATGCCAATTAGAGGCCGGGAACTGAAATGCATGGGCGCGGCTTCCGCAACGTTTAACAGCACCCGAACGTCGAACGTCGTCGAAAGTCGAATTTAAACTGCGGTCGTGCAGGAATTATAGGGCCCGCAGGGAGGCAGCTAGCTGCATGACCAGTCACCGAGAGTGATCGGCTGTGCGCGCGCAGGCCGTTTAGCGGTACGGAAATTGCGCCAGATGATTTTCAGCAGTGCCCAGATACGATCGATTTATGGACGATTCGTGCGGAGCGAGGGGGGAAAGTTGGGA
>JAAUYK010012359.1_pt1 | contig 13142 bp, 16 predicted proteins | sample 7278021 | NCBI WGS metagenome assembly JAAUYK01 (sample SAMN14350223, study PRJNA611818) | marine sediment metagenome | isolation source: surface marine sediment (1.8m) | place: French Polynesia: Moorea | collected 2018-08
GCTGTTAGGCGCGAGGAGGAAGGACATGCCGAGCATATTCGACGACGAGCAACGCGGCAGCGGGCCGATTGCGCCGGATCCCTTCGGGACGGGGCGCATTTGCGCCGGGGCGGCGTCGCGGAAGGACTTGTGGGGCCCAAGCCCACGGCGCCTCCCGCTCCTGGCCCCGGTGCAAATCCGCTCCCGCCAGGAGCGCGCCGTGAGTGTCAACAGGCCCTAGACGTTGAAGCGGAAGTGAAAGACGTCGCCGTCCCGGGCCTGGTAGTCGCGACCCTCGACCCGCATCTTGCCGGCGTCCTTTGCGCCCTGCTCGCCGCCGCAGGCGACGAAATCCTCGTAGGCGATGGTCTCCGCCCGGATGAAGCCGCGCTCGAAGTCGCTGTGGATCGCGCCGGCCGCCTCGGGGGCCGTGGCGCCCCGGCGCACAGTCCAGGCGTGCGCCTCCTTGGGCCCCACGGTGAAGAAGGTGATGAGATCCAGCAGGGTGTAGCCGGCGCGGATCACCCGGGCCAGGCCGGTCTCCTCAAGACCCAGGGTTTCCAGGAACTCCTGCTTCTCCGCTTCGTCGCCGAGCGCCGCCACCTCGGCCTCGATCGAGGCTGAGATCACCACGAAGCCCGCGCCCTCGGCCTCGGCCTTCCGGCGCACCTTCTCCGAATGGGCGTTGCCGTCTGCCGCCGCGGCTTCCTCGACGTTGGCGACGTAGAGCAGTGGCTTGGCGGTCAGGAGCTGGAGCTGGCGGAAGACCGGCTGCGCCTCGCGCGGCAATTCGACGGCGCGCGCCGGCCGGCCGTCCTGCAAGGCCTCGGCGACCGGCTCCAGGACGGCGAGGCGGGCCTTGGCTTCCTTGTCGTTGCCCCGGGCCCGCTTGACCGCGGCCTCGCGCTGGCGCTCGACGCTTTCCAGGTCGGCCAGCAGGAGCTCGGTCTCGACGATCTCCGCGTCGCGGATCGGATCGACCGAGCCCTCGACGTGGGTGACCTCGCCCTCGAAGCAGCGCAGCAGGTGGACGACGGCGTCGACCTCGCGGATGTTAGCCAGGAACTTGTTGCCCAGACCCTCGCCCTTAGAGGCACCGGCGACCAGGCCGGCGATGTCGACGAACTCCAGCACCGTCGGCACCACCTTGGCGGACTTGGCGAGCTCGGCCAGACGGGAGAGGCGCGGGTCGGGCACCGGCACGCGACCGACGTTCGGCTCGATCGTGCAGAAGGGGTAGTTGGCCGCCTCGGCCGCCGCCGTTTCGGTCAGGGCGTTGAACAGGGTCGACTTGCCGACGTTGGGCAGGCCGACGATGCCGCAGTTGAATCCCATGGGATTAGGTCTCGTCCGATGTCGCTTGGTCCGGTTTAGGCGAGCGCTCGCGCTGCTCCCGGGTCTTCGGATCCGGTTTCGGCCGCGGCGGCGACAAGGCCAGCGAGACCCGTGACATGAAGGCCGAGGAGTCGCCGGCCAGCAGCAGAGGCAGCTCGCAGGCCACCGCGTCGATCAGGGGATCGAGCCAGGCGTCCTCCGCCTTGGCGAAGTCCTTGAGCACGTGTCCGTGGACCAGGTCCTTGTCGCCCGGGTGGCCGACGCCGAGACGCACCCGCCAGTAGTCCTTGCCGATGTGGGCGTCGATCGACCGGAGCCCGTTGTGGCCGCCGGCGCCGCCGCCCTTCTTGACGCGGACCTTGCCGGGCTTGAGATCGATCTCGTCGTGCAGCACGAAGACATCCGCCGGCGCCAGCTTGAAGAATCTCAGGGCTTCGCCGACCGCCCGGCCCGACTCGTTCATGAAGGTCTGCGGCTTGACCGCGAGCACCTTCTCCGAGCCGATGCGGCCTTCCGATACCTCGCTCTGAAAGCGCGCACGCCACGGGCCGAAGCCATGGCGGCGGACGGCCTCGTCCACCGCCATGAACCCGATGTTGTGCCGGTTCCGGCTGTATCGCGGGCCCGGGTTGCCCAGGCCGACAAGCAGCAGCACGCCTGGCCTCCCGCGGGCGCGTGAAGGGCGCTAGGACTCTTCGCCCGACTCCGTCTCCGCGCTCTCCTCGCCCTCGGCGGCAGGCGCCCCTTCCTCGCCCTCGGCGGCGGCTTCTTCGCCTTCCTCGGCTTCCTCGGGGATCACGCTGGGCGCCGCGACCGTGGCGATCGTGAAGTCGCGGTCGGTGATGGTCGGCTCCACGCCCTCGGGCAGGCTGATCTCGCTGATGTGGACGGAGTCGCCGATGTCGCGCCCGGTCAGATCGACCTCGATCGACTGGGGTATGGCGTCGGCCTGGCACGCGACCTCGACGGTATAGCGCACGACGTTCAGCACGCCGCCGCGCTTCAGGCCGGGCGACTCCTCCTCGTTGAGGAAGGTGACCGGCACCTCGACATTGATCTTGGTGTCACGGCTGACCCGCAGGAAATCGACATGAATCGGACGGTCGGTGACCGGATGCAGTTGCAGGTCCCGCGGCAGCACCCGTTCCTTGGTGTTGCCGACGTCGATGTCGAGCAGGGTGGAGAAGAACCCGCCGGTCGAGATCTCGCGTTGGAGTTCGCGGGGGTCCATGGAGATCATCACCGGGTCCTTCTTGGCGCCATAGATAACGCCCGGAACCCGTCCGGCACGCCGGGTCGCGCGGGCGGCCCCCTTTCCGGCCCGCTCCCTCGGCTCTGCCGCCAGTTGGTGCACGTCGCTCATCGCTCTTCGTCTCCTTCGTTCCTACCATGAAGGCGGCCGCGCCGCCCTCGCTAACGTCCCCGCCCGGCCTCCAGGGGTGCCGGCGCAGGGGGTGCCGCCCACCGGGCGGCTAATCGAACAGGCTCGACACGGAACGCTCGTCGCTGATCCGGGTCATAGCCTCGCCCAGCAGTTGCGCAATCGTTATCTGGCGGATGTTCTGGGCCACACGCATCGCCTCGGTCGCCTGGATGCTGTCGGTCAGCACCAGCTCCTGCAGCGGCGACGCGGTAACCCGTGCGACCGCCCCGCCGGACAGCACCCCGTGGGTGACGTAGGCGGAGACCGACAGGGCGTCGGCTTCCATCAGGGCCACCGCGGCGTTGCACAGCGTGCCCGCCGAGTCCACGATGTCGTCGACCAGGAGGCAGCGCCGCCCTTTCACGTCGCCGATGATGTTCATCACCTCGGAGACGCCCGCCTGTTCGCGGCGCTTATCGATGATCGCAAGATCGGCGTCAAGCCGCTTGGCAATCGCGCGCGCGCGATAGACGCCGCCCACGTCCGGCGACACGATGGTCAGATCGTCGCCCTGGAAGCGCTCCTTGATATCGTTGGAGAAAACCGGCGCGGCGTAGAGATTGTCGGTCGGGATATCGAAGAAACCCTGGATCTGCCCGGCGTGCAGGTCCAGCGTCAGAACACGGTCCGCGCCCGCCGAGGTGATCAGGTTGGCCACCAGCTTGGCCGAGATCGGCGTACGCGGCCCGGACTTCCGATCCTGCCTCGCGTAGCCGTAGTAGGGGATGACCGCGGTGGTGCGCCTGACCGAGCCCCGCTTCAGGGCGTCGAGCGCGACCAGCAGCTCCATCAGATTGTCGTTCGCCGGGTAGGAGGTCGACTGGATGATGAAGACGTCCTCGCCGCGCACGTTCTCGTGGATCTCGACGAAGATCTCCATGTCCGAAAAGCGGCGCACGCTCGCCTTGGTCAGGGGGATCTGGAGGGATGCCGAAATCGCTTCGGCCAGCGGCCGATTGCTGTTGCCGGTCAGGATTTTCATACGCAGGCCCCCAGAGCGGCCTTCCCAGAGGTTTCGCTGAGGCCGACCCCCCGCCGGCCAAATCGCGCGGAATGTATCAACGGCCCCCCGGAGTGTAAATGTTCTTCGGGCCGGGCCGGGCGGGTTCAGCCGGCACGTCCCAGCTGATCCAGGAGATCGAGGATACCCGCCGCGGCGCCCTGGGCGATCTGCTCCGAGAGCTCACCCCATTGCCCGTCCAGCTGCTCCGCCGGGACCCGGTTCGCCTGGTCTATCCGGCCCAGCTCGCGGCCGTCCTTGGAATCGTTAACCGCCCAGGACAGCCGAATCTCACGCCAATAGCCCCCCGGCGGGCTGAGCGAGACCCGGCAATCGATCAGCAGGTCGCGGGTGCCCGCGTGCTCGGCCAGGGGCAGGCCGGCCCGGCTCAGTTCTTCGGCGAGAGCCTGGGCAAGGCTCAGACTACCATCACCCGGCGCGCGGATCGGCAGGATGACCAGACGCGCGCCGGGAAAACCGGGGACCGAGCGCTGAACCTGCTCCGAGTCCTGCACCTGGCGCGCTATAGCCTCGGCGGTAAGCTCGACTATCTCGACGATGCCCTCGTTCGCGCCGGTTCGCCAGGCGCCCCTGGGCAGGCGCGCCCGCTGGCGATAGGCGGCGATGCGGGCTCCGTCCGGGTCCTGCAGTTCCCAGTGCAGCATGATCTCCTCGTGGCTGTTGTCGATCGGCTGTACAACCGCCCAGCCGCGCAGCCTTTGCGCGGTCGACCCCGGGGGCCTGGTCGTCGCCGGCAAATTGCGCGATCGGAGCGCATCGGCCAAGGTGTCCGCCGTCCATGCCGGATATCCCGGGGGCTCCCCCTCGATGGTCATGACATGGACCATGCGCCCGTCCTGGATATCGAGCAGTGGGTTGCCGTTCTTGACTTCCGGCTGAAACGGCCGCGGCAGCGGGCCGCAGGCGGCGGCCGCGACGAGCAGGAGACAAAAGACAGAGGCTCTGGCGAGGCTCCGGCCGGGCGCCGCTAGACGACCACCACGCAGGTGACCAGGAGCACCAGTATTCCAAAGAAGATCAAGAGTACGAGATAGGGCATCGAACATTCCCGGCGCCTCTCGGCGGCTAGACGATGACGAGGTCGAGGGGACGGGTCGAGAGCGGCTCGGCGCCGCGCTCGCCGATCAGGCTGGTCCGCCCGAGGCTCATCGCCAGACCGCGGTCGCTGTCGAAGATGATCATGTGGCAGAAGAACACCATGCCCGGCGCCACCTCGACCGGGTTGCCCTTGTAGAGCATCGGCCAGTCCATCCAGTTGGGCGAGAAGGTGGTGCCGAGGGAGTACCCGCAGGCATTGAGTCTGTGGGCCTGATAGCCGGCACGGTCGAGCACCCGGGCGTGGGCGTCGAAGGCCGCGCCCACCGTGTTGCCCGGCGTCAGTGCCGCCTCGACGGCCAGGAGCGCTTCTCTCGCCACGGCGTGCATTTCGACCTGGCGGTCCGGCGGCGTGCCGATCGCGAAGGTGTGCATCATGGCCGCGTGGTAGTGCCGGTAGGCGCCGGCCCACTCCAGGGTCAGCTGGTCCTGCGGGTCGAGATGGCGCCGGCCGGTGTGGTAGCGGCACAGCAGCGCGTTCTGCCCGGAACCGATGATGTACTCGTTGCCCGGGTAGTCGCCGCCGCCCTTGAAGACGGCGCCCTGCATGGCCGCCAGGATATCGCCCTCGTAGGCGCCGGCGCCGGCGAGCCCGGCGGCCGCGTCGAAGGCCTCGTCCGCGAGGACGGCGGCCCGGCGCACGAAGGCAACCTCCGCCTCGCTCTTGACCACGCGCTGCCTGCTGACCAGGGCCGAGGCGTCGACCAGCTCGGCTGTACCGGCGATGGCCGCCTCGAGCCGCTTTCCGGCGGCGGCGGTCAAGCCGTAGGCGTCGTACTCGACGCCGAGGCGCCGGCCCTTCAGTCCCCAGTCGACCAGCATGTCGCGCAGTTCAGAGGCCGGATCCGCCCCGGGTCCGTCGACCCAGACGCGCACGTCGTCGACCACGGAGGTCAGCTGCGCCTGGCGCAGGTCCGCCGACCGGGTCAGCAGGAACATGCGCCCGTCCGCGCCGAGGTAGAGGCACTGGAAGTAGACGTAGCCGAAGGTGTCGTAGCCGGTCAGGTAGTACATCGACTCCTGCCGGAACATCAGCAGGCCGTCGAGGCCCTCCCGGCCCATGGCGCGACAGGTCGCCGCGCGCCGCTCGGCCAGCTCCTCGGCCGTGAAGTGGATCGCCATCTAGTCGGCCTCCAGTTTAATGGTCGAGAGACTGCGGCCGTAGTCGGGCTCTTGTTGGAGACAGGAGCGCCGGTAGCTGAAGAAGAGATCCGGCTCGCCGCAGGTATCGTGGGCCAGAGTCTCCACGGCGCCCAGGTCCAGGGCGGCCAGGCGGCGGCGGGCGTAGCCCTTGATATCGAACATGAAGTGGCCCGCGCGCGCGGACGGACGGAACAGGGTCCGGTAATTGGCCGACTGCTCCAGGAAGGGCCCGGGGAACTCGGGGCCGACCTCGTAGGACCGCTGTTCGATCGCCGGCCCGATGGCCGCCAGGATCCGGCCGCGCAGCGCGCCGAGTCGCTCCATGGCCGCGACCGTCGCATCCAGCACGCCGTCGAGCGCGCCGCGCCAGCCGGCGTGCGCCGCCCCGACCACCCCGGCCTCGGGATCCGCGAACAGCACCGGCACGCAGTCGGCCGTGGTGATCGCCAGCACCAGACCCGGACGCGCGGTGACCAGGGCGTCGGCCTCGGGGCGCTCTCCCGGCCCCCAGGCGCGCTCGACCTGCGCGACGGTGCTGGAGTGGGTCTGGTAGGGCGTGAAGAGCTGATCGGGAGCGGCGCCGAGCTTGGCCATGGCGCGCGCCCGGTTCTCCTGCACGCGGGCGGCTTCGTCCCGGGAGCCGATGCCGCAGTTGAGCGAGTCGTAGAGGCCGCGGCTGACCCCGCCGTGGCGGGTGAAGAAGGCGTGGCGGACGCGCGGCAGTCCGGTGAGCATTTTGGCCTTCAGCATGGCGGGGCGAAGTCTAGTTCTGGTTGCGGTGTTCTGTAGCGTGTCATCCGTGCGTCTCCAAGTCTTCCAGCGGTCCAAGCGCCGGGGCCGCGATCGCCAGGACCTTGAAGAGATCCCCCATCTCTTCGCTGTCGGAGAGCCGGCGCCGCGCTGCCTCGATGTCACGGGCCTGGGCCTCGGTCGCCTGTTTGAGCAGCGCGTCGGCCCGCACGTCCAGGCCGAGTCGCCGGAGAAACCGCCCCTGTGCGATCGGCCCGTAGACCGCGGCGCCGGCGGTGCGCGCCGTCTGCGCCAGGCTGGCGAAGTCGACGTGAGCGGTCAGGTCGGCGGTGCCGGGCTGGGTTAGGACGTCGTGGGCGGCGTGCCGGCGCACCGCCTGAAGGCTCTCCCCCGTCCGGCTCTGAGCCGGCCCGAAATCGATCAGTATGGCCGCACCGCCGTCTCGGCCGACCCGGCCTGCGATGTCGCCGACCAGGGTGTGGCCGGCGGGCGACACCTCGATCATCTGTCCCGGCTCGGCCTCCCGCAGGGCCGGCGGCACCAAATGCTGGGCGGCGGCGGAAGGCGGGGCGAGCGCGAAGCCCAGGCTCTCTTCGGCGTCGGCCACGACCATGCGCTCGCACCAGCCGGTCTCCGCGCGGGTCAGCTGGCGGATCGGAAGCGCGTCGAGAAACTCGTTGGCGACCAGGATCATGGGCCCGTCCGGGACGCCGGCGAGCTCGTTGTGCCAGCTCGGCCGGAACGCCGCCAGGCGCTCGGCCTGGCACTTCCTCAAGGCCGGGCTGACCTCGACCAGATGGATCTCGGCGCTCTCGACGAAGCCCGGCGCCACTTGGGCGGCGCGCAGCATGTCGGCCATCATGGTGCCCCGGCCCGGACCCAGCTCGACGAAACGGAAGGGCGCCGGCGCGCCCATCCGGCGCCATATCTCCGTGCACCAGAGGCCGAACAGCTCGCCGAACATCTGGCTGATCTCGGGCGCCGTGGTGAAGTCGCCCGACCGGCCGAAGGGGTCGCCGGTCATGTAGTAGCCCTCGGCCGAGTCGGTCAGCACCTGCGCCATGTACTCGGCGACGGTGATCGGGCCGTGGAGCGCAATGCGCCGCGCGATCCGCCGGCCCAGGGGCGTGTTGGCCGCCTGGCTCACGGCCGGGCCCGCTGCACCGGGCGCATCAGCGCCCAGATCACCAATGCCGCGCCGCCGGCCGCCATGGGAAACGACAGGACCTGCCCCATGGTCGCGCCGCCGAACAGCAGGCCCAGGTGGGCATCGGGCTCCCGCACCAGTTCCACGGCCATGCGGGAGAACGCGTAGCCGGCCAGGAACAGCCCGGTAATGAGGCCCGGCCGGTAGAGTCCCCTCGCGAGGGCCAGGGCGAAGAGCAGGCAGAACAGCAACAGGCCCTCCAGAGCCGCTTCGTAGAGCTGGCTGGGATGCCGGGGCAGGGCGAGCGGGTCGGTCGGGAACACCATGGCCAGCCAGAAGTCGGTCGGCCGGCCGTAGAGCTCGCCGTTGATGAAGTTGGCAACGCGGCCGAGGAGGAGCCCGATCGGCGCCGCGGCGGCGATGACGTCGGTCAGCTGGAACAGCGGGATCCGCCAGCTCCGGGCGCAGAAGATCATGGCGAGGGCGACGCCGAGGAGGCCGCCGTGGAAACTCATGCCGCCTTCCCAGACGAAGAGGACCTGCAGGGGGTGCTCCAGGTAGAAGCTCGGCTTGTAGAACAGGACGTAGCCCAGTCGGCCGCCTAGCACGACCCCCAGGGTGGCCCAGAGCAGAAAATCGTCGATCCTCGCGCGGAACACCTCGAGCGCGGTCGGCTCGCTCTCGCCGTCGGCGGCGCGCGGCTTCCCGACGTCCTGCGCGACCGACCCTGGCGGATCGGCCCGGCCCATTTCAGCTTGGGGCGAGCGGCCGGCGAGCCAGAGGCAGTACCGCCAGGCGAGCAGGAGGCCGACGACGTAGGCCAGGGAATACCAGCGAATGGCGAGCGGTCCGATTTCCAGCGCGACCGGATCGATATTGGGGAATGGAATCGCGAGAAGCATGCCGGAGGTCTCGAGGTGAATCGCCGTCCGCGTTCGATCGGCCCGCGCCGCCGCGCGGACTGTATTGGATCTCCCCGCGCCGGTCCATGGCCCGCTGGCCGGGCGCGCCACTTCAGGCGCCGGTGAGATCGGGGTTTGCCCGTGGCCGTTTCCCGCCCATATGGTGGGTCACTGTCGCGGCTGGGAGTAAAGACCATGCAAACGCAGAACAAGATCCTGGACGACATGGCCCGCGTGGCCAGCGGCGCCCTCGGGGTCGCCTCGGAGATGCGCAACGAGGTCGAGGGCCTGCTTCGCCAGCAGCTCGAGCGGCTGGTCAACCAGATGGACCTGGTCAGCCGGGAGGAGTTCGAGGCGGTCAAGGCGATGGCGGCCAAGGCCCGGGAAGAGCAGGAGCTTCTGGCGGAACGCGTCGCCGCTCTGGAGGCCAAGCTCGCGGCCGCCTCCAAGCCGGCGAAGGCCGCGCCCGCAGGCAAGCCCGCGAGCCGGCCGCGCAAAACCGGCAAGGCGGCCGGGTCCTCGTGAGCCCTGCGCCCGAGGTCGTCATCTTCGACCTGGGCGGCGTGCTGATCGACTGGGACCCCCGCCACCTCTACCGCAAGCTGATCGATGATGACGGTGAGATGGAGCGCTTTCTCGCCACGGTGTGCACCCGGGACTGGAACGAGCGGCAGGACGCGGGGCGTTCCTTCGCAGAGGCCGTCGCCGAGCTCTCGGCGCGCCATCCCGACCAGGCCCACCTGATCGAGGCCTATTGGCGGCGCTGGCCGGAAATGATCGCCGGCGCCATGGACGACAGCGTGGCGATCCTGCGCGAGCTGAAGGCCGGCGGGCTCCGGCTCCTCGCGCTTAGCAACTGGTCGGCCGAGACCTGGCCCCACGCCCGGGACCGCTTCGAGTTCCTGACCTGGTTCGACGGATTGGTCCTCTCCGGTTTGGAGGGCGTGAACAAGCCGCAGCCCGAGATCTACGACCTCTTGCTCGAGCGCTTCCAGGTCCGGGCAGAGGGCGCGCTTTTCATCGACGACGTCGAGGCCAACGTGGAGGCGGCCAGACGCCGCGGCTTGCCCGCCGTCGTGTTCGAAGGCGCAGCCCCGCTGCGGCGCGCGCTCGCGGACTGCGGGCTGCCCGTCTCACCCTGACGCGCCCCGGGCCACGCCCGCGCGGCCCGATATCGAACTTATCAACAAGAATTCACGGTTCTGTCGAAGCGGCGGGCAATCCCCTGTTGCAAGGCCGAATCACATTTGGCAGCCTAGATGTTGTAGTTCGTGCCTTTCAGACGCCTATATATCGGGAAGCCCCCGGGGAGGATCCCATGGTCGCCACGCAAACGTACCTGGAAGAGCGCCCCAATCCCCTCGATCTCGTTGAAGAGCTGGCCGCCGCCAACCAATGGCACTGTGAACGGTCCAACGACTCCGAGTTGACCATGGAGATCGCCGGCCGCTGGTGCGATTGCCACATGTCCTTTCTCTGGGCGGACGACGTCAGCGCCATGTTCTTCTCCTGCCATTTCGGACAAAAGGTTCCCGAGCCCAAGCGGGCGGCGGTCCATGAACTGCTCGCGCTCTATAACGAGACCCTGTGGCTCGGGCATTTCGATCTCTGCTCCGAGGACTGGTCGCCGCTGTTTCGCCACACCCTCGCCCTGCGCGGGGTTTCCGCGCCCAGCGTCGAGTTGCTCGAGGATCTGGTCGATACCGCGCAGACCGAGTGCGAGCGCTTCTTCCTGGCGCTCCAGCTGGTCGTTTGGGGCGGCCAGCCGGTCGCCACCGCGATGACCGCCGCCATGATGGATACCCAGGGCGAAGCCTGAGCCGGGCGTCGCCTTCCCGCCACCCTTGCCCCGCCGCGCCGACGGCCGCATCATCTGGGCAACTGCGGAGCGGCGAGGGGGCGCGTGACCATGGAGTTCAGAGGGCCTCTGGCCTTGATCGGCTGCGGCAAGATGGGCGGAGCGCTGCTGGCCGGCTGGCTCGACCGCGGTCTGGAGCCCTCGAAGCTCAGCATCGTGGAGCCGAACGCCGAGGCCGCGGCGGCCTTCGCGGCGCGCGGCGCGGCGGCCTTCGACGCCGGCGACGCGCTGGACGCGAATCAGGCGGTCGTGGTGTTCGCCGTCAAACCGCAGCAGATGGATGCCCTGGTGCCCGCCTACGCCCGCTTCGCCGGCCGTGGGGCCGTCTTCCTCTCCATCGCGGCCGGCAGATCCCTGGCGTACTTCCAGGACCGGCTCGGCGCCGGAGCGGCGATCGCGCGGGCCATGCCCAATACGCCGGCGGCGGTCGGCCGCGGCATGACCGTGCTGGTGGCCAATCCGCATGTCGGCCCAGAGCAGAAGAAGACCTGCGAGGAGCTGATGTCCGCCGTCGGCGAGGTCGCCTGGGTCGAGGACGAAACGCTGCTCGATCCGGTCACCGCCGTATCGGGGGGTGGTCCGGCATACGTATTTCTGCTGATCGAGTGCCTGGCGGAAGCGGGCCGCAAGGCCGGCCTGCCCGAGGCTCTGGCAATGCAGCTTGCCCGCACCACGGTCGCGGGCTCAGGCGAGCTGGTGCGGCAATCGAGCGACGCCGCCGATACGCTGCGACGGAACGTCACCAGTCCCGGCGGCACCACGTTGGAGGCGCTGAAGGTCCTGATGGCCGACGACGGCCTGCAGCGGCTGATGGACCGGGCAATCGCCGAGGCGACACGCCGCAGCCGGGAGCTGGCCTCGTGACCGAGCGGACGCTCAAGGCCAGCGCGCGCCGCGTCCAGGAGGCGCTTGAGAACCTCGGCCACGGGTTCGAGGTCCGCGAGTTCCCGGAGTCGACCCGCACCGCCGCCGATGCCGCCGCCGCGATCGGCTGTGGCGTCGGCCAGATCGCGAAGTCCCTGGTGTTTCGCGGCGGCGCCTCGGACCGGCCGGTCCTGGTGATCGCCAGCGGATCGAATCGGGTCGACGAGAAGAAGGTGGCCGAGGTTCTGGGCGAGAAGATCGAGCGGGCCGACGCCGACTTCGTCCGCGCGCGGACCGGCTTCGCGATCGGCGGCGTGCCGCCGGTCGGCCACGCCGAATCGCCGATTACCGTGATCGACCGCGACCTCGAGGCCTACGACGAGATCTGGGCGGCGGCCGGCACGCCGAACGCGGTGTTCCGCCTCTCGCCCGCCGAGCTGATCGCGATCACCGGCGGGCGTCCGGCCGCGGTCAAGCGGGGCGCCTGAAGCGCCGGCGCCTAATTTGCACCGGCACGCATTGGCGGGGCTGTCGCGCTCCCCTAAATATGCGTCAGGTCGGTCGTAAGGAACGGTGAATCACCATGGCGAAGAGAGCCGCTACGTCGGGTTCCAACGGATCGGGGACCGAGGGCGCAAGTCGCAAGAACTCGGGGTCGGGCAGCGCGGGGCCCGGTCCGTCGGAGCGTTTGATCGAGACCGCAATGAGCCTGGCGGCAGAGCGGTCTTGGCGGGAGCTGTCGCTCGCGGAGATCGCCGAAGGCGCCGGCCTGTCCTTGGGCGAGGCCTATGCGGTCTTTCCGTCGAAGAGCGCCATCTTGCGGGCCTTCTCACGGAAGATCGACGCCGAGGTCCTAGGCGATAGCTCCCTCAGTGACGACTGGGACGGGGGCGAGACGACGGCCCGCGACCGGCTGTTCGACGTGATGATGCGGCGCTTCGACGCCTTGGCGCCGTACCGGCCCGGACTGGCCAACGTGATCTACGACCAGGCGCGTGAACCGCTCGGCGCACTCTGCAGCCTGCGACAGGTCCGCCGCTCCATGGCGGCGATGCTCGAGGCCGCCCGGCTTTCGCCCGAAGGCCTCGCCGGCGAGGTCCGCGTCCGCGGCCTGGTGGCGCTCTATCTCGCGACGCTGCGAGTCTGGTTGCGCGACGAGAGCGCGGACATGGCCAAGACCATGGCCAGTCTGGACGGCTACCTGCGCCGGATCGAAGCGGGTCTGCAGAGCCTCTCCGGGGGGCGCCGTCGCGGCGCCGGCCCGCCAGAAGAATAAATTTTTGTGCACTGCAAAAAAACACCTTGACCGCAGGCCGTGTCTTATTCATATCAGGATTATTGTGCACTGCAGCATAACCCCGAGATCAGGAGCTTAAGGCGATGGCGCGGACCAACAGCAACCCCTTCATGGGCATGGATATCCCGGCTTTCATGGACTTCGGCAAGTTCGCCGAGCAGTTCAAGATGCCGCAGGTCGATACGGCGGCGATGATCGAGAGCCAGCGCAAGAACATCGAGGCGCTGAGCGATGCCAACCGGCTCGCGTTCGAGGGCGCGAAGGCCCTGACCGAGCGTCAGGTCGAGATCATGCGCCAGGTGATGACCGACTCCACGGCGGCCGTGAA
>JAAUYK010019805.1_pt1 | contig 13135 bp, 10 predicted proteins | sample 7278021 | NCBI WGS metagenome assembly JAAUYK01 (sample SAMN14350223, study PRJNA611818) | marine sediment metagenome | isolation source: surface marine sediment (1.8m) | place: French Polynesia: Moorea | collected 2018-08
AAATACGTCGAACTTGAAAACCAGGCAAATACCACGCGTGAAAGATTGGAACAAGAAAACAAAAGCCTGTCAAATCAGGTTGCGCAGTTGGAACGGGAGTTGGATAAGGAAAGAACAACGGTTGAGGTTCAAAAAAAAGAAATCTCAGAATTGGATCAAACGCGACAGGAAATTGAAAATAATCTAAAATCACAGATTGCCAGCAAAGACGTCCGCATACAGGAAATCGAAGGTAAATTAATGGTGACTTTTGTCGATAAAATTTTGTTCGATTCAGGCAGTGTCAAAATCAAACCCGAAGGACAGGAAGTCATATTAAGATTGGCCGAATCGTTTAAGGATAAGGCCGACCAGATGATTGTCGTGCAGGGCCACACCGATGACGTCAAAATCGGCGGAGCGCTGCTCGCGAAATTTCCCACCAACTGGGAATTGTCGGCCGCCAGAGCGACAGCGGTTGTGCGTTTTTTACAGGAGCAGGGCGGAATCGAACCCGAAAGGCTCACCGCCAGCGGTTTCAGCTATTACAAACCGGTGGCCTCGAACGAGGATGAAGAGGGGCGCAAACAAAATCGCCGCATTGAAATTATGCTCATTCCGGTGCGCTAAACCATTCAAAAATATCCTAAACGAACGATAAAAAAGCAGGGACCGAAATGGCCCTGCTTTTTTGATGGGTTGAGCCGGTTGGCCCGTAATGCCGTTTGCTCATTTTTTAAAGCCCAACAGGTGCTCAATGTATCCCGGCATATCTCATAAAAAAGGTCATGTTAATTTCTGAAAGGCGCTGTGCTGATATACCTCCCCCATGGTTGATATTGGCCTGGATATTTGGGATTTCGGCACCCAGGCCTTTGGATCTGGTACAAATATCGGTTAAATCCCAAATATCAGGCCACAGGCGGTTTGCCGATCATAGCGCCTTGAAGAAAATGACATGATCTTTAAAAAATTATTTAAAAAGCGTAAAAACTAAAAAGCGCCCTCAATCTCCTCGGCAATGCGTTTCGCTGCTTCTACAGGGTCCTTTGCATCCCGAATCGGTCTGCCAATGACCAGATAGTCCGCTCCGGCGCTGATGGCATCAGCCGGCGTGGTAATCCGGCGTTGATCCTCTTCGGCTGTCACGGTCCAGGCCGGACGAATTCCCGGTGTCACCGCTAAGAACGCATGACCTATTTTATCTTTGATGTAACTGACTTCAAGACCCGAGCAGATGACGCCGGCACAACCGGCGGCATGGGCGATAGCCGCCTTTTCCATGACTGTCTGTTGCATATCGCTGTAATATTCCGGACGATAGCCAGCTGATTTCAAATCCTCGGTTGACACGCTGGTCAAAACGGTAACTCCCAATACCCTCACCTGCCCGCCACTGCCCTTGACTGCTGCGGCCAGCATCCGCTGGCTTTCGCCCACGTGGACCGTGGCAAAGGCAACGCCCAAATCTGCGATCCGCGCCATGGCCCGTTCGACTGTGGCCGGTATATCATGCAATTTTAAATCCAGAAATACCCGGGCTTGAGTTTGTGAATGGATGAAACCGATAATTTCCGGGCCGGCCTGAATAAATAATTCCAGCCCCACCTTGAACAGACCCACGCTTCCGGCCAATAGCTCAATAAAGCTCTTGGCTTCTGCAATTGAGGCCACATCCAGGGGAAATATTATCCGGTCTTTAGCTTGTTTCATTCGTGAGCATTTCTTTTTACAATATGAAGCCGATTACTTTTTGCAGGAGTAATGGAGTACTGGAGTGCTGGAGTAATGGTAAAATGAAGGACACCAAAAAATCAAACAGTACATACAAAACTCCATTACGCCAATACTCCAAGGGATTTTTTACCCTTTCCCATATTGCTGCTTCATCCAGCGCTGATAGTAAGTGCCGCTCTTGATCTGATCCACCCAAGACTGATGATCCAAATACCATTGAATGGTTTTTCGGATACCGCTATCAAAGGTTTCCGCCGGCAGCCAGCCCAGTTCATCTGTCAACTTGCTGAAATCGATGGCGTATCGCAGATCATGACCGGGTCGGTCTTCGACAAAGGTAATCAGATCGCGCCGCGGAGATGCATCAGGTCGCGGGACGAGCTCATCGAGTAGATTGCAGATACGCTCCACCAAATCGATGTTGGCCATTTCGCAGCGTCCCCCGATATTGTACATCTCCCCCCGGGTGCCGGCCTGCATAATCTTCCAAATGGCCTGGCAGTGATCCGTAACGTATAGCCAGTCCCTTACATTTTGCCCTTGGCCGTAAACCGGTAGCGGCTTGCCCTCCAGTGCATTGATGATCATCAGCGGAATCATTTTTTCGGGAAACTGGTAAGGCCCGTAATTATTGGAGCAATTGGAAATCGTCACTGGCAGGCCAAAGGTTTTAAAGTACGCTCTGACGAGATGATCGGAAGAGGCTTTGGAAGCTGAATAAGGGCTGTTGGGCCGATAAGGGGTTTGTTCGGTAAAATGACCTTCCAGGCCCAGTGAGCCATAGACCTCGTCGGTGCTGACATGGTGGAACAGTTTCAGCTGGTGTTGATGGTGACGGGCCAATTCCAGCAGACAAAACGTACCTTCAATATTGGTTTTGATGAAGGCATCCGGCGCTACAATCGAGCGGTCAACATGCGATTCAGCAGCAAAATTACAGATGGCATCCACCGCATAGCGTTCAAATACGGTCTTTAGCGCCTGCTGATCACAAATATCGGCCTGCACAAATACATAGCGATTTGAAAATTGTTTTTGGGCAGCCGCCAGATTATCCAGATTGCCGGCATAGGTCAGTTTATCGACATTGATAATGCGACCATTGAATTCTGGATGTGACAGCATATAATAAATGAAATTTGTTCCAATGAAGCCACAGCCGCCGGTTACCAGTATATTTTGCATTGCATCTCCTAATGTTCTTATGAAACGCTCACAAAAGTTGGGGCTCTCTAATTCTATTAGGGTTTCAGGTGTCGGGCCTTCGCCGCGCCGTAGCGGCTACGTCCGCGCAGGCGGGTGTCAGGGTCTAAAGTACCGCCGTTGGCGGTTCAGGTGTCGGGTTTCAGGTGTCAGGGACGAATAGAAGGACTGACACCAGAACACTGAAACCTGAAACCTTTATCTTACTCATATCTTATATGATTTGCATCATAAAGTAAATTGAGCGACTCGCACATGAGGTGTCTATAATTGTATTGAAACAATTGACTTTATAATGATATATGATAAATTTTGAATATTTACAGATAAATATCAAATACACATGCAGCCGTTCAAGTGAGACGAAGAGCCTGATGCAAGAAAAAAATCGATACCATGTCGCCGCCGGAAGCTACCGTGTGGATGGCCAACAGCCCTTGGTACTGGAAGCCTATCTGGGAACGTGTGTCGGCGTAGCGCTTTATGATGCGGTTGCCGGTGTCGGTGGCTTAATTCATCTGCTGCTTCCGGAACCTGCAACCCCGGACGAAAGCTTTCAACCTGAAAAATATGCATCTACCGGCTTTCCGCCTTTTGTTCACGCTTTGTACAAAGACGGCGCTACGGCTGGGAACCTGAAAGCCTGCATCGCCGGCGGTGCGCTGGTGGGACCGTTAAGTGATACCGACCTTGAAATGGATATTGGCGGGCGCACCACCGAACGGGTCATGCAGTTGATAGCCGCCGAAAATATAACAGTTGATAAATTGGAAACCGGTGGGTTTTTCACCTGCCGGCTTGAGCTGGATTTGGACACAGGCGAATTTTGCATTGAGCCGGCAGGGTTTGACAAGCTTTCAGGCGATGCCGATATTAACATACCTGAGCGCCGGGAAATCTCCGATTCGATAAAAAAATTACAGCCCGTACCGCAAATTGCATTAAAAATAATGCGCATCATCCATTCTGACCAGTATGAAATCAAAACGATAACCGATGAAATCCGAAAGGATCAGGTGATCAGCGCCAGGACACTGCAGCTTTGCAACTCCGTCATGTTTGCCCGTCACAAAAGGATCGAGTCTCTGGATCACGCTCTGGTAATGATGGGTCAACATCTGTTGCTAAAGTTTGTCATTTCGGCCTCCTTGAACAACTTCTTTAATCAGATCGGTTGGGGTTATTCACTGTGCAAGGGCGGCATTTACCATCATGCGATCGGCACAGCGGTCATTGCTGAAAAACTGGCGACTTTGACCGGCCGGGCAGACCCATCAACAGCCTATATGGCGGGACTGCTGCATGATATCGGCAAGGTGGCATTGGATCAATTTATCCACGCCGGCTTTCCGCTCTTTTACCGTGAACTTATTCAGGGTGAAAAAAATTTCTCCGAGGTTGAAAGACAAGTGCTGGGAACCGATCATACCGAGGTCGGCGCAGAGCTCGCACTGAATTGGTCTTTTCCAGAATCTTTGGTGGAAGCCATACGCCATCATCATTATCCCGATAAGGCGACCCAACACAAGCCACTCGTCCATACTGTTTATCTGGCTGATCTTCTCATGAGCAGATTTCATACCGGGCTGGAACTGGAACGATTAAACACCGACGACCTTGCCAGACGGATGGGCGTGATTGGATTGTCGCTTTCTGATTTTCCGCAAATTATTGACCAAATCCCGATAAAGGTGCTGGAATCTTCACCTGAATTGGCATTGATGGCAGACGCATAAAATGCGTAACATGCTCTAAATTCGGAATCACATCATGACAAAAGCAAAATCACAAAAGAAAAAATTGGTGGCCATTGCGCCGGATCAACAGGCGCTGTTGCGCAAGCTACCAGGTGTGGATTACCTGCTAGACCTGGTTTCAAAAGAAGCATTCTTTGAAAGCATTCCACATTCGGTGGTTGTCAATTCAATTCGTGATGTCATCGCTCGCAAACGACAACAAATCCTCGACAAGGATTCTGCCTTAGATGAAAACAGCATGTCAGATAAGCAAATGACAGATGCGGTGGCACAGGCGGTTCGCAAAGCCATGACGCCGAACCTCAAACGCACGATCAATGCAACCGGGATTGTGGTCCATACCAATTTGGGCCGCTCTTTGCTGGCGCCTGAGGTAATTGACAACCTCTTGGCGATTGCCGGCCGATATTCTAATCTGGAATACGATCTGGCGGCAGGCAAAAGGGGGTCGCGCTACAGCAATGTCGAAGCGTTGATCTGTGAAATCAGCGGGGCAGAGGCAGCTTTAGCCGTTAACAACAATGCCGGTGCGGTTCTTTTGAGCCTGGATACCTTGGCTAGAGATAAAGAAGTGATTGTCTCCCGCGGTGAACTCGTTGAAATCGGTGGGTCCTTCCGGGTGCCGGACGTGATGGCCAAAAGCGGTGCGATTCTCAAAGAAGTCGGAACCACCAACCGCACGCATCTGAAAGATTATGAGACGGCTATCGGACCGCAATCCGGCTTACTGTTAAAAGTCCACACCAGCAACTACAGCGTTGTCGGTTTCACGGCGGAAGTTTCATTGCGAGAGCTGGTTGACCTGGGTGCAGCGTACCAACTGCCCGTCATGGAGGATCTTGGCAGCGGCACGTTTATTGATTTTTCAAAGTACGGCCTGCTCAAAGAGCCCACTGTTCAGGAATCCGTTAATACCGGAACCGATGTGATTGCCTTCAGCGGCGATAAGCTGCTGGGCGGTCCCCAGGCCGGCATTATTGTCGGCAAAAAGAAAGTCATCGATGCCATCAAGCAAAACCCGATGACACGAGCGCTGCGAATTGATAAACTCACACTGGCCGCATTGGAGGGCACCCTGCGACTGTACCGTGACGAAGCAAAGGCTGCACGCAATATACCCACTTTGCAGATGATCATGCTGTCATTGCCTGAAATCCAAGCCCGCGCCCAAGAATTAGCTGAGCGCCTGAAGCGAATCGATGATTCCCGCATGCACATCCACCTACTGGAACGCGCTTCCAAAACCGGAGGCGGTGCGTTGCCGCTTATGGAGCTTCCCAGTTTGTGTATTGGCGTCCAAATCGATGGCGTATCGCCCAACAAGCTGGAAAAAATGATGCGCCAAAACGATCCCCCTATTGTTGGCCGAATTGAAGATGACTTGTTTGTAATGGATCCGCGAACCATCCAGATGGACGAGGTCGCGATAATTGAAACGGCATTTAAAAATCGGATAATGAAAGCCTGATATGCGAAATTACCCAACTGAACTCTATCACAACCGGGAATCCACGCGACACTTTCTGCACGCTAAGGCTGAAGCAGATAACTTGCAAAAAAAGAGAATCCACATTCCTGTCAGCATTCAAAAGGCGATTCAATCCATTTATCCCGGCCTGCTGACAGGGCAAGCGTTTTTAACTCACGCTTTAGAGCAGCTGGCTCAGACCACGCTGTTTGCCGGTCTTATTTTCCAGATCGATGATAACGACACTTCCGCTCCTGAAAAAAGGCCTAAAACCGATCCGGCGGTGGCCCACAAACGAGCAGCCAAATTATTCAACAATTTTTGTCAAAAGCACAATGGCATTTGGGGATTGCTAAACCAGGGATTGTTCGGCGCCTATTTTGATCAGAAAAACAGCGACCGCTGTTTGAAACTGGCACTGCAGTTTCAAGAGACATCAAAAAATAAGGCTGATTTAACCGTCAGCGTTGGTATCGCCGAATACCCGACCCTTAATTATCAACCAGCTGATATCCTGGCCAATGCGCTTAAGGCATTGAATCACGCAGCATTTCTGGGGCCCAACAGCGCTGTGGCTTTTGATTCGGTGAGTCTAAACATCAGCGGAGATCAACTATTCGACCAAGGTGATATCAACGGTTCAATTGAAGAATTTCAACTCGCCCTGAAACTGGATCCGAAAAACATCAATGTTCACAACAGTCTGGGTGTTTGCTACGGCCTGCTCGGAGAATATGAAAAAGCCAAGCTGGAATTTAATTCAGCTGTCAAATTGAATCATAGTGAAGTCATGGCCTGGTACAATATGGGGTTTATCCACATGTTGAACGGCGATCGTCAAAAAGCGCTGGATCTTTTTTTAAAAGCCAATGCCATCAATCAGGATGTGTTTGAAATCACTTTTCAAACCGGCAGGCTGTTGATGGAAATGAAACAGCCTGAAAGCGGCAAAAAATTCCTGCAACGGGCTGCCGCCCTCGAACCGGCGTCCAGTGCAGCATTTCGCTACCTGGGCGAATGTTATACCGAAATTGGCGACACGCACGCCGCTATTACTGCCTTCAAAAAGGCCATTAAATACAATCCCTCTGACGCTGCTTCATTGTCGGCAATGGGCTGTCTGTTTTCCGAGCAGGAGGAGGATCCTAGTATTGCCCTGATGTTTTGTCGCGAAAGCGTGCAACTGTCCCCTGAAAATGGTCTTTTTCGGTACCGTTTAGGCCAGCTTTATCGCAAGCAAAACCGTCTGGATGACGCCTTAGTTGAGTTTAAAAAAGCCGAGCAACTGGGTAAAGACGCATCCGAAGAGATAAGCGAAATCGAAAAGAAAAGTTCACCCAAGGCCACACGTTCAGCGGGTTGAGCAGGATAATACAATGAAAGACATTATTCTACAGCAGCTTGAGGAAAGCCTTGACGTCAAGCGCCAATTTATTGAAGCGCACATGGATAAGATTCAGTTTGCGGCTGAAAAGCTGGTAGACTGCGTGCGGACCAAAAACAAGATTCTCATTTTCGGCAACGGCGGCAGTGCCGCAGACGCACAACATTTGGCCGCCGAATTCGTTAACCGCTATAAAATCGAACGCCCGCCTTTGGCAGCCATTGCGCTGACTACCGACACCTCTATTCTGACCAGCGTAGGAAACGATTTTCAGTTTGACGATATCTTTTCAAAGCAAATCCAAGCCCTGGGTAAAAAAAACGATATCGCCTGGGGTATGAGCACCAGTGGAAAGTCGCAAAACGTTATACAGGCCCTCGAGCTGGCCAATGAAAAAGGTTTATTTTCCATTGCTTTCACCGGGCGCGGCGGAACGCTCGCCAACAGTGCCCAACTGGTGTTTACAGCTCCTTCCGATGATACCGCCCGGATCCAGGAAGCCCATATCACGCTAGGTCACATCTTATGCGATCTGGTTGAACGCATGCTTTTTGCACCCAAATGAGAGAGGTTTGACTGTTAAGATAACCTCCGTTGAATGGACACAATTATGCCTAAATCAATAAAACCACTGGACCTCAGACAGGTTAACACCTATTCATTGGCGCAGCGCACCAGCAAGGTGAGCACAAGCAGTTTTGCAAAAACCTGGCAGAAAGGATGCGCTTTTAAAGACTTTTTAAAAAAACTACCCGACATTCTGGCCGCCGGCGATCTTAAATGGGTTATCAACACGCTGGCAACCGCTGCACGCGCTAAAAAAATGGTGATTATGGGAATGGGCGCGCATGTAATCAAGGTGGGACTGAATCCGGTGGTAATTGATCTGATGGAGCGCGGTATTGTGGATTGTGTGGCTCTCAATGGTGCCGGCATTGTGCATGATGTCGAATTGGCCATGGTTGGTCACACGTCTGAAGACGTCGCCGCTGCAATCGATGATGGTTCCTTTGGCATGGCTGAGGATACCGCTATATTTTTGGGGAAAGCGCTGGTTGATATGCAGCCGGACACAGAGGGGCTGGGGCAAGCCGTTGGGCGCGCCATTGATGAAAAAAAATTGCCCTACAACCAGCAGAGCATTCTGGCGACCGGCTATCGGCTGGGGATTCCAGTCACTGTGCATGTCGCCATCGGAACCGATATTGTTCACATGCATCCGCAATGTGACGCCGCCCGAACCGGCGAGGCCTCTCACCGCGATTTCCGCTTATTGTCAGCCATGGTGGCCCGTCTTCAAAAGGGCGTCTATTTGAATGTCGGGTCCGCGGTCATCTTACCGGAAGTTTTTCTAAAGGCCGTCACCCTGGCGCGCAACCTGGGCCACAAACTAAATGAATTCACCACAGTTAATTTGGATTTTATCCAACACTATCGGCCTTTGACCAATGTTGTCCAGCGCCCGACAGCCCGCGGTGGACGAGGTGTCAATTTGGTCGGGCACCATGAAATCATGCTGCCATTGATTGCCGCTGGGGTAATTGAGCAGCTCGAAGCTTGACAGCACTGCGGATTTTATGTTTATTTACGTTTTTCTGACTTGATTTCATTCTGAAACCTTGCTTTTGAAGCCGTGATGATTAATTATTCAGAGAGGCCTGAGACGACTATACTAAATAGCGGGAGAACGCTATGCCGATTTACGAATATCACTGTAATAACTGCGACCAAGATTTTGAGTACCTGGTTTTTGGAAGCGAAAAGCCCGACTGTCCTTCCTGCAAGAGTAAAAAGGTGTCCAAACTGATGTCCCCTTGCGGGTTTATCTCAAAAGGCAGTGGTGGGGAAACCGTATCCAGTTCTGCCGGGGCATCTTCCTGCGGCGGCTGCGCAGCATCGAGTTGCGACGGCTGCGGCCATTGAGTCAGATGAACGATCCAATCAGAATCGGAACCCGTGGCAGTAAACTGGCGCTGTGGCAGGCCAACTGGACCAAATCCTTTCTTGAAAAAAAATTCCCATCAACTCCCATCGAGATAACCATCATAAAAACCCAAGGAGACAAGATTCTGGATGTGCCCCTTGCCAAGGTGGGCGGCAAAGGCCTTTTTGTAAAAGAAATTGAAGAAGCATTGCTGACCGGCCGCATTGATATTGCGGTTCACAGCATGAAAGATATGCCAGCTGACATTCCGGAAGGACTGTGTATCGGGGCGATCCCGCAGCGTGAAAACCCGGTGGATGTCTTTATCTCCCGCAATGGCAAACCGTTCAAGGAAATGCCTGCAGGCAGTGTTATCGGCACCAGCAGTTTGCGGCGCGGTGCTCAGCTCAGGCATGCCCGACCGGATATGGTCATCCAGCCCATCCGAGGAAATCTTGATACGCGGCTTAAAAAGCTGGCGTCTGAAAATTTTGACGCCCTGGTCCTTGCAGCAGCGGGGGTCATACGGCTGAATCTGGAACATCAAATTACCGAATACCTGGACGCTACGGTCATGCTGCCAGCAATCGGCCAGGGCGCCTTGTGTGTGGAGGCTCGCACCGATGACCCGGCTGTGGGCCCGATGGTCGCGACCATGGATCATGCACCCACCCGGGCAGTGGTTGCCGGCGAACGCGCTTTTCTCAAGCGGCTCGAAGGCGGTTGCCAGGTACCCATTGCCGGTCACGGAACCATCAGTGATCAGACGTTTACGCTTATCGGGTTGGTAGCAGATGTTGATGGTGCCAAGGTCATCAAAGGGGAAAAAAGCGGGCCGATTGCTTCATCGGAGACCATTGGTATCGATTTGGCTGAAGAGCTGCTTGCCAGGGGAGCGGATCACATCTTGGAACAACTTAAAACCATATCACCCGAGGGCTATGAAAGCTAAAGTATATCTGGTCGGTGCCGGTCCCGGTGATCCGGGTCTGGTCACCGTCAAAGGCAAAGAATGTATCCAAAGGGCAGATGTCATCATCTATGACTACCTGGCTGCCCCTGCCCTGTTAAAACACGCCCGTAAATCCGCCGAGCTGATCTATGTTGGCAAAAAAGGCGGCGACCACACCCTTTCCCAGGATGAGATCAATCATTTGCTCGTCGAAAAAGCCCAATCCGGAGGCGTGATCACCCGACTTAAAGGCGGCGACCCGTTTATCTTCGGCCGCGGTGGTGAAGAGGCTGAAGCGCTTTTGAAAGCCGGCATCGCATTTGAAATCGTTCCCGGCGTTACTTCTGCCATTGCCGCAGCAGCCTACGCCGGTATTCCACTGACCCATCGTCAATTAACCTCGACCCTGGCCTTTGTAACCGGCCATGAGGATCCAACCAAAGCAGAAACGAGCATTAATTGGTCTTCGCTGGCCAAGGGCATCGGCACCCTTGTTTTTTTCATGGGCGTTAAAAATTTGCCCAATATATCAAAGCGTTTAATCGACAACGGCAAATCGCCGGATACGCCGGTTGCCTTGATTCGATGGGGCACGACTTCCCGTCAAAAAACCGTTACCGGAACACTGAGCACAATTGCCGATACGGCCCAGGCAGCTGGTTTGAAGGCACCGGCCATTATAGTGGTTGGTGATGTCGTCACATTGCGTCAATCGCTGAAATGGTTTGAGGAACGACCGCTGATTGGGAAACGTATCGTCGTCACCCGTGCGCGCCAACAGGCCAGTGATCTGGTCAAGCGGCTTGAGGAACTGGGTGCCGAATGCCTTGAGTACCCAACCATTGAAATTAGAGCACCCAAAGATCCCCAGCCTCTCAAGCAGGCAGTCGCGGGCCTATCCACCTATGATTGGATTGTCTTTACCAGCGTCAACGGGGTCAGCTATTTCTTCGAGCAGCTATTTGTCGCCGGCAATGACGTACGGGTATTGGGTCACTTGAAAACAGCGGCCATTGGTCCGGCCACTGCTGCCCGCTTGCTGGAATTTGGATTGACCAGTGATATCGTGCCCGAAACATACCGAGCAGAATCGGTGATAAAAGCATTTAAAAAAGAAAATTTAAAGGGCAAAAAAATACTGCTGCCACGTGCTAAGGAAGCCCGTCCGATTTTACCGCAAGAGCTGACAAAAATGGGCGCTGCCGTCACTGAAATACCGGCCTACGAAACCTTAAAAGCAGCCGAAAATATGGATGATCTCATCCAGCAGCTCAAGGATAAGCGGGTGGATATGATCACTTTTACCAGCTCGTCCACCGTAACAAATTTTAAAGCGCTTTTACCGCCAACAGATTTTAAGGCGCTCATCCAAGATGTCACCATTGCCAGTATCGGACCGATTACCTCCGATACCGCTAAAGAACTGGGTTTTCAAGTCCATATCTCCGCCGAATCCTACACCATCCCCGGTCTGGTAGACGCCATCCTCCAATTTTACCAGAACAATTGACCTGATCGCATTTTCGAAAAGAAGTCTTGACAGCTCGACGCGGATAAGAAATGACAACTGATTGGGGTCTTTTCTCACTCGGCTTATCTCAGCGTAAAGCCGGCTAGACAAGGAGGACAACATGAAAATACTGGCCCTTAACTCCAGCCCCCGCACCGGGGGGCAAAGCCAAACCGAACTGATGCTCAATCATCTTGTCGAAGGTATGCAAGACGCAGGCGCAGAGGTGGAAGTCGTCAATCTGCGTGAAAAAAAAATCAACTATTGCATCGGTTGCTACACCTGCTGGACCAAAACCCCCGGTAAATGTCTGCACAAAGACGACATGACCAAAGAACTGTTCCCCAAGTGGCTTGATTCGGATATAGCGGTTTATGCGACGCCCTTGTATAACTATACCCTCAACGCCGAGATGAAGGCTTTCATGGAGCGCACGATCCCATTTTTAGAACCCTTTATTGAACAACAAGGCAACCGCAGTGCGCACCCCCTGCGCTACACCCCTCCCGATGCGGTTGTGCTGTCGGTGGCGGGCTTTATTGAGATGTCCGTTTTTGATCAGCTTTCACACTATGTCCAATTTTTACTGGACCGCCGCAACCAACTATTGGCTGAAATATATCGCCCAGCGGCAGAAATATTATATCGGGATAAGGACGCAAAAGCAGCGGTACTTGCGGCAACGGTTCAGGCTGGGAGCGAATTGGTTGACTCCCGGCAAGTTTCCGCTGAAACGTTGCAACAGATCCAACAGCCTTTCATTGATTTTCAAACATTTGCCCTGACAAGTAATGTATTCTGGAAGACTTGTGTTGCCGAAGGTGTTACACCCAAAGAATTCCGCGAGAAAAATCTGGTTCCAAGGCCGGATACCATCGAAAGCTTTATGAGGACCTTCCCCATGGGGCTGAATAAGGAAGCCGTCGGTGAAGAGAAGAAAATTTTGCAATTTCATTTTTCAGATGAAGTGACCGATGCTTGCCACTTCATCATTGAAAAAGATAATGTATTTGCTGAACAAGGTCACGCAGAGAATCCCGACATCACCATTGTGACACCTTTTGAATTATGGATGGATATCATGACGCGCAAAGCCGATGGACAGCAAATGATTATGGAGCAAAAATATACCGTTAGCGGTGACCTGGAATTGATGATTCAATTATTTCAAAAAGAAAGCTGATTCAAATTAATAGACGGCTTTTTATCGCTTTTAGCCAG
>JAAUYK010016025.1_pt1 | contig 13129 bp, 12 predicted proteins | sample 7278021 | NCBI WGS metagenome assembly JAAUYK01 (sample SAMN14350223, study PRJNA611818) | marine sediment metagenome | isolation source: surface marine sediment (1.8m) | place: French Polynesia: Moorea | collected 2018-08
ATCTCGAATCGCTGCACATATTTTCTGAGTCGGCGGCTACTTCCCAGCAAGCCAGCTTTCCCAAGTGAAGCGTTCAGAGGCTAATAGTGCATGCACGTGGATGAGGCCCTGAGTGAGTAGTGCTACAGCCGCCCGTCTGATTCCTCCTCTTTAAGCGCTGCCGCTGTCCGTTCGGTCGACGCCGCTTTTTAGCTTCGAATATTTCATCGCCTGATTTGAGTCGAGCTCTGTACTATAGCTACGAGTTCCAGGAGCGAGCGACTGTCTGTGCATGTGTAAGAGAAAGAAGAAGAGTGACAGGCGGCCGAACGAACGTGTGTCCGGCCGGCCAGAAAAAAGATCGACGGACGGGCGGACGGACAGAACCTCGATTCTCAACTTACGACCTACTACACATACGGGCGCGATTAAGTACTACGTAGCCTATACGTGTACGTACTGTATATGTATGTGCAGATATGAATTAAAATAAACTTTTAATGGGCAGTCATTACGTGATCTGCTCTATCGACGGATATGCCTGTACTTCTTGAGCTAAGTCATGACGTGGCCATATGCTATCGAATATTGCTTTCTATCGATCGGTCAAGACGGATGCCAGAAATGATAGTCATCCACGGCGCTCGGGTGGCTTTCGAAAGTGTCCGTACGTCCGCTGATCTACTTTTAAATATGCTGATCTTGCAAAAATCGATCCAAGGATGGGTCATTCGCAGGTGGGAAGACCAGATAGTCTTGCCAAGACTATTTTGATCTACGTACATGCCGTGAATAAGACCCGCTCGGTGTCGAACGTGAGAGGCCAGTCGACGAGCGTCGATTCGACCGTTCACAACCAAGTCAACTTTATCACCAAGTAGGTCTTTGACACCCTGTTGCAGACACGTAATTTCAATTGACACTTGTACTCGCAGCCTTATCCAACCACCACCACCACCATGCCCGGCCACGTCAAGGCAGGCGGTTCCAAGGAGCCGGACCCGGGTAATTCTAGTTCTAACGTAATCAGGAGCAAGTCCCTAAAACGATCATTAAATTCTTAGATGCCACTCCTTACCTCTTCGTCTCCTTCGAGATGAAGAAGGAGGACTCTCTGAAGCCGTACGACGCCAAGAAGTCGGTGTGGGTCCCCAACAAGGAGGACGGCGGCTACGACGAGGGCCTCATCCAGGAGATCGAGGGCGACAAGGCCACCGTGAAGGTCGGCTGGGAGACGAAGACCTTCAAGGCGGCCGACCTGCAGCAGGTCAACCCGCCCAAGATGGAGAAGATTGAGGACGTGACCAGCATGACCTACCTCAACGACGCTTCCGTGCTCTGGAACTTGAAGACCCGCTACCAGGCCAAGCTCATCTACGTGAGTATTAATAGCTTCTAGTAGAAGCACTGTCGTATCCATGCATCAATGTTATTTCTCAGACCTACTCCGGCCTTTTCTGCGTGGTGATCAACCCCTACCGCCGCTATCCGATCTACACCAACACCGTGGTCAAGACGTACATCGGCAAGAGGAGGAATGAGGTGCCGCCTCATCTGTTCGCCATCTCCGACGGCGCCTACCAGCAAATGATGACGGGTGCGTAGAATATTCTAAAGCTGGTGTAAAACGCATCAATTTAATTGTTCTTTCGTTTTCGACGCCAACAGATGAGAAGGATCAATCCATGCTGATTACGTAAGGAACAATTTACGCACACGATCAAGCGAAGTCGCCTATAATAACCTTGTTTTCCCCTATTAGCGGTGAATCCGGCGCCGGTAAGACCGAGAACACCAAGAAGGTCATCACGTACTTCGCCATTCTCGGCGCCAACGAGAAGAAGGCCGGTGCCGATGTGGAGAAGAAGGCCAACCTGGAGGACAGGATCGTGCAGACCAACCCGATCCTCGAGTCCTACGGCAACGCCAAGACCATCAGGAACGACAACTCTTCCCGTTTTGTAAGACTGCTTGTAATTAATTGCGTATAGAGAGTTAATTGTGGTAATTATTCCGTTACAGGGCAAGTTTATCCGCATCTACTTCAACCAGATGGGCAAGCTCGCCGGCGGCTTCATCGACGTCTACCTGCTGGAAAAGTCCCGCGTGACCTACCAGCAGCCTGACGAGAGGGGCTATCACATCTTCTACCAGATGTTCGAGGACGGCCCCGTGCCAGGACTCAAGGAGATGTGCTGCCTCTCCGACGACATCTACGACTACTTCTTCCCCTCCCAGGGCAAGCTCAAGGTCGACTCCATCGATGACAACGAGGAGCTCGAGTTCACCGACGCCGCCTTCGATACCCTGGGCTTCACCAAGGAGGAGAAGGACAACGCCTGGAAACTCACGGCCGCCATCCTCCACCTCGGCGAGATGACGTTCAAAACCAAGGGCAGGGACGAGGGCTGCGAGCCGGACGACATGGCACCCGGAGAGAAGTGCTGCCAGCTGTTCGGCCTGGAGAACAACGCCCACTTCTACGGCAACTTCATCAGGCCCAAGATCAAGGTCGGCACGGAGTGGGTGTTCAAGTCGCAGAACGCCAACCAGTGCCTGAACGCGCTGGCCGCCCTCGCCAGGTCCATGTACAACCGCCTCTTCGCTTGGCTCGTCGACCTCTGCAACCGCACCCTCATCGACCCCACCATGAAGAAGGTCAACTTCATCGGAGTGCTCGACATCGCCGGATTCGAGATCTTCGAGTTCAACACCTTCGAGCAGATCTGCATCAACTTCTGTAATGAGAAGCTGCAGCAGTTCTTCAACCACCACATGTTCGTCCTGGAGCAGGAGGAGTACGTCCGTGAGGCCATTGAGTGGGAGATGGTCGACTTCGGCATGGATCTCGAGGCCACCATCCAGCTCATGGAGAAGCCCATGGGTCTGCTGGCCATCCTCGAGGAGGAGACCCTCTTCCCCAAGGCCTCGGATAAATCCTTTGAGGACAAGCTGAAGGAGAACCTGCTCGGCAAGTCTCCCGTCTTCCTTAAGAAACAGCCTGGCAGCAAGGACAAGAACGCCCACTTCGCCATTGCCCACTACGCCGGCATCGTCAACTACAACCTGAGCAACTGGCTGGACAAGAACAAGGATCCCCTGAACGACACCGTGGTGCACCAGCTGAAGCAGGCGAGCAACCAGCTTGTGGTCTACCTCTTCCGCGAGCATCCTGGCCAGCCCGAGGAGGACACGTCCAAGAAGGAGAAGGGCGGCAAGAAGGGCAAGGACGCCAAGTCGCACAAGACGGTGTCGTCCGCCTTCAGGGCCCAGCTTGAGCAGCTGCTCGTCACCCTGAACAAGACCGACCCGCACTTCATCCGTTGCATCGTGCCCAATACGGTGAAGACGCCCGGCCTGGTCGACTCCCGCCTCGTGCTCCACCAGCTCACCTGTAACGGCGTGCTCGAGGGCATCCGCATCTGCAGGAGGGGCTTCCCCAACAGGACCGTCTACAAGGACTTCAAGCATCGCTACGTCATCCTCAACCCCAAGAAGATGTACGCCGCCGGGAGCGACCTAAAGGCCGGCGCCAAGGCCATCCTGGAGGAGCACGAGTCCCTGAACGACCGCTGGAGGCTGGGCAACACCAAGGTGTTCTTCAAGGCCGGAACCATCGGTATCCTCGAGGAGATCCGCGACGAGAAGGTGAAGAGCATCGTCAACTGCATCCAGGGCATCTGCAGGGGCTACGTCGGCAGGAAGGACTACAAGCTGCAGATTGCCAAGAAGAACGCCATCCCCCTGCTGCAGAGGAACTTCCGCAAGTACATGTTCTTCAGGGACTGGCAGTGGTACTTCCTGATCAACAGCACGAAGCGCTTCATCGGCCAGGCCAATATCGAGGACGAGATCGCGGCGCTGGAGGCCGAGGCCGCCATCCACTGCAAGGCCTTCGACGAGGAGGTGGCCAAGAGGGACGGCTTCCTGAAGCACAACAAGTCCATGAAGGAGGAGATGAACGCCATGATGGAGGAGATGAACCAGTCGGCCGGCGACCTGGGCCAATACCAGCAGGATTTGGCCAAGGCGCAGACCCAGAAGTCTGAGGTGGAGTCCGAGCTGAACACCGCCCAGCAGCAGCTCGCCGACGCCGAGAAGGACAAGGCGGGCATGATAGAGAAGAAGAGGAAGTTCGAGGGCGACCTCGGCAGCTTCAAGAAGGACATTGAAGACATGGAGCTGGCCATCTCTAGGGCGGAGCAGGAGAAGACCAACAAGGACCACACCATCCGCGGAATGAACGACGAGATCGCCCACCAGGACGAGCTAATCAACAAGCTCAACAAGGAGAAGAAGCACATGTCGGAGAACCAGAGCAAGCAGAGCGAGGACCTCGCCGCAGCAGAGGAGAAGATGGACCACCTGAGCAAGATCAAGGCCAAGCTCGAGCAGACCCTGGACGAGCTGGAAGATTCTCTGGAGCGTGAGAAGAAGGCCAGGTTGGACCTGGACAAGAACCGCAGGAAGGTTGAAGGCGACATCAAGGTGTGTCAAGAGCAGGTCATCGACTTGGAGCGCGAGAAGAAGGAGATCGAGAGCGCCATCGTGAAGAAGGAGAAGGAGATCTCTGGCCAGCAGGGCGGCCTCGAGGACGAGCAGAACCAGGTGGCCAAGCTGCAGAAGCAGATCAAGGAGCTGCAGAGCAGGATCGAGGCCAACGAGGAGGAACTTGAGGCCGAGAGGCAGGCCAGGTCTAAGGCCGAGAAGCAGAAGGGCAGCCTCGCCATGGAGTTGGACGACCTCGCCGAGCGCCTCGACGAGGCCGGAGGAGCGACCGCGGCCCAGGTCGAGCTGAACAAGAAGAGGGAGGCGGAGCTGGCCAAGCTGAGGAGGGACCTCGAGGAGGCCGCCATCCAGCACGAGTCCACCCTGGCCTCGCTGAAGAAGAAACACATGGACGCCGTCTCCGAGATGTCCGAGCAGATCGACCAGCTGAACAAGATGAAGCAGAAGATCGAGAAGGAGAAGCACGCGAAGCGGCTGCAGATCGACGAGGTGAGGGCCGCCCAGGACACCGTGGGCAACGAGAAGGCCTCCATCGAGAAGCAGAACAAGTCTCTGCAGAACCAGCTGGCGGACGTGACGCGCAAGTGCGAGGAGGCCAACCTCGTGCTCGGCGACTACGACAACGCCAAGAAGAAGATCATCATCGAGAACGCGGACCTGCTCAGGCAGATCGAGGAGCTGGACAACAACAACCTGACGCTGCAGAAGATCCGCTCCAACCTGGCCGCCCAGCTGGACGAGCAGAAGAGGATCGCGGACGACGAGAGCAAGGAGAGGAGCTTCCTGCTGGGCAAGTACCGCAACCTGGAGCACGAGGTGGACCTGGCCCGCGAGCAGCTGGAGGAGGAGCACCAGGCCAAGGCCGACTCCCAACGCCAGCTGAACAAGGCGTTCAGCGAGGTCACCCTCTGGAGGCAGAAGTACGAGAAGGAGGGCCTGGCAAAGGCCGAGGAGCTGGAGGCGGCCAAGCTGAAGATGCAGGCCCGCTTGACGGAGGCCCAGAACACCGTGGAGGGGTTGAACTACAAGGCGATGGCGCTCGAGAAGGAGAAGTCCCACTTGCAGACGCAGATCGAGGAGATGTCGGCCAACATGGACATGGCGAGCCAGCGCTGTCACCAGATGGAGAAGAAGGCCAAGAACTTCGACAAGATCGTCAACGAGTGGAAGCAGAAGATCGACTCGATGCAGGGAGAGCTCGACCAGTCCCAGGTGGAGTGCAGGCAGTACTCCACGGAGCTGTTCAAGGTGAAGACCGCATACGAGGAGTCCCAGGCGCAGCTCGACGCCGTCCGCCGCGAGAACAAGACCCTGAGCAACGAGATCAAGGACATCATGGACCAGATCAGCGAGGGCGGCAGGAACATCCACGAGATCGACAAGATCAGGAAGCGCCTGGAGAACGAGAAGCTGGAGCTGCAGGCGGCGCTCGAGGAGGCCGAGTGCGCCCTGGAGCAGGAGGAGAACAAGGTGCTGAGGGCGCAGCTGGAGCTCTCGCAGGTGAAGCAGGAGATCGAGAGGAGGATCAAGGAGAAGGAGGACGAGTTCGACGCGATCAGGAAGACCCACCAGAAGTCGCTAGACTCGATGCAGCAGGCGCTGGAGGCCGAGACGCGCGCCAAGGGTGAGGCGATCCGGATGAAGAAGAAACTCGAGTCGGACATCAACGAGCTGGAGATCGCGCTGGAGCACGCGAACGGCGCCAACGCCGAGTCTCAGAGGACGATCAAGAAGTACCAGCAGCAGATCAAGGAGGCCCAGTGCGAGCTCGAGGCCGAGATGACGGGCAGGGACAAGATCAGGGAGCAGCTGATCCAGGTGGACCGTCGCGCCAACGCGCTCAACAACGACCTCGAAGAGTGCAAGTCGCAGCTGGAGCTGGCCGACAGGTCGAGGAGGAACGCCGAGCAGGAGCTGAGCGACGTCCTCGAGCAGCTGTCGGACGCCACGCTGCAGAACCAGAGTCTACTCGCCAGCAAGAGGAAGCTGGAGTCGGAGATGCAAACGCTGCACGTAAGTAAATATATTGCGCTTAAATTAATTCAGGTAAAGCTCATGTGAAACATCATCTCTATTTATGAAGACCGAGCTTGAGGAGATGGTGAACGACACCAAGATGTCTGAGGACAAGGCGAAAAAGGCGATGATCGACGCGGCCCGACTTGCCGACGAGCTCCGCGCTGAGCAGGAGTGCGCGCAGTCCAAGGAGCGCGACCGCCGCTCCCTCGACTACCAGCTGAAGGACATGCAGGCCAAGCTGGACGAGGCCGAGCAGCTGGCTATGAAGGGCGGCAAGAAGGTCGTCCAGAGGCTGGAGCAGAAGGTCCGCGAGCTGGAGAACCAGCTGGACGACGAGCAGAGGCGTCTGGTGGAGGGACAGAAGAACCACAGGAGGATCGAGAGGAGGGTGAAGGAGCTCACCTTCCAGCAGGACGAGGACCACAAGAACCACGAGAGGATGCAGGAGGTCGTCGACAAGCTGCAGAACAAGGTGAAGTCCTACAAGAAGCAGATCGAGGAGGCGGAGGAGATCGCCGCGCTCAACCTCGCAAAGTTCAGGAAGGTCCAGTCGGAGCTGGAGCAGGCGGAGGAGCGCGCAGATCTCAACGAGCAGGTGGTGGCCAAGTACAGGGCCAGGGGCAGATCTGCGTCTCTTGGACCCATCTAAAGACACCGAATGAATGCTTCAATCAAAGGAAAAACCACGGCGATATTCATGGACAAACGAACTAGGCAAACGATAATACCCTACTTTAGATGAACTAGGTCCTGCATCTAACCCAAAAAATCACCAAAAAAAAATGCTAACTCCGATGTTGAATAGTCCTTCAAAGTCCGCCCACCACCTAAAGAACATTGACAGCCACCTGTACGTCCGTTATTGCAAACTTTACGCCGAATCAGAACCATGCACGTACGAATTTGCGCTAAAACGTGCGTTGTCGATGCTGTTTGCAGACGAGGTGTTGGATTACCGTTCATGTTATAAGCATGCGCGTCACCCGATCATCTAAGTCGAAGATACAGTTTTTGGACCGACCGATGCACCTGCTGACGGCGATCGAACCGAACGAACGGACGCAGATGATGCGACCATGCAGCGACAAATTTATCAAGCGAGGGAGAGACAGCCGGGAGACCGTTCGTTGATTGCAGAGCTGGCTGCGCGTGACACGTTATACCGCGAGCTAAATTAACGAGCGGTCGTCCCTGGTACTTGATCGCTCAATTAATTATGCACATATGGGGGGCAAAAATAAATGGTCAGGTATGGCTACGGATGAGTCAATTTATTCTCTTTCTAACTACATGTGTACTACGTAAGTGTAACTGTCTGTAACTCCTGTCACCTCGATAACGGAGGGGAGGGCGCCATAAAAAAACAAAACTATAAAATAACGAGCCATTAGTAACGGGCTGACTGCTGCACGGTCGCCGACCATTGGCATTTGCGCGTATAATGAATGAATGAGATGAGATGTAGGTCTATCATCCTACAGGTAGACGTCGGCGAGCGTCGTGCGCGGGACATCGCTGTTGACAACTTCAACCTCCTCCTCCTCCTCTTTCTCGTTGAAGACCCATCGCTTCAGCCTCTTGCCGGCGTTGAAAAAGTTGGGAAAGCTGAACGACGGCGCCGGGAAGGAGAACGATGGAACGGAGGGTCGGAGTGGCGAGGGCGGCGGTAGCGGCCTCGAGAATTGGCTGGACTGTTTGCCGGTGCGGAAGCCGCCGACGTTCCGGGGTATTCTCACGGGGTTCTCGTTCGTACCGTAGAAGACAAGCTGCCATTTTCTTAGTAGGCCGCGGCCGGGCAGGGTCGGCCGGCCGCTGCTCTGCTGAAGGTTCATGTTGAGCACCTCCAGCTTCCACTGGCCGGCGGGGTTCTCGCCCCAGAAGTGCACGGATAGGAAGGGCCAGTCCTCGAACGAGTTGGAGAAGCTGTCCTTGGGGCGGGGGAAGAGCAGAACGGAGCTGGTCCCCGCGGGCGACGTGAGCCGGATCATCACGTTGCCTCTCGGATAGTAGTTGAGCGAGACCTTGCACTGCACGTGCTCCAGGTAGCGCACGGAGTTCAACGTGCCCTGGCAGCCGTCGGTCCGCGTCGTCGTCGTCGCCGACTGGCCGACCTCGTCGGGAATGCGTGCGTTCGGCACCATGATCACCGTCTGGCAGATGTGCTGCTGCGGCAGGGACTTCCACTTGGTCGCCAGCTCCACCATGTGGTCGGCGTCCATGAGGCCGTAGCCGAACTTGTGGGAGAACTTGCGGCCAACGCCGTTCGTAGACCAGCCAGGCTCCTCGCGGAGCGGATCGTAGCGAGAGCTCATCACCACGATGTACTGCATGTCGCGCCACGTCAGGTTCGGGTTGGCGTCGAGGGCGAGGGCAGCCATGCCGGCAGCGATCGGGGCGCTTGCACTGGTGCCTGTGTGCGAGTCAGTGCAGATGTGGTCGGGGCGAAGGCGGGCGTCCTGGTCCACAGTCGAGATGCTGCCGTCGCGGCCGGGGGTGCCGGAGCTGTAAGTGGTGGCCAGCGTGGAGGAACACTCCTCCAAATACCAGGGCCTGTAGCCTCCCTGAGTGGCTGAGCTGATTGAGAGCGTAAAGATCGAGTTGGTGTAACCGTCACAATTGCAGTTATCCAAATGGCGGCCACCATTGCCCGAGGCCCAGACGAAAATGGAGCCTTTGCCATGCCTCCCTCTGACGACGCCATTGAGGAAGGCCCTCTTGGCAAGCGGACCAGGTCCGTCGACGGTCTTGCCATCGTCCTCAGGGCCCCATGATGCAGAGTAGATGTCAACGTGGTTGGGGTTGAGGCTGAGCGCCCTGGCCTCCACGGCATCGTTGACAACTCCGTCCAACATTCGGACGCCGCCGATGCTTGCATTGTAGGCGATGCCGATGCCGCAAAAGCCGTTATAGGCCTGGGCGGCCACTTCACCGGCGCAGCGCGTCCCGTGCTTGTTGTCCCCATTGTCCTGCGGCATGGGATCGTGGTCATTGTCGTTGATGTCGGTGGACGCCAGCGGGTCATAGTTGTCCCTGAGATCAGGGTGGTTGGTCTGGATGCCGTCATCGAGGATGGTCACGACGACTCCCTTGCCGGTGACGCCCCTGGCCCAGGCCGGCTGCACGTTCATGTCGAAGCCTCCGCGGGCGCCGTGGTTGAGGTGCCACTGCGAGTTGAACATGGGGTCGCCGCCGCCGAACCGGCCGCTGTTCTGCTGCTGCCTCTTGGTCACGTGGTGGGCGGACAGGTCGGCGGCTCCCTCGTTGAAGATGGAATCCCATAGCGGCCTCTGAAATGGCAAAAAAAAAACATGAATTGAGATGCGCGTGCATGGTGCGTTATGACAGGCAGGCAGTTAGAGATGAACGCATTTACCGATCGGGCTGGAACAAATGGCATCGTCGTCCTGGATGCAATTGACGGCGAGTGGCTGGCCTGGCCATGCGTATCGATCTCTATAGTATTGTTCCGTCCTAATTTGTGGTCGTTTGTCGTCGACGGCGATCGTGGTCGCGAATAGGAAACAGCAAATCGATTGGCGACCGACCGACTAAACGGATCAGATATACTGCCACTATAAAAAACCATTACTCAAACAAACTGCCATATTACTGTACGTATAATACAGCCATGTCTTATCTCAGCCGAATACGTACATATGAGCATTCATCTTTCGTCTAGTCTCAAGGGCCGTTCCCAATATAATCTAGTAGTATTAATTATCGGTGTATCCATTGGGAATGAATTCGAATGCAGAGCCAATACTCTGTCTAGCGTCAAAAGTGAATAATTGCCTTGTCAAATGTACATCTATCTATACACATCTCCGGGCAGAGATGAACGAACGGTGCCTTCTCGTTCTTCTCCTCCGGTCCGGTGTGGGGCGGACGGACAGCAAGCATAATCTGTAGCGGTTGGACGCTGTCGCTGTGTATGGCATGGCATAGGCCAATGCACGCTCGCTCGCTCGCTCGCCGGTGACTGACTGACTGACTGGTATACCGTTTTCCGAAACAGCTAGTTCCGTGCGTTCGTGCGTGCGTATGCCGAGCTCAACGCCGTCGCCGACGCCTGGCTGACTCTGCTTGTTATCTAACCAGTGACGCGGGCGGAATAGAGCACGTACTACGCGTACGTACGCGTACGCAGATGGGAGGGGCGGCGTCGGCGTCGTGACGCATTTAGAACGGCGGGACGAAGTCAGTTAGTTGGGCCGCCCGCCCAAATCGGGCCCATTTCGACAGCTAGGCGCCGGAGGGCGAATGGAATACTGTAATGCCACTGACCGACCGTCCGTTTGTGTGCTGGCATTTGACGGGGTTTTACCCCAACATGGCAATTAGGCGTTTACACCAATCCTCAAATAGCTGCACTCGTTAGATACTCCGACCTTTTACCTAACCTTTAATTGGGCCGTGGGAAAAAGATTAGTAGCCACCCTAAGCGAGATCGTTCGTTCCCCTCTTGGGCAACGCCTCGTTAGCGCCGGACAACGAACGGACCCCGTCAGCGATGCCGGCAACGCTAAGTGCTTCAAAATTAGGCGTCCATCTCACCTGCTCTTCGATGTCGCCGTCCCTCTTGATCCTCCTCTTCTCCTCCTGCTGCTCGAACCACTCGACTTCCGGATCCTCCTCGAGGACGTGCGCGGCCTCCGAGTCCGGCTTCACCGACCTCTTGCTCCGGCCGGACTGGTCGGCGCGCTCGAACAGGTAGTAGTTCTCCAGGTCGCCGATTTGGCCGAGGTTCTTGAAGCCGTGTCGCTCGGCCAGCTTGTCGGCCGCGCCCTTGCCGTGCGGGATCAGCACGGCGAACTGGCTGTGGTAGATGTGCGACGAGAGGTCGAGACCGGTGCCCTCGACGGAGGATGCGAGGGCGAAGACGAGGGCGAGGAGGAGGACAGCGGCGGCGGCGGCGGGCATGGTGACAGGCAGGCATCGCAGGGACAACGCCCTCCTATGTATGCGATTCTGATCGGCCATGATTGCCGACAAGGTGTACGTAGTTGGAAATATAATTTGAAGAAGAAGCTGGAGCGATTGAAGAAGCACTAGCAGTCGAATTGCACGCCCGTCGTTGCGCTCCGTTTCCGAATGCGGTGGTTCAGATTCACCCAATAGACTCTGGTCCGTGTCATCGCCTCAGCACTTCAGAAAAACACCTCGCGCATAATCACCGCGGCATAAACGTGGGGGGCGTACGTGTTTCGGGCCCGCCGTCGTGTCGCATTCCGTCACCGCGAGTGCAGCTTCTTCTTGGAATTCTCGCTCAATCTACGTATGTATAATCGTGTGTCCTTAACAATGATACGTCCAGAACTGGCCGAGTTGAGCCAGCGGCAACAAAACTTTGAGCTGTTGCCGTTCGTTGCCGCAGTTACTCGTTCGCTCGCCGTCCGTCCGTCCGTCCGCACGTGTACTCGTCCGTCGTCGTCGCTGTCGCCGGCCCGCTGGTATGCCGAATGCCGCCGCCGTCGCCGTCGCCGCGATGCCGTCGCCAATCCCGTCGTCGTCGCAAGCATGCATCGATCAACCGGCCATCCAGCAGGAGCAAGCAGCTCACTCGCTCCGCTGCCCCTTCCTCGGTTATGGCAACATCTCTTTCGAGACCGACCGACTGCCAGTCCACCGTTGTCGAGGGAACGAACGAACGAACGAACGGGCGCGATCGAGCTGGCGGTTGGACGGACGGACGGACGGACGGTCGGACGACGCAACGAGTGCTGCAAACTAAACCATGATTCCAACGGAGGAGGCAGCATTTGGCGGCGGCGGCGGCGGCGACGACGTCCAACTACGACAAGTAAACGAACTGCTACACTTGCTTGACGTACCGGCTTGCGGCTGGCCGGCCAGCTGTTGGAGGAGCGGTCCGAGGAACGGACGGACGGACGGACGTGTTGGCGCCGAAGTTGTCGTTATAATATTAAGTCGTCTGCCTAGCTGTCGGGCGGACCGGCCGCATGCCCTGCCCATCGCTCGCCCGCATCGGCGCCTCTTCGATCGAAAGAGGCGTTGTCCTCGCCGGGCGTGAACTATGCGTTGTGCCGTTGTTGCATGGTTCAGTCGGACCGAAAGAGGATATAATAGGTCAATCCTATATACGTAAGCATCTCTCGGCAACGAATCCGGGACAGCCAGACAGTTAATTGACTGGCAGACGTACACGAGAAAAAACGACAATACGGACCTACATTTCCAATTAGATCTAGCTATTGGATGGACAATTATAGGGCGAATGCGTCTATCTAGAAATATAGTCCCCTGCATATATTGCCGTATCATTCGTCCGGGTAAATCACATTTGTTGTTGGCCTTGAAGGAGGATTTGCAGGAGGCGGCGCGGCGGACCGACTTGGGACGCAGCCTAGCCAAAACCCGCCGCGTATTGCAGGTAGTGCGAAAAGTCGTCAAATTCAAATCAGCAACAGGGCGATCGACGTACTCGTACGTACACGCTTGCAAGGTGTGGTACGTCAATTTTGTCGCTATTACCTAGGCACATGAAGACTACGCCTACACTTACCTTAAGGCGTATGAAGTAGGATTTCGCGTTGGGAAAACCGAATGCCGATGAGAGCGTCACTGCGTATAACAGGCCGTCAATCGGATCTTTAATCGTGCA
>JAAUYK010028658.1_pt1 | contig 13121 bp, 14 predicted proteins | sample 7278021 | NCBI WGS metagenome assembly JAAUYK01 (sample SAMN14350223, study PRJNA611818) | marine sediment metagenome | isolation source: surface marine sediment (1.8m) | place: French Polynesia: Moorea | collected 2018-08
CTAAGTAAAGGGCTATGAAAATTCTTGGAGGCCTTCGCTTTTATTCGGCCTCCGTCACCCCTCGTCAAACCGGAATGGCCAGACAATTTCGGGTATTAAATTGCAGCGAATCGGACGCATAATATACGAGCGGTTATAATGACAATTATTACATCTCCTTTGCCACATAATCGCATTTCTGGCAATGCCCAAAATTGCGACGTTTTTCGTTCGATAGACTAATCTGCAATAGGGACGTTATAGTGAATTCAACGTTCTCACGGCCAGAACGCTGAACTGTGTCAGATGTGTTTGAAATCGAGTCGACTAGTGGCGGGGAGACTACAGGAAAGAATTTCGTTCTTCAACTCGAACAGCTTCAGGATGCCGTCGTCGACGTTGTCCAAGTCCAAGGCGTCGGCGGCCATGACGCCGTCCGACCACCTGTCGGCCTTCTCCAGGTCGGTCCAGGCCCTGAAGCAGAGCGGCGGGAGCGTCAAGGAAAAGGAGCTGGAGAAGGTTTTGCGCGGCGTCTGCGCCATCGAGGACATCTCCCTCGGGGCGGATCGGCACCTCCTCCGGTTGGTGCTCTTCGACGCCAACTGGCTGCTGTCGGCGGCCATGGCGCAGTCCGCCGGACAGCAGCACGTGCTGCCCGCCTCCCTCTGGACGCTGCTGGCCGCCGTCAACCGGTGGGCGAGCCGGTCCGACGAGGCCAGGACGTTCCTCAGGGACAAGGTCAGGTTCCTGGCCACGCTCTCGAGGCTGCTGCAGGCGCTGCCCGCGACAGCGGCCGCCCAGGAGAAGCGATCGCGACTCCTCGACTTCATGAGGACGGCGTGCGCGGGCATCCGAATCGGCCGGGTGGAGGCCTTCCTCGCGGACGTCGTGCCCACACTGCTCGCCACGGCGTCAGGACAGTCGGCGTCGGCGGACGCGAGATTCTCCGCACTGTTCCTGCTGACCTCGCTCTGTCGAGGCAACGCCTCCGTCGCCTGGTTCGTGCTCTCGCAGTGGTCGGCGGAGCAGCGGAAGGCCCTCTTCTCCAGAGGCGAGACTGCAGCTGCGGGGGCCGACACCGACGCCAAGACCGAGGTCCTCATCAGCTACTTCAACTTCGTCCTCAGTCGCTCGAACCTCTCCTCGAGTGCCGCCATGTCGGCTGTCTCTTCTTCCCCTGCCCATGACGACAACAACGTGCCTGCGGACGCGACGATGAACGCGAGCGAGACCCAGTTGGTCACTCTGTGCGAGGCGTTCTGCGCAGCATACTCGGACGACGACCACCTCACGCTCAGATTGTTCAACGACTTCCTCGGAGAGGCGTTTCCGGCCAAGCAGGCAACCGCCTCCGAATTGGTTGCGCTCATGCAGCAGGTCATTCTCGTGGCCGACTTCTCCCACGGTAGGTACATCCTAAGTACGTTAAGCTTCGATCAAAATTTTTTGACGATACGTGTTTCAGGTCCGACGAGCAACGCGGCCAACGAGGCGGCCCTCCGATTCTTGCGTACGGCCCTCAGTCTACACCCTGACCCCATCTCGGAACTGGACCTGGTTTCGAAGGCGCTTACCGCGCGCTTGGAAGCGGCCGTCTCCAACCCGTCCCTCCCGGTCGTCGAGACCGTCGGCCTTTTCTCCGACGCCGTGCTGGCCTTGGCCAAAAAGTGGGAGTCCGGCCAGCTGGAGGGGACGCCGCTGCAGAACGTCAAGTTTCAGCTGGAGCCGATCGCCTCCTCCCTTTGCGAGTTGGCTTTCACCGACGGCGGCATGAACACCGTGCACAGGACATCGTTCGTGTCTGCCGCGGACGCCCTGCTCGCACTCTGCAGAGTGGACGACGTCGCCGCAGCAATCGGGAAGAAACTCCGGCCGAGCACGCTTCTCGCCAAGATAGACTCGGCTCTGAAGACGCCGCAAGGCCACTTGCCGGCCACGGCCGCTGTTGTCCTCCTGATTCAAGAGTTGGCCAAGGGCGGCGATCAACATGGGGAAGAGTGGACTGACTGCTACCAGACTCTGGTTTCTCGACGCGACCTGTGGCTACGCCTTGTGGCCTGCCTCCAAGACCAAGATTGCACTCAGAGAGACCGGGACCGAGTCCTGACCGCGATTTGCGCCGAGCCCAAACTCACAAAGTCGCTTATTGCCGGCGGCGACCACGACGAATTAGTCTTCGACACTGACGCGTCTGCCGACTTTGTGTCGCCCCCTCCCCTGACGAGCGGCGGTCCGGTGGCGGCGTGGGAGAAGGAGGACTACGGGGAGGTGCAGAACCTTCTCGACTCTGTGAAGAGGACCGTGGATGCGGACGCGGACGCGGACGACGTACGTGTGTATTTTATTCTCAAGCCCTGAAACGCCTCTGACTGCTGTCCTTGTTCTCGCAGCTCTCGCATCTGCTGGGCGACGTGCTCGACCTGGGAGACTTTCGGCTGGGGTCGCAGCAGCGCCTCCTCAACAACTTGAACGCGTCTCTCCGGCTCGCCAAGGAGGAGACGGCGCAGAAGTGCGAGCAGATTGCCATTCTGGAGGCAGAGGTGAGTTATGTTTCAATCATGGGCTATACGTATGTACGTACTTCTCTTGTCTACTACAGCTCCGCGAAACAAGGACAGTACTTCGCAATCTATGTCTCAAGACTCAAGTATCGGAGCAGGAGCTGCGCGACGTTCGTGCGCAATACGACAAACTCCACGACGACGCCACCAAATTCAGGAGTGTGCTGACCAAGGTACCTAATGAAAGTTATTTTTTGCCGAGTCAATGTTCATTGGATTGAGTCTACGTAAAAGGAAACTGAAGAGCAAGCCGAGAAGCTCGAAGCTCTGGCGGCGGAGAAGGACGGCCTCGCGGCGAAGGCTGCCAAGTACAAGGAGCAGATTGGGACGCTGAAGGAGGCCATCAGGGAGCACCAGAAAGTCCAGGAGGACCTGCAGGCGAAGCTGAAGGCGGAGGCGAAAGCTCAAGCCGGTAACAAATTTCAATTACAAAGGTGTGTTGAAAGGGTGTGTTTAAGCCACTATTTTTTTTCTCGACCAGAGCTTGCCGCGGCCCTTGAGAAACGCGAGGAGAAGCTCCGCAAGAAGGACCGCCTGCTGGAGGAGGAGCAGAGTCGCCGGGAGCGGACCGAGTCCGAGCTGGACGCGGCGCGGAAGGAGATCGCCTCGCTGCAGGCGCTCACCAAGCGGCAAGAGCAGGCGCTGGCCAAGAAGGAAAAGCAGCTGACCGATCAGACGCAGGAGATGGCGCAGCTGAGGAAGATACACGACCAGATCTTCAGTCTGTCCAAATCAGTCAACGTACAACAGAAGTGAGGAATGGGGTCTATTTGAGGCGTAGTACATACAGGTAACTTACACATATACTAGAGCATGCTGCGCGCATAAAATCTCGAATGGTCCCTCTAAACGCTAATTAACTACTACAACATGTGTACTACACTTTAGCATACAGTACATATAGTACGATATCGAATGAGCTCATCTCGTGATTAATTGGAGTACGTCTTACAACGTAGCACGTATACAAATTTTTCGGCTCATCATATTGATTCGACTCTCAGAATTTCTCTCTGTACGTACTTACGACCCAGCAGCAATACATGGACGGCTTTCGACATATTCGATCTGATGATGACAGAAGTACGTGCTAGAAAGATGCTGTTCTGGCTCAGCTCTCGGCGCATCTCTTCTCATCCTTGCCTGCACTTTCGTGGCGGTGTTTCTTGAACCTGCGGCGGTCCCAGTCGCTCTCCGGGTCGGACGATTGGTTGTCCTCACCTGGATATGCAAGTTGCACAGCTGTTAAGAAGGATGGCCTACTCTATCTACATGTACGTACCGTGGGCAAAGTCTTCTTCCTGCTGCTGGAACCTCATCCGGTAGCGCTCGACCTCGTTGGGATCGATGGCGGCCAGGTCCTCCTCGCGTACGTGCTGCTGCACCACCTCCGCGTCGTGGAAGACGTCGTCACCGAGGATGTCCGCGGGGTCGGTGTCCGAGATGTCGTACAGGTTGACCATGATCAGGTCGCCGGACTCGTCCTTGTAGTAGTAGTTGAGGAAGGCGTCCGTGCGCTCCGTCACCCGGCGAATGTTCTCCAGCGTCTCGTTGCCCATCGACTCGTTGGTGTGGAGGCTGCTGAAGGACTGGCGGCGGGAGCCGGCGAGCGAGAGCTGCGCGGAAGACTGCACCGACGAGCGGCGGGAGACGATCCGGGAGCCGATCCGGGACACGGCGCGGGACACGTTGCCCGAGCGGGAGGCCAGGAGAAGGTTCTCCGCTTGGAACTGCTTCGCCTCCTCCTCGTTGCGGGGACGGAGATGGTGCCTGGTAATGAAGCATTTAGTTATTTGTATGTTCGTACGTTTCTTTGGCTGGAGTTCAATTAATCGTCAATACAATAACAGTACTACTCACAGGTCTGAGATGCCTCGATTTATCTTCACTTTCTCTCTTTGGTCGCGAGGTAGGCGTTTCTCGTGCACTTGTTTCTTCGACCCGTAATTGTAGTATACAGTATTCGATCTCCCGTGGACTCATACTATTATCACAAGCTAGGACGGTTCTCTATAGACGTTGAGGTATTTAGTTGATCGGGCTATTCTTCGGGATCGTCTTCTCCCGTGGTGACCATCTCTGCCGACACGAGGTCTATCCTGTCTAGGAAGCTGTTCGGGGAGGAAATCAAGAGATACAGTATTCCCAGTGAAGCGGTTACGGACGAGCAGACGAATACGGACATACGTAGATATTTCCCGGGACATGCATTCATTCTCTGTGTTACCTGCTGTCCGTGGTGGCGTTGACGCTGACCTGGAGCCACTCCACCTCCTCTTCCACGTCCTCCTCGTTGACGGCGTCGCCGCCGCCTCCGCCGACCGCCTGCTGGTCCTCGCCGTCCACCCTGACTTGCAGCGGCTGGTCGCCTTCTTCTTCTTCGTTCACATTAGAAGCGTTATTTTCGACCATGGCTCCGCCGAGGTGCGTGATGCTGATGTCGCAGTCCAGGTTGTGTCTGGGGCGGCGTCGGTGCGTCGGCGGCGCCTTCCCGACCTCCACCACCGTGTAGCGGTCCTCGGGCAGCAGGGAGATGATCAGGCTGCCGAGGAGCTCCTCAGCCCGCTTCATGGCATTTCTGAGGAGGAACAAGAGATATATAATGGCTCTGTTGGTGATGGCGCGTGCTACAAGGTCGACAATGAAAATGGAGTAAGTGTCTGCTAACCAATGCTTTAATTAATCGTAAGCCAAATAGGACGTACGTAATTAACGCAGAAATGCAAATGCAATCAAGGGATAAACAGAACAGCCTTTGTTTCAGAAGATGAAAGTGAAACCTACTTGTCTGAGACGTATTCCGTGAGCGGGACGACCTCGATGGCGAGCCTGACGAGGAACTCTGTGACGGCCTTTGTGGAGTAGAAGCCCCACCTCATGAACCAGACGATGGGTGTGTACGAGACGACGTTGAAGAAGACCCGCACAAGATTGCCGAGCAGGGTCTCCTGCTGGCGGCGGTTGAGCTGCGCGCGGTACTCGGCAAACTGCTGCTCCGCCTGGGACGTGAAGCGCTCCAGGATGCTGATCATACGCGACGGAAGGTCGATGTTCTGCGACTATTAAAGAGTAAGGAGATAGCTTCAGGTGAGTTATATTCATGGTGGACCCAACTTAAACAAACCCCTTGAGTTTCATCACTGCTCACTCACGTTGAACTCGTCGCAGTCGGTCTTGTCCCTGCATCGCATGTCGTCTCCTGCGTACTCCATGGCCAGCTCTCGCTCCAGCCGCCGCCGCTCTTCGTCCACCTCCTCCTCTTCCTCCTCCTGGCTGCTCTCCCCGGAGCTGTTGCTGTCGCTGTTGTTCCGGTACAGTCTGACGACGCGCGACCTGATCGTCAGGCACTGGGTGCAGGGGGCGAGGCCCTGCTTCCTCAGGAAGCGGTGCCCGTCGCGGAAGCCGTCCTCCAGGAGCGAGGCGAGCACGTCGGCAGACGGCGGGTACAGCACGTGCTGCAGGCGCTGAAGGTTCTTCAGCGTGATGTCGGTGCCTTGGTCGGCGAGCAGGATCTGCGTGCGAACGTAAATACGGACGTAAGGTCCAAAGTCCGTATATGCTATAGTACATACTCTCTGTATGTTCCACTGCCTGAACTTGTTGAAGTCCTGCGGGCAGATGTCGGCGTCGCCTGCGAACGGCGCCACCGTGATCGTGTCGTCCGACAGCTGGATCAGGTTGGAGCTGAAGCCGCCGTCGATGACGCGCTGGCCGCGGTACTTGCCCGGCAAGTGGCCGGAGAAGACGGGGATGAAGGCGGAGCTGGTGATGGCGTGGATCAGCTCCGACTTGGACGCGAAGTTCTCGCACACGGTGTTCGTGCCGTCGTACACCTTGGTCACCGAGATGAACAGCCGGCCGTTTGCCATGTCGTGGATGTTGTCGGGAAGGAGCTAGAAATAAGACGTAGTACGTCGAAAAAGGTCATCTTAAAAAGTGCACGAGGCGATTTCCTGCAGGTAAATTTAATTGACCAAATGTTAGCAGTGCAAAAGATCAAATATGTCGTTGACGTATTCGTAGTAGTACTTTGATCGGTCGTCGGAGCATGCACTTCGTGGTTAACAAGAAGCTCGTTTCAAAGGGCAAAGATTACAGAATACTTTAGTGAAGGTATTCACTCGATCACTATAGCATATCTTGGGGAAAGAGTATAGCATTCGCTTACCCTGTCCATAGTCTTCCGCAGGACCATGGTGACGTGATAGTTGGGGTTCCACGGCCCCAGCCAGTACGTCCTCGCCTCCGCTGTCAGCTCCATCATAGTTGAAGCCATCTCGGCTGAAAATATGATCGACGCACGATTTGTATTAATGGCGGTCTCGAAATATAAAAAAGTCTGTTTAATTAGCATAAGCTATGAAAAATAAAGCATGCGTTCAAAGGCCGGTTTCTTTGTCCTCGAATGACAAAGCATGCAGTACATGTACATATAGTATAGGCATGTGAGAAATCAAATATCACCCGATATACTGACAGCTATATCTAGCTAGACGACGCGACGTCGGCGTTGTCAGTTTACTTTAATTCGCCCCAATTTCTTTGTTGCTACGATCAAATTTATGAGGGACATGATTCGTCATTCATGTATGTAATACTACAGAGAAAATGCCGTGGAGATTATCCGAAACTGAGACCATGCACCACCGCACCGGTATACCGGATATAGAGCCATCATTGATCTGAGTGAAATCCTAGCTGCAGCTGCGTGGGGTCTGTTCGAACCGAATATTGTCTCTCTCGGCCGACAGAAGCCAGCTGTCAGTGTCCGCGCCCCGCCGCCGGGCCGGCATAACCAGCTCATTTTGCCGTCTGGCTGAACACGGACCCGCCCCAAATTTTCACCTGCATGCTTAGTGCCGGGCTTTTTGGAAATTTGGTGAGTCGGCTCACGATCCGTCGGCTCTTACAAAAAAGTGAGAGCCGGAGTCGTCTCTCGGCTCTCAAATTCGTGTAGAGAGACGAATTTGAGGCCCCCTAAAGAGCTGACCATGTTTGGGCTGTAAAGGGCCCAAATTTAGAGGACATGCCTGCTTGATGGAGCTTTAATAGATACAAAAGAATTTTTTGAATGTTTCCTTCCCCTTGGACTTCAGACCCCCTTCAAAATTATATGGTTTAAGCAAAGCTCTAGCGATTTTCAGGAAAATTGCCTTAGTTGGGAAAGTTTGTGGTGGTTTAGCAGGAAAAATGGCAACTTTCTTCATAAACTATCTGGCAGCACAACCGACTATGTGGTAAATTTAGTGGAATAGATGGCGAGAGCCGAATTTCAGTGAGAGTCGGCTCCGGCTCACGGCTCTCGGTATGAGAGCCGACTCACCATATTTTCGTCCAAAGAGCCGTCTCTGAGTCGGCTCTCGGCTCTGAGCCGGCCCGGCCCTACCCTCGACCATAATTTTCTAGTCCAAATATCCATTTCCGGTTTTGACCTCGCAGAGAACTCGCGTAGTCGGTTTAGTGACTTTAGTCGCCTTGTTCTAAATCTATCCAATCCAGTCCGTGTCCATCGTGCCTGCCGTTGAATTTTTCGCCTTCGTCCTCGCTTGCAGATCTCCGTCTCCGCGTTCCCCTCCCGCCGCACCCAGCCCCCCCCCGCCATGACCACGATGACGACCCAGTCGAGCCTGTCGACGGCCACGACCACGACGACGCTTTCGACGCGCAACCCGATGAGCCTGTACGTGAGGGCGATCCCCGCCAAGATGACCCGGAGGGGACTCGTCAACCTGTTCAACAGATACGGGGAGGTAGTCGACGCATTCATGAGTAAGTCAGACTCGGAGCGAAGGCAAACTTACTTACGTATGGGAACCAGTATGATGAAAAGCCTATGGTTTTCTTGCAGACGACGAGATTCACGACAACGGCACTCGTTGGGGCATCGTTCGCATGTGCAGCCGCGTGTCTGCCCTGGCCGCCATGGAGGACCTGGATGGGCAGCAGCCGCTCCGGCTGGGCGTGCGCGAGGCGCACACGGACGAGGAGCGGAGCCGGAGGGCGGCCGGCGAGCGCGAGGAGGCGGAACGCGCCAGGCAGCTGGAGGAGCGCGCTAGGATCGTGGCGCAGCAGAGGAGGGACTTCGACAGGACCAGGGGACTCGCCGCCTACGTCCTCAGGCCGGAGCCCGTCGTCATCGGAAGGGGAAAGGCCATGCAACAGGTACGGATAACGTCGGGTCAGCGTCTAAGGATTGAGCGTAACATACATATACCATCAATTTCTTACTAGGGCCTTCGCGACGTCCACATGAACTACCCGCTGCTCCGTCGCGCGGCGCTCATGTGCGGCCGCTATCCCCGGTCGGAGGAGTGGGCGGTGAGCAGCGACGCCGACGACGTGGTGGACGCTCTCAACGAGTCGGTCCCGCTAGACATCCGCAGCCACAACAGCGGCGGCGGCGTCGTGGACGACGACGACTCTGCGTACGTGTTCGGTCGGCCGCTCAGACTGCCCTACAGCCCACCCGGCAGCTGCCTGTTCTGCCAGGAGGAGGGCCGCGTCCGATGCTCCGTCTGCATGGCCTGGTACTGCAGCCAGCGCTGCCAGAGGGAGGACTGGCTCAGGGAGCACTGCAACGTCTGCCTGCCCATCCCGGAGCTCGAGTACGACGACGGGGCCGCCTCCCGCCCGGGTCGGGAACGAGAGACGCCGGCGGCGAAGGAGATCATGCACGAGACGACCGAGAAGAACAAGCCCAGCGCAGAACCGGCCAAAGAAGGCCCTGTCAAAGCGGAAACCTCTCCGGAGAAAAAGACGCCGGCGAAGGAGTCCGCGCCCTCGCGGAAGATGGAGAAGGGCCTCGCGGAGCCTGAAAAGACGGAGAGGCCGACGTTCAACAAGAACAAGCCAGCCACGTGCCCCACCAAAGAGGAGGCTGTCAAGAAGGGGCCTGTCAAGGAGCACCAGCTGAGGATGATGAAGAAGACGGCCGAAAATAACGTCGCGGAGTCTGATAGAACCCATAAGAGGAAGCCGATTATGGCCCCCGCCAAAGGGGACACCGTCAAGATGGGGACGAGGGTAGTCGAGCAGCAGCAGCACCAACAAAAGCATAAGCCGGCCGACTTGAGGACGACTCTCGCGAATCTGCCGCCCGCAGAACTTGCCGCCAAAGACGAGGTGGCCATCGTCGACTTCGACTCGACCACGAACGTCGTCGCAGTCCAGAAGCTGAACGCTGCCTCTCTCCTCGAAGAGATTGAAGCCATCATGGCCGACGAGTACGCTCCGACCAAAAAGGTGGTGCCGGTGAGCGAGCCCCTAAAGGGCGACCTCGTCGCCTGCAAGTGGAGCGATCCGGACATCGGCGGCAGCTACTACCGGGCACGCATCGTCTCCGTCGACAACGGCGTGAAGAGGGTGAAGGTGCAATTCCTCGACTACGGGAACCGCGCCGTCGAGCCGTGGGCCCAATTGGCCCAACTGGCCCCGAGGCTCTTGGACAAGAAGTTCCCGCCCATTGGCATTCTTCTCGAATTGGTAAGAGATGATTCTCGGATGCAAACAGCCAGCAGTAAGAAATTATAACAGCTTCTGATTCCTGGATCCTGAGTATTACTAACAATTTCTCGTTTCTTTTAAGTCTGAAATCCCTTCGCTGTCCGTTACCGAGGAGCGCGTTGCCGCCCGCGTCGAGCAGGTCCGACCGCTGCTGGGCTCCCCTGTCATCGTGACCAAGTGCAGCAAGCCGCGAGCAAGGCACCTGCCCTACACCGACGTGGTCCTGCAGCACGAGGACGGCCGCACCGTGAACGAGATCGTCAAGGCCAAGGTGGAGGAGCCGGACGACGTCGCCGGCCGCGGCCGCGTCCAGGGCCAGAGCCTCGCGGGCGAAGTGAGCTACGACAAGGCCCACGTGGCGGAGCTAAAGGTGGACCCGGAAAAGAGTCAGCAGGCGCTGAACCTGCACGTGGAGTCCCCGACGGCACTCTTCCTTACCACGCCGTCGCAGTTCGACGGATGGGCGATCCTGAACGAGAAGATCGCGGCGTACGTCGAAATGGAGGCCAAGAGTTCGGCCGGCTTCTCGCCCATCATGGGCCACGTCTGTCTGGCCAAGGCGTCCGACGACAGCTGGTACCGGGGCGTCTCCGTGGGACAGGAGGAGAACGGCAAGTCCCTCATCTTCTTTCCCGACTTCGGATTTAGGGTAAGAGGACGGTAATCGCGAGTTCCGGTAGGTGCAATCTCCCAACATATTCTTTATTGTAGGAATTGGTCGCCCGCGAGAACATTCTGCCCATCTCAGAGCACCTGATGTCCGTGCCGTTTAGTGCCAATCACTGCATCCTCGAGGGCTTCGATCAGCCCAAGGTTGACAGCACGTCGCCTGTATTCGCGGAGGTCACCAAGTTCCTCGTGGACAACCTGGAGTCTGAGGTAAACGTCATCGTCAAACAAAGACTCGACGGCGGCGTGAAGATGATCCGCCTGCCCGACCTCGAGGACAAAATCGAGGAGGTGAAGAAGAGAGCCGAGGCTCGAGCCGGCGCCAACAACGAAAAGGAGGCGCGCATGAAGGCTCTGCGCAAGGAGATGGATGCCATGGAGGCCAAGATGGCCGCTCTCAAGTCGGCGTAGAACGTTTTAAGTATCAACCAAGTTGACCAAATTAATCTACTTTGGAAGAAACGACCAGAATATTCATATACGTGCCACCAGACGTAGAATACACGCGCTTATGAACTATGAACAAAGTACATAAACTGTAATTTTGACCTCCTAATACGACTGAGAATCTGCGTCCGCCGCCGTCCTCTTCCTTCCTTCCCTATCGAGCTGCCTGCCAGCCATCTGCGCCGTCTCACGGTCCTGGGACGGCCCGTCCGAATAAGACTCCATTAAGGATGTTGGCCGACATAATGGACGCTACGAGGCAGCTAATATACGTACGAGTACGTACACGTCGTAGGGTAGTGCACGTACTTGCCAGTTGCCTATATAGAGCGAATGCCATAATCAAAGGAAAGGCAAGAGGACCGCATGAGAATACAAACAGGCTAGTAAATGCTAATTTGACGGCAAGGACGCATCCTTCTCGAATCCCAGTTGTCTTGACCGCATGCGTACATTAAGGAGTTACTAATGAGACTTGCCTCACAACTATTATCTGCGCAAGAAATGTAGGCAGCATTCGCTCGAATTCGTCGTTGGACGACAGAATGGAAGAGGAGCGACGCGCGTGTATATCGTGCGTGGAAAGAGAGAGGAGCTAAAAGAAAAAGGGAAAACCATCTTTGGATGTGAGGCCACTGCGGAGCGCCGTGTTCGTCGTCGCCGCCGCCGCCGTCGCGTTGAGGCGTCGATGTCGGTTGGGTGGACCGTGGACGGCATGCTGGGCTTCCTTTTCTTGCGTCAGGTGGCTTGCTGGCACGACCAGATGGCGATGGCGAGTGAGGAGGGAGCGGACAGAAGGCGGACCGACGGGAGAAAAAAAGAAAGAAAGAAGGAACGTGGTACAGCCTCGAGCGAGTGAGAGGACGACGAGAATCGAGGAACGAGATCGAGGTGGGCGGGCGGGAGAGATTGACGACTTTTCCCATATTCCTACTTGCTCAACTGGCTGCTTGCGCCAACAAAGGAGGCCGGAGGAATTAAGGTGCGATGCTACATAAGCTTGAATACCTGCGGCGGGTGTGACGATGAGTGGGTTATCTGACTGCAGGAAGCGGACAGAGATCGCAGCCTCGTTTTTCTTCCGTCCCTCCCTCTCTTCCGCCCTCTCTCTCCCTTCCCTCCCTTCCCTTCCCCGCAGCGCCACGTGAAGCCCGCGAGCTACCTTTGCCGAATGCTAAAAATAAAACAGCGGCGAGGTCGACCATCTCGCACCCAATTTCAGTCGACGGAGATAAATTAATTAAGCGCCCCCACGTTTCGAGCTTTTCCATTAGCGCTCGAACTATTGCGACGTGATGTTGGTTGAATATAACGTATATGTACGTGATGAGTTCGTGTACGCCGTACGTGAAAGTGAAATTAGACCTGAGGGTTCATGTTGATTGTGAGACTCGTATTATTGGGATATACGGTATTAGCTTTCTCCCATTGTATACGGGTAAATGCACATTGCCGTAGAATTATTAATTGCGGGGCTCGTTACAGTGAAAGATGGCAAAACGACAGAGGAATGCTGGCCGTCCGTGCGCCCGTGGCGTCGTATATATGTACGTGCTACGTAGTGACAGGGGTATGGCTCAGTGCTCTCTCAGGCGGCGTCAATGCGTAAGTGCGGACGACCGACCGACCGACCGACCGACAATCCAGCCCAATGGACCGACCGCCGCGGGGGCAATCGGCGGCCGAAAGAACGAACGAACGACCGGAGGCTGGCGGCGATCCGGCCGGCCAGGCACGCTACGTGCGCGCATACCATCGGCGAGAGGACGGACGCGGACGGACGGACGGACGGACGGAAGAACGCGGACGCGCAAAGAGTGAGGGAGGCGGCAACGGCGGTGCTCCGGCGGCGCGGCAAAGGCCGGAGACACACAACTACTCTAGTACTCCCGCTTAACAGAAAAGGAAATTGGCGCGCGCACCAACGAGAGAGGGAGAGGGAGAGAGAAAGCGAGCGAGGGA
>JAAUYK010083151.1_pt1 | contig 13120 bp, 16 predicted proteins | sample 7278021 | NCBI WGS metagenome assembly JAAUYK01 (sample SAMN14350223, study PRJNA611818) | marine sediment metagenome | isolation source: surface marine sediment (1.8m) | place: French Polynesia: Moorea | collected 2018-08
AATAACCAATCGCAAGATATTTAACATGGCATAACCCCCAGCATGAAAACAGGCTTTTTATCAGACGCGCGATTTATGGATCATGATACCGGCCCGGGACACCCGGAATGCCGGGAGCGCATAGCAGTCACCACAAGTTATCTTGAGCAACAAAACTGGTTTCCCCGCTTGCAACAATTACAATCGAGATCTGCTGCTATTGAGCAGATACTCGCAATCCATGATAGAAAATATATACAGCGTGCCGAGGAAGTATGTCGTTCAGGCAACTCATTCCTCGATTCTATGGACGTTAGTGTCAGCCTGGAATCATATGATATTGCCCTGCTCGCGGCTGGCAGCGCCTTGCAACTTGCCGATGATCTGGTGGCGGGTGAAATTGATAACGGTTTTGCTTTACTGAGGCCGCCAGGTCACCACGCAGAGAATGGCATGGCACTTGGCTTTTGCCTGTTTAATAACATTGCAATCCTGGCTCGCTATCTGCAACAACAGCACGGCCTGGACAAGATCGCTATAGTTGACTGGGACGTTCACCATGGCAATGGCACGCAACACATTTTTGAAGAAGACCCATCTGTTCTCTACATAAGCACACACCAGTTTCCGTATTACCCTGGCACTGGTAATTACAACGAGATTGGAATTGGAAGAGGCAGCGGCTACACATTAAATTGCCCGATGTCAGCTGGTGCAACTGATCAGGACTACACCACTGTCTTTGAGGAAAAAATCCTGCCGCAACTGGACGAATACAAACCTGAATGTATATTGATATCGGCCGGGTTTGATGCCCATCGTTCTGATCCGCTAGCCAGCATGAACCTGAGCACCGATTTCTTCGGCTGGATGACGCAGCAACTCATGGACAGGGCTGAAAAACATTGCGGCGGCAGAATTATTTCTCTGCTGGAAGGTGGCTATAACCTTGATGCCCTTGCGCGCTGTGTAGGTATCCATTTACAAACTCTATCCGAAACCAGACAGTAATATGAACAGATCAACAGCAATAATTATTTTCACGTTACTAACCATGACGTCATTATTGTCTCACGCCGATATCAGCAAGCCTATGTATGGCAACAGTGATGCTGGTAACAGTGATGGAATTGCCAGTGAAAATGCGCAATTCCTTGCGCAGGCAACAAATACCTTTGGCACCAGGGAACACGCCTCTATTGGCTATGTTGACAGTGGCTTTGAGGCGCACCTCGAGAATAAGGATCAACTGGCTATGCAACGCTTTAACGAAGCATGGTTACTTAATCCCGACAATCCATACCCTTATGTCGGCTTTGGTGTATTGTATAAAAAGCAGCAACAATACTGTAAGTCAAAAGACATGTTTGCGCTCGCTGCAAGTAAACAGTTACAAGATGCTGGCTTTCTTGCTGACTACGCACTGATCATCAGTCAATGTGCTGATAGCAGCAACGCCAATGACCGTTCGATATTATTCACGCAGGCCAACGAGATTTATCTGCAAGCAGAAGAAACGCCCAACCCAAAGGTACTTGCCTATGTGTACCAGTCATGGGCCGAATCCTTGCTGCTACAGGACAATGTTGAAAAGGCAAGGTTGATGCTTGATGAGGCAGCGGCGTTAGGCGCAACAATTAAACCCGCTTTAGCGGCTGCCATTAATAAGACGGGGCAGTAATCATGCATGCTCTGGTCATTATCGCCCATGGTAGCCGACGCGAGGCTTCCAACGATGAAGTTGTCGCACTTACCAATAAAGTCAGGGCGCTGTCAGCAGACAAATTCAACGACGTGAGGTATGCCTTTCTCGAACTGGCAACACCCGGTTTACCCGAGGTAGTCAATGAACTCGTCCTTGCCAATTACAACCAGATTACCGTTATGCCCTATTTCCTGAACTCTGGCAGCCATGTTACACAGGATATCCCTGCCCTGTTGGCTGCCGCGGAAGCAGAGCACCCCCGCTGCACGTTTAGACTTGCTGCCGCTATTGGTATGTATGAAGGCATGCCCGAACTTATATTGCAAAGCGCTAAGCGCGCCTAATCCTCTCGCTATCTAAAACTGTTCTGCTATAGTCGCGGCATGCACGTTCACCTGAAAACACTTGGTTGTCGTTTAAATGAAGCCGAACTGGAATCCTGGGCCGAGGATTTCCAGTCCCATGGACATGAGATCGTCGATCAGGCAGACAAAGCAGACTTGCTCGTTGTCAACACATGCGCGGTGACCCAGGAAGCAGTCAAAAAATCACGCCAGGTAATCCGTCGAGCTCATCGACAAAACCCGACGGCCAAGCTTGTCGTCAGTGGCTGCTATGCAAGCCTTGACGATTCGCTCCAAACAGACATCAGCAGTATAGATCTCGTTGTAAATAATAAAGACAAGGACAAGCTGGTGGATATCGCCCTGCAACAGCTTGATATACAGACAATGCCCGCGATATCTACTGAACCAGGCGAGTCGGCGATCTTTAAACGAGGCAGGAATCGCGCCTTTATCAAAGTTCAGGATGGTTGTCGGTATCGCTGCACGTTTTGCATTGTGACCGTTGCTCGTGGCAGTGAACGAAGTCGATCGGTAAAATCTATCATTGACGATATCAACCGGTTTCATAGTGAAGGCGTGCAGGAAATTGTACTGACCGGCGTACATCTCGGCGGCTATGGCAGTGATATAGATACCCCGCTGCTGCAACTGGTTGAACAGGTTCTGGCAGAAACCGATATACCGCGTATTCGTTTTGGTTCACTGGAACCATGGGATCTGCCTGATGAATTTTTTTCCTTATTTGATAACAAGCGCTTGATGCCGCACCTGCATCTGCCGTTACAAAGTGGAAGTGATAGTGTCTTACGCAGAATGGCAAGACGTTGTAAGACAACTGATTTTGCCCACCTGGTAAGCTCCGCACGAGATGCAGTTGCCGATTTTAATGTGACAACGGATATCATTGTTGGCTTTCCCGGTGAAACCGAAGTCGAATGGCGAACCACCATGGACTTCATCGAGCAAACAGGGTTTTCTCATGTTCATATTTTCTCGTATTCAAAACGCGATGGGACTAAAGCAGCACGAATGCCAGATCATGTAGATAACCAAACAAGGAAGACACGTAGTCGGGAACTACATTTACTCACAACCCGGATGCGCCAACAGTACTTGAAAAACCGCATTGATGAACAACACGATGTTTTGTGGGAATCAATGAATGAGCAGGGTTACTGGACGGGCTATACTGAAAACTACATCCGCGTGCAATTAGATTCGAAAACCGACCGTAACCTTGAAAACTGCATTACGCCGGTCACACTTATTCAAACGGCCGATGATGCTTCATCGATGTTAGTGTCGCTATAAGAGCGACGTATAATCACTGGATCGAAGTCTAGGGTTTTGCCTCGGCGGCTACGTTTCCTTGCTGCAACGACTCACTAATTTCCTGCAGTGATTTAATCGCGAACATCACCTTGTCTGTTTCACTGTTAATTTCCGAGACATCGCGAAATGCGCCCAGCATCATCGGTGTCTTTTCAAATTTGTGCGCATTTAACATGATCTCTTTTATTTCCCTGGCCTGATCGGGCGGGAAGGACATTCCCCACATTTCATGTTGTAGTTCTGCCAACGCGCGCTGCAGTTTTTTTCTTGCTTTTTCCAGTTCGGCATAGGCCGCCTGCATTTTTTCTGACCGATCTTCCTCTGCAATTATCTCAGCACTTGCAGACGTCGTCGTTGCCGTCGTCTTTGTTTTGCTAATGTCACTAGAAACAGCCGTTTCTTCTGCTGTTCGCGGCCAGAATAGTGTCAATATCGATACTACCAGGATGGCAATCACCACCCCCATCATTGCCTTCATTGTTTAGTTAACCTCGCGTACCTAGCTCTATTGAGAAATGAGTCACAGGTTTAGATACCACTATGTAAACCAGTTCAAAAAATACTTCTCTAATTGTTCGTAAATGCTGAATTTTACTATATATAAAAAGCATGCAAACGGATGAATACATCAAGACCTATCTACTGAGTGATATCGTTCTCGCGATTGTGCTCGTGGTCACTGCCTATACCTGGTACCTGCTATTAAGCGGTAAAGACGTTCAGCAGGAAGGCTCGGGTGACCACTCAATTGCTGAAGTGGTTATTCCCGCAGAATCAGACTCGGTCGATAGCGGCAGCTAACAAAAAAAGCTGGAAATCACTGATAATTATATATTTATCAGTAGTTTAGCTAGTATAAAATGAAACAGTAATTAAAGTAATATAAAGGATTCATACATAACTAACTGAAATAATTAAAATATTACTTGATTTTCCCGGAATTTTCGTCTACAAGTACTTTCATAAGTAGTTGATCCATGGGGAGATCAAGATGCTAGCGACCAATACCAACAATGTTAAAAACTACCGACCTGCACCCTTGCCCAACCCCGCTGATATCAAGCAGCTTGATTTCAGCAGCGACCAGCTACAGGGCTTTATCAAACACCCGGAACGGTTCCCACTGCAGATCAAGCGACTTAATTTCTGGGAAAGGCACAAACTGGACATGAATAACCCGTCCAACATTGGTTTGACCTATGCCAGCACTCAGCCGCAGAAGCTTGGCAGCATCCTGGAATTAACCGTACCAACACGGAAAGATACTTATTCATTCAAGGGCAAGGTCGTCGCCATAAAAGCAAAAGAGGAAGGTTTCGATATTGGCGTCTGGCTTATTGATGCCGAAGATGCCCCCAAGTTACGCATTATTGAGCAGATATGTCACATAGAGCTGTACCTCAGTGACAAGAAATACCGGGAAGGACCTTTCGTCAGTCCGGAAAAAATAACCGAGGAATGGATTGGAAAATTTGCCAGTCATTTCCCGGTGAATTAGATAAATAAAGACAACGACAAGAGGATGAAGAGCAATGTACTACGTTAGGACAACCAACGGCAGTATGATGGCCGTGACACCAAAAGCGACAGCAGTTGTTACCGTAAAGAAAGGTGCTGCCGTCAAGTTACCTGTTAGAAACGAAAAGAAATCCAACAAAAAAGTCTAGCCATCACAGCTGATCCCTGTTCCGCCAAGTCCACAGTAGCCGGCAGGGTTTTTGGCCAGGTATTGCTGATGATACGTTTCAGCATAATAGAACTCAGGGGCTTCCTGAATTTCGGTTGTAATCTCACCATATCCTGCCGCTGTTAATAATTGTTGGTATGACTGCTTGCTGTCCAGTGCCACACGTTGCTGCTCAGCTGTAGACGTGTAAATTCCGGAACGATACTGGGTACCAAAATCGTTACCTTGCCGCATACCCTGGGTAGGGTCATGCGACTCCCAGAATAATTTTATTACGTCAGCAACCGCTACAACAGCCGGTTTATAGACAACCAACACTACTTCATTGTGACCGGTTTTACCGGTACAAACTTCCTCGTAGGTAGGATTAGGTGTAAAACCAGCTGCGTATCCGACAGCGGTTGAGTAAACACCATCCACTTGCCAGAATTTTTTTTCTGCTCCCCAGAAACAACCTAGTCCAAATATGAGTTGCTCTGTATCTTCAGGAAATGGCGGCAACAGTGGATTACCCAGCACAAAGTGTTTGTTTTCAATTTGCATTGCCGTTTTTCGGCCGGGCAACGCTTCATTAGCAGCGGGCATTGTTTGTTTTTTCTGTGCGCCAAGTAACGCGTTAATCAGGTCCATTAGCAACTCCCGAATCTGTAGATGCAATAACTTGTTTTGGACTGTCATCGGCGTCGTATTCGAAGCAGTCCAGGTATGCCAGGTAAATACTCGCGAGTATTACCGGCGTGAGCATAAGATAACCCAGTCCTAACGGAATGGCAGCGAGGACACTTAACACAAGTAATGCGATGCCATATAGCGTAAACGCGGGCACATTATAAATGCAGGCCTTAAGACTCAACAATAAGGCTTCAACGGGTTTACATTCAGTATGAACCAGCAGCGCGGGGGCAAACCAGGAAGCCATCAACAAAGGTAAAAATAAAAGGCTGGCCACAAGCGCAACTATGCCAAGCTGCGAAGCATATTTGGTTACGTCCTCGGGTTGCATGTTTTGTATTTCCTGGAAAAACTCCAGGCCGCCCAACATAAAAAACATCAAGACCAGCAGTACGATGATCAGCAGGATATTTAATATTGTGTAAATAAGACCGTATATAAGCAATCGCACCAGGTATGCAGAAGAAAAACCGGCAAAAGCATGTTGAAACTCAAACTGCTGACCTTCCATATGAGCCTTGCAGCCAATCATGAAACCGCCAATAAATACCGGATAGAGGAAATACAACAACAGACTACCAATCGGCATGACACCAATCACCAACATGATAATAAACACAACTATCATGGCGGCAATCCATCCTAATGGATTCCGGGTAAAGAATCCCAGTCCATCGGATATCCACCCTAACCCTCTTCCCGCGGCAGCCGTTTTAACTCGTATATTCATGACCTTGTTACCGTCTGCGTAAATTCTGACATACTAAACCCTGCCGGACACAACCTGAAGCTGTCCGGGTATAAGCTTAGGACAAAGTTTCATAATGCTATATATCATCCTGTTCATATGTGGCACTTTTGCCTGGTTCTTCAGTACCGTTGTTGCTGGCGGTGCCGCAACCATGCTGATCCCGGTTGTTTCTTTTTTACTCGGCGCACAATTAGTTGCGCCGGTGGTTTCACTTGCAGCACTCATCGCAAATCCTTCACGCATGTTCATATTTCGCGGCGATATAGACTGGCGAGTCCTGTCGTTTATGCTTCCTGGCACCATACTTGGCGCTATTCTTGGTGCCTGGTCGCTGACATCAATCAACACAGAAATTATACAGGTGCTACTTGGCCTGTTTTTAATATCTTTTGTCATCCAGGAACGCTTTAGTAAGACCAGCTTATCGCTAACGGTACGGCTACCCGCTTTTTTACCGATAGGTTTCGGCGTGGCCTGTTTATCGGGTCTGATTGGTGCTCCCGGCCCCTTACATAACCCGTTTTTACTTCGTTACGGGTTGCTAAAAGAAAAGCTCGTCGCGACCAAATCTGTCAATTCGCTGGTACTGCAGCTGACTAAACTTGGCTGCTACGGGGGGCTCGGTTTACTGACGCCGGAAATTGGCCTGTATGGACTCATACTGGGCGCAGGCGCGACGCTGGGCGTCTACCTGGCACGTAACCAACTGCGACAACTGCATCCTGCTCAATTTCGCCAATACGTGTTAGCTTTCATGTTTATCAGTGGTATCGCCTTATTAATCAAAGCGTTAAGCTAGTTCTATGGCTAAACCGCAAATGTTCTCGCCAGTGTATATAAGTCATTAAAATATCGTCATTTTTAATAATTATATTGCGGTGCACCACAAATGGTTTACAATGCCTGATTAGGTACACGTTCCATCAATGTAAGAGGTACAACATGGAAATTAAAGATCGAGTAGGCATTATCACCGGTGGTGGTAGTGGAATTGGCAACGCCGTCAGTTTTGAGCTGGCCAAGCGCGGTGTTAAAAAACTGGCACTGGTCGATATGTCTGACAATATCGAGATCGCTGCAGAACAAATCAATAACGAAGCAAACGCTGATGTTGCCGTCCCATTTAAAGGCAACACCTGTGATGAAGATTTTCGCACCAGTGTTTTCGAAGAAATGAAATCAAAATACGGCCTGCCATCTATCTGTATTCCTGCCGCAGGTATTACCCGTGACGATTTGGCTGTCAGGGTTAATAAGGAAACCAAGAAAGCAACAATGTACCCCGTTGAAAACTTCAAGCTGGTAGTTGATGTGAACCTGATAGCCCCTGTTTACTGGGCCATGCATATGATTGCAATGATCGCTGAAGATCGCGCAGAAAAAGGCCTGAAGAAATGGCATCCGGACGAAAGAGTCCAGGGCACAGTCGTGTTTATCGGTTCAATATCATCGCAAGGCAACAAAGGCCAGGTTTCCTATGCCTCCACCAAGGCTGGTATAGAAGGCGCGGCGGCAACCTTGACCAAGGAAGCCATTTTCCATGGCGTACGCTGTGGTGTGATTCATCCTGGTTTTACTGATACGCCGATGGTTCGAGCCATGGGTGATGAGTATATTGAGAAATATGTTCTGCCTGATACGCAGCTGGGACGTTTGATACGGCCACAGGAAATCGCTGATGCGATATGCTTTATGATTGCTAACTCTGCCGTTAGCGGCGAACTCTGGGCAGATGCTGGCTGGCACCCTTCTCCAGCATAGTATTTGTGAAAAAAGCCCGGTTAACCGGGCTTTTTTTTACTTCATCAGGGGCATTGCTCTTCACGAAAATCAGTCAACTTGATTTTCTGCAGGTCCGTGTAGGCTTCATTACGGTAAAAAGACCACTGCTCGGCGTTAAGTGAATCGTAGGTACCGCCATTACGCATATCGACGAATACCCAGCGTATCAATTCTGAATCGATTGATTCATTTTTTATGCATGCGAGTATCCAGCGTGAATTGAAGCCCAGCTTGATAATTGATGGCTCAATCATCGTCACATCTTCCTTGTTGACGACATACAGTTCGCCGGCCTCGTTCTCCATCACTTTATGCTGACCGGGCAAGTCCATAGCAGCTGCCGTTAATGGCGCACATACCAGTAATATCAATAATGCTCGTAGTTTCATATAAGAACTCTTTCCTTATCCGTTTATCGGCCACCCAGTAATTTAGCGACTGCCTGGTCACTACCCAGTATGCCTACGACCAGACCAACAAAGCCCATGCCACCAAAGACGATCGTCGGTAGCCAGGCGCCATTGCGTACATCGGCCGGGGCAACTAGTGGAACAGCTATCGCAAGCCCTGTCAGTATCAGGCTAAGGATACAGACCACAGGACGTTTCCAGCTTGCGGGACGGTAGCCTTCTGATCCCCGTTCAAAGGGACTCAATAAAGGTTGAAAAAGTTTCCTGAGCAGGTTCATCCGTTTTCCTTTTCCTCAATCAGCTTATTGCGTATGTTCATCAATACCTTGCCATAGTGGTTGTGGCCCAGACGATCCCTGCCGCAGCCCCAGTAGTAATCATATTGACTATTCTCCATGATCTGGTTTGAACCGGTTTTTAATAACTGAGCTGCAATATCTTCATGGGTGCGACATTTGATATACATGCCCCGGATCATCATCAACACGCGATTTTTCTTCCAGTCTTTCTGTCGTTGCGGCTTCTTCGCATGTCCGAGTTCATTCGCCAGCATGGGCGATTCACTCAGGCGAATTTCCTGCCTGTATTCAGGGTCCGAAAATTTCATGGCCTGGTAATAGTGTTCCAGCGTGGGCCAATACATACCCTCAAGTTCGAATCCATGTGGTGAATACGAAGACAGGGGTTCGGCGCTATCGGCACGTGAAATATAGACGGTGTTTGTATCGGGATCAGAAAATAAGGCCATATTGCTCAACTAGTTAGGCTACAATGCTAGAATTTAACGGCTATCGCGACACAATACCAGCGCGGTATTGGATGCGAAGAATATTTTGCTATAACCGCCTCAATATCCTAAGATTTTACATCAGGTTTCGAGGATAACCGAGTATATTAAAAGTGGAAAAGGATAACGCTGAAAAACCCAGACCAAGACTGCTGGGTGAATACCTGCCCTGTTCCAAGGGGTCGATTCGTTTCGCCATGCAAAAAAAGCGCGAAAGCAAGGTCAAGGGTAACCAGGTCAAGCGTATCGGTGAGATATTGCTGGAAGAAGGCATCATTAGTAATGAAGAGTTGCAAAACGGGCTCCGCCGCCAGCGTTCCGATCGGCTGGCCCTTTGCCCTGTATTTACCTCGTTAAATCAAACCGAACTCAGTGCAATCAGTAAACACTTCGCCGAGGTTAGCGTCGATGCTGATCAACAGTTTATTTTTGAAGGCGAGGAAGACCCAAGCATGTATGTACTTGTTGATGGTCAACTCGAGGTGTTTATTCATAATGATAGTGGTGAAGAAATCCATATTGCCTTTGTCCGTCCCGTTCAGCCAATTGGTGAAATGGGCTACTTTCAAGGCGGTACCCGCACCGCTTCCGTTCGCGCTGTTACGCCAACAGAGTTGCTGGTCGCCAGCTATAAAAATCTGACCCACTATTTCGAACATGTACCGCATGTAGCACATGCCTTTATCGAAATGGTTCAGCAACGACAATCCGAGACGAACCGGATCATTGAAGATGCCGATTCCGATGATGCGTCACTGCTGGAAAAAACGCTGCAATAAACCAGCAGCAACATAAACAGTCATGTCAGAAGATGCACTGAAAAGAATATTGCTGCTTGATGATAGCGCTGACTATCGCAATCTGATCAAGCTATTCGTAAAAAAGCTAATGCCTGATATCGAGGTCGTTGAACATGACCCGGTTGCCAAGGGCATCCCCGGCGAAGACTTTCCCTGGGGCGATTATGATGTCTTGCTACTGGATTTTGACCTGTCTATACCCGGGGTAACAGGACTCGACATACTGCAAAAAAACCACAAGAGACCAGACTTTCCAGCCACCATCATGCTAACCGGCGCCGGCACCGAAGAAGTCGCCTTACGGGCGCTCAAGTTTGGCATCTATGAGTACCAGAGCAAGCAAAGTCTTACCAAAGACAAACTCAAGGAACTGTTACACCGCGCCCATACAACGAGAAAAGAACACCGGGTACAAGAAGAACTAAAGCAGGAACAAACCAGCGCGTTTAGTAAGGAAGTCTTTTACGAAAAGTTACGTATTGCAAATGGCAACCCTGAGTCCGGTCGAGTTCTCATGGTGATACAACTGGATAACGTTCAGGATATAGAAACCAACATAGGTGTTATTGGTAGAGATAGCCTGGTCAATTTTGTTGGAAAAAAATGTTTCAATATGTTCAAGCTGGGTGAATTTAATCCAAATATTACCCGCGTTGGTGATAACGACATCGCCCTGCAGATAAATTTCCCTGACAGCATCGACACCCTTGCCAGAAATATGGATGGGCTATGTAAGAACCTGGATAAAACCGCTTTCAAATTCGCCGATCTTAAAGTTGGTTTCAGTGTCAGTATCGGCTTGTTAAAACTGGGCATTGTCAATTGCTCAAATCAACAACTGATTGATTTAACGTTGGAAGCCGCGCAGCGCGCTAGCGATGAAGTGAGCAACTCATACTACATTTGGAAAGAAGAAGATATTCATAAGGAACTACACGGCTCTGCAGAAGACCAGGAAGTCGCTCGGGACAATTTACAACAAAAACTCAAAGAGATTGCTGCGCGTAAGGCCAAAGCCGGAAAACAAGCCCTGCAAGAGCATGATGAAGAGATACAGGCTGCAGCTGAAAATCGTGCAGAGCATGAGGAACGTGCTCGACTCGAAGCAGAGCAGCGTGCAGAACAGGAAGCACAACAGCGTCGCGAAGCTGAAATAAAGGCCGAAACAGAGGCAAAATCCAAGGCCGAACTGGAAGCGCGTTTAAAGCAGCTGGAAGAGGAAAGCGCTCGTCGTGAACAGGAGCGTGAAGCCGAGTTGGCAGCGCAACAGCAACGTCAGGCTGAACAGGCAGCTGAAGCAGAAGAAAAAGCCAGGGCAGAACTCGATGCCAAGCTAAAGGAACTGGAAGCAGAACGTGCCAAACATGAGCAGGAACAGCAGGCTGAACGGGAAGCACAACACAAGAAAGAAGCTGAACTAAAGGCAGATGCCGCTAGCAAGGCAGAACTGGAAGCAAAACTCAAGGAGCTGGAAGCAAAAGGTGTACAGCGTGAACAGGAGCAACAGGCTGAACGGGAAGCATTGCAGAAACGAGAAGCGGAGTTAATTGCAGAAGCGGAACACAAGGCCAAGGCGGAAGTTGAGTCGCGGCTTAGTCAACTGGAACAGGAAAATGCCAAGCGTGAACAGGAGCAACAGGCTGAATTCCAGGCACAACAACAGCGCGAAGCGGAGCTGAAGACAGCAATCGAGGCGGAAATAAAAGCCAAAACAGCGTTAGAAGAAGAGATGAAAGCGACCCGTGAGGCCAGAGATAAAATGGAAGCAGACCTCAAGGCCATCTCGGAAGCAAAGGATAAGGCCGAAGCAGAAATGAAGGCGATGCAGGAACAAAAGGTCCGGCTGGAGCAGGATCTAAAAAATGCGTTTTCACTTAGCCCAGATGCAGGCGCGACTGAACCAGTATTAGACGCTGCCACTCCTGCCCCGGCACCTGCAACGGCCACGCCTACCCCGGCCACATCTGCACCGGCTGCGCCTGCACCAGCAAGCACAGCAGCAGCGACAACACCTGCAGCTACCGAAGCGTCTAATCCAGCCGCAGCGCCTGCAGCCGCGCCAGCGACAGAAAACAAACCGGAAGAACCTGCAGAGCAACAGGCTGACGTTACCGCCATTGAAGCAAATATTCAGACAATGCTGTCAGAAAACAGGATTGTACAGACCTATCAACCGATCGTATTAATGGGCGAAGCCTCAGACGAAGGCGAAGAGGCAGACGTTGAGATATACCAGACAGGTATGCAGTGTGTCGACGAGGAAGATGATACTGACATTAACGAATGGCTGGTCGATATATCCAGGCTGTCACTGGAGACACAACAGTCTTTACAGGAATTCATGCTGAGGCAGGCCTTCGCAAGAATTACTGAACGGGAAACCGGAGATCTGCCATTCAGGTTCGTCATCAACGTAACGGCCGTATGGTTTGCCGACATCAAACTGTTCCAATGGCTGCAAACGATCCTGACGCAAACCAAGAGTTATGATCCTGGTAAGGCTTTTATACTTAACATACCGTTACCACTTTACAAGGAACATGAAAAACGCGCAGCCGCCCTTATAGATACACTACGTAAAAGTCATCACTTCAAAATTGCACTCTCTGATTTTGGAGACGGTAAGGAAATTGAAAGCATATGCGATGCAGCGTCGGCCAGGTTTATTAACACTAACCTGGATGGGCTAAAACAGCTCGCTTCCCGGTTAGCTCCTGCTGAGAAAAAAACCGCTGCCGATGAAGAGCAGGAAAAACGTAACTTGTTGCAGCACTTGAAAGCAAAGAATATTCGTTTTGTTAGTTCAGGAATACATGACGCGACAACACTGACCGAAGCGATCACGCTCGGCGCAGACTTTACTGTTGG
>JAAUYK010077213.1_pt1 | contig 13111 bp, 6 predicted proteins | sample 7278021 | NCBI WGS metagenome assembly JAAUYK01 (sample SAMN14350223, study PRJNA611818) | marine sediment metagenome | isolation source: surface marine sediment (1.8m) | place: French Polynesia: Moorea | collected 2018-08
CGAAAGCCAGCCATCTATCGCAATTTAAGTCTGCCTGCATAATATGGCAACTAGCTGTCGCTTCTAGCTATTCGAATTCAACACAATGTCTGCTTCTGCTGGCTGCCTTACCTGATGATGCTGAGATGTTGCTCGTCCGCGTCGCCGCCTTCGTCGTCCTCGTCTCCGCTCGCAATGTTTGACGGCGGTGAGGTCGGCAGCTGCGGATTGAGGCCGCCGACGACAGCCGTCTCCACTTGGACGGGCGGCATCGCGAGTGAGCTAGCGAACGCTCTTTCTTCACTTTCGCCTTCGCCTTCTCGATCGTCCGCGTCCGTAGATAGCTAGGTTAGCTGGCTTTCTTCGGGGGCAGCGCAGATGTCATGATCTGAATTCTCGTCGCCACAGACGTTCCTCTCCCGAGTGTATCCGTCCCTCAACTGAGCTGAGCTGAGCGAGAGAGCGAGCGAGAGAGCTTGGGTTTTAAGCTGTTGTACGTCTGTCGGACTGGCCAGGCCGAGTTCGCATTGGAGACTGACAATGACTCAAGTTCAAGGAAAGTTTTGCCCCCTCCTCCGCCTCGGGCTCGGGCAAGCATGCGGGCGAGGCGAGAACGAGAGAGCAGAGAGGGGAGAAGGAGAGAGGAGAGAGAGCGACACGTAGTACACACCGGCAGATCGGAGATCAGTGGCCCGGTAGCTCTCTCGCTTTGCCTTCCCTCTTACACATGCTATGCACGGATTCCGAGACGGACACACTGCATGTGTCCCTCGGGAGGCACTTAAAATGACAATTAATATACGTATTAATGCATTACGAGTTGAAGATCGAAGTCACATGTAATGTGCTCGTAAGTAATTAAACTTTTTACCCCTAAACGCATCACTGAGGACCGGACTGTGGCAGTTGCGAGGCCTGGGCTATCTGTGAAAGCGTCATCGGCAGCTAGGCAGAGACGATTCCGGCGGCTAGTCCGTACGCCCGACTCTAGCTCTTCGATCAGTGGGGAAAACGCGCGCGCGCTCGCCCGATCCGACCGACCGCAAATGAACGAAAGCTCAGACTGTATTCGAATAAGAGTCGTCGACTTTCTACCTAGCTACCCACAGCATTGGAAGGGCAGACCGGACCCAAGCCCAGCCGGGCGCAAAGTCATCTTGGAGACCGTATGGCTTGGCAAAAAGGCAAAGTCTCCGTCGGTCGGTCGGATCCAAGTCACGCTACTACATTCACTACGACGTATTCGTAAGCGTACTACGAGCGAGCGAGCGAGCGAGCGTTGGCCGCCGATCGACCGAACGTTATGCAACGCTTCGAGAGTGCAAATCCGATTCAAATGGGGTTCGGACAAATTATGACCTCTGTGGAGGCTTGCCAGGCAAGCTAGTTAAGCTTTTAGAAAGAGTGCAGGGCAGAAGATAAGAGTAGGGAACGTTATTGGCGTGCCTGGCAAAGGTGCACTGTACTAATTTAAATGCTCATTTGCAAATGCACGCCTCTCATGGCAGCTAGCAGCGCCGTAAGTAACGTCGCGACGTTGGATCAACATGCAGTGTCCCTCTGGTATAAAACTGGCAACTTGATCGAGCTTTCTAACAACGGGCGGAAAGGAGATTAGTTTTTACAAAGACGAAGTCTGTCCATCTGTGCGGTACGTAACGAGACGAATTATTTGAAAAATGCTTCTCATGGTCAATGTTGTCTCTGTTTCCTGTCCATACGTCGGATCCGTTTCTCAATCTTGCGTAAGAGCGGATGACATCCGGTATGCACGTTACGTACTACGTTCAAAACAGAAAGAGACAGACAAAACGAATTCTATGAGACTGTGATTTTTTGGGAAACGATATGTCTGTGGGAAGCGCTAGAAAGACGAAGGTTTAGATTGACCTCTTTTCCCCTCGATTGATCGTCGCCAGTCCCTAACTGATCCGAACTTCCGGCGCCGCTTGTCAGCTCGTTCAGATTCCTTCCGGCTTTCGAGACCTTATTTATGGGATAAATTTTAATAGCTTTTAAATGGACCCCGGGGAGCACGCTGTACGGCGCCGTCCATCCTTTTTTAGGCCCAGATTGGGTCACGCGTCGGGTTAAACCTGGCTTCAGACCTGCGCAATGCAACACTAGCTAGCCACGTTAAGCTGTCTAGCAGAATCCTGAGTCAGAATCCGGCAAGATTCAATCGCTCTCTCTCTCTAGCTCGACCCGTCTGGCCGTTTGGCTGACTGAAAGTGCGCTCAACTAGCTCGATCGCCTTCACCTCACTCTCCCCCTTCCTCCCACTATAGCTCTCATTCCATTCTCTCCTAGTCGCCGGTCTGACCCTGAAAACGTAGGCAAAATAATCTGTATTGGGGGAGGGGAGTAAGCAGTCGGATAGGGTTCAGGAGCTGAAAATACGTACGTACGTCGAACTAAATTTAAGTCAACCTTTCTTCAGTTGGAAGCAGTAAATTGCATTTGTATGTAGTTACTTTGAACGTACCTTTACTTACGTAGCCTCCCTCGTTGGTGACTCAGAGAAGATTGCAGGCCGTAAAAACATTGAGCTTTTACGCTGTACGTACAGACGCAGAGACACTTTCGGCCTCGAGTCTGTCACCACTTTTTGTCTCGATTGCCGCGCGAGATGCAACAACAGGGAGCGTTTAAAGCGGAATGCCTGCTTAAAAGTAGATCACGACATCGGGTTACGAAAACACCTCCATCCTGCATAGCTAACTGCTTTCTAGTTTCTACCTCTTACGTACAGACATACAGATTCAGTGCAGCGCCCGGCCGTCTCTGGCTTGTTATCATTCCTGAGAGGTGAGCAAGAAGTCTGAACTGGCGACGAGAGCTAGCTAGCTAGATGCATCAGCATATCTAGCTGCCGCCCAAGATCTGATATCAAAAGCGTCACTGTTACGTATATCTTCGCTCGCTCGCTCGCTCGCTCGTCTAGCTTATCCGCCGCCGAGGCTTAAATAAATTTCGTCGGTCGCTAACGGCCGCGGCTGAAGCTAGCATGCTAATTTTTCTCAGCTAGCCTACGTATAGCGGAGGAAAGTCGGGTTTCGGCCTGGCAACAATTTAGTGCGCAGTCGTCACGGGTTATGAGAGGTACGATCGAGTGACTGACTATCTGTCAGGTGACGTACGTACGGCCGAACGCGCGATTGCGCCTGGATCCACGCGAGCGACTGCACTAGCTCTTTTAGACTTTGCCGACTTGCTGCCGGTGGATGTACTGCGGCGACTATTTCGGTCGGTCGTCTGGAATTCGAGGTGGAAGGCCTGGCCTGGCTGGGCATCGAGTCTGGGCCTAGCTGACTGATATCATTCCGTCTGTCAGCTGCGGGTTAACGTAATTTGTAGCGCATGCTTCCTACTCCGGCCACACCTGACGTAATGCATCTTCTTGCTCCGCAGGCAATGGCTTTATGGAATGGGAACGACAATGCTAAAAAATCTTGCTCTAGCTCTCTAAAAAACCATCCATTGCTGGAATATTTGGGCGGGCAAAGTCGCCAGGCTAGGCTAGGAAACGGACGGACGGACGAACGAACATAGGAATGACAGTGGCGGCGGCGGCAACTTTTCCAGCTGCTGATCCGACCTACCCTATGTACTCCCTAGGAGATATACGAGAAAGCAAGCTGTTTCCATGCAGGTGGCCAGACCGATTGATTGACGAGTCACAGGAGTGAAACGCCGGTCAGGTCACGGAGCGATCGAATCGACGCGAGCAAAAGTACGATGATGTTATTTCTGTCTGGCCTCTCGGTCGGACAATTGGAATTCCTGAGCACCGACTACACATTCTGAACGCAAACTGCTAGTGTGCCGAGAGTGCTTTTCGCAGAAGCAGCGGCGGTAGAGTTATGAAAGCAGGTGAGGCCCAATTCTGAAACGTTTCACGACTGCAGCAGCCACGCCGGCACCACTTTAAGCCAGCCACATGACAGTTCAATGAAATGGAGGAGAGAGAAATTTACGCCTCGGCTGACCCTCGCTCGCTCGCTCTATCGCTCTCTCCGTGCGAAAATGCCGCCTCTGTTTGTAGCGTCTTTAAAGTCGTTGCCCTCGTCCCGATCGAGTTCGACACGGGGGAGGGAGGGGAGGGAGGGGGAGAGAGGTAAGGTCAAGGCACGTTCGCTCGCTCGTCCGTTAGTTCCCGAACAGATAGATGGCGGGAGGGGGGAACGCCAAGGCCGGCCGGCCGATTGAAGTGCTCCATGCTCGTGCGTACCCCATGGCACTACCCGCACACAAAACACGCTCTCTGCCCTTCGCTCCGGAACGCGGTCGCTCGATCGCCGCTCGTCGGACGAGGCCGGCCGGCCGGCGCGAAATTGCCGCGGAGAATTGACAAGCGACTTCGCGACAATGAAAGCCGTCCTATCTCCGACGGACGGACACGATTTAGTGCTTTCTCGAGCACGCAGCAGTATCTCCGGCGAAATGAATGAGGACATAAACGACCGCAGAATGCTCGATCCCGGCGACGGCCTGGCATCTAATTGAATACTTCCCGTCCGTCGTCTCAGCTGGGCGTTATCTCGCCAAAGGTCCGCGCCTCGACGGAGCCGAAAGAGAATACTTTTCCGCAACCTTTAGGCGAATTGGCCGGCCGGCCGGTCCTTCCTCGCGTGCGGCCAGTCTCATCACTTCTAGCTTCCTTCCTTCCTTCCTTCCTTCCTTCCTTCCTTCTGTGGGCTGGCCGGCCGCAGACAGTTGTCAATTTACGAGCTAGATGTTGCGGAGAGAATGTTGCGAATCCAGCGGGCGAGCAACACGTGCGTCCAGCGGGGCGATAGATCAAGGATCGGTTGAATTATTCCTGATAGAAAATAATAAGATACATACCAGCTATACAATCAAACGCCATTTCACAATTTGATTCTCAAGAAGCTCTCCTGCTGACTTTCTCGCTTCATTTCGTCTGCCTTGGCGCCTACTTTTTCTTTTCCTCTTTCGCTCTCGCTCTCCTCACGTAACTTCCTTCCGGCGTTCGCAATGAATCAGTGTCTGCGTCTGCTTTCTCTCCTCCCATGTAGTCGTCTCACCTATTACGGACATGAACTCATCATCACGCAAAGCGGAGGCTCTTACAGAACATTTCGATTCCAGAAAACAAAGCTATAAAGCTATGTATGTATTATGTGTACTACTTGCTACAGTAAATGCGACTGAGCAAGATCGACAGAAGCCATTAGCGCCTCTTTCTCGTTCCCCATTTGTTCCGTCGGCCGGCCGGCCTTGAAATAATCTTAATCGTCGCGCTCTCCATCCGCAGTCAGCTATAGCTCGTCTTTCTCTCTTCGGCGAAACAAGAAGCAAAGCGAAGCGAAAGACGAATGCATCGCTCTTCATCGGAAAGCTAGCGGCAACCTACGATACGGATGACTCAGGCACGGCTTCTCCCACTTTTTTCGCCCGTTTCTTTTCTTCCAGCAGGTCGAGTAATTAATATTCTTCTTTTTCTCGGCCAAGAGCTATGCGCGTCCGCAGTTTATTTGGGTTACTGAGAGTGAGCTCTTGAGAAGGCCTTGCTCGAGGGCGAAAAACGCATTACCGCCCGACCGTCGCCAGCTGGCGTTTGATTTATCTTGAAATTTTTTCGTTAATTAGCTTTCAGCTCCTCGATCGCCGTAATTTAAACTACGTATGTAGTAGCGCGAAATTGTAACGCGATATCCGTAAGCGGACGCAGATCACCTTCAGTCCCAATCATAGTAGCGAACATTTTCGAAATTTGAACTGCTCGTTTTATCTCCGGTGGCCAGGAAGGCAAATTTTTAGCTCTCGTCGTCGTCGACAACAGAGCTAGTCGTCATCCGCCGCGCCGCCGCTTTGATCTGGCCTGCCTGCCGACCGGACGAAGTTTCCTGTCTCGCATCAATCTTGCATGAGCTTGCCGCCGCGAGAGATAAAAGCTCTCGTTTGCAATTCGGTGGCTCCATGCATCCTCCAATCGACACACTTATTCCCCACATCTGACGCCGCGTATGCGTATTTCCTCAAGAATCATGCCAGATACGATTTAGAAAATGCATCAATCAATTCAGCTACCATAACAACGTTATTGAATATGCTCGTTCGTTCGTTCGTCGGCCCACGCTTGTATGAGCAAAAAGTCCGGAATTTTTTTAAGTGCCGACCGGCTGAAGCGACTCGAGCGGAGTAAGGAAAGAAAGAGCTGGGAGGGAGGAGGGCGTTAGCGAGGAAGGTAAACACTGGGAGAAACGCCATAGTAGCTGCCGTCCTTGAAATCGCTTACTATGCGCCTAGCTCCGTCCGGATAAGAGTCAACAGCTAGCCAGCTATCGAGCTTCTTTCTCTCTTTCTTCAGCCTGACTGACTTTGGAAAAGTATGCCAAGTGCGATCGAGGCGAGGGCGAAAGCAACACCGACGCGACGCCGATCCCGACGGCACGCACGCGGTGCGAGATAAATGAAACGAAAGCGGGCTTTAAAGTGCCTCCTTCCTTCCCTCCCTCCTTCCTCCTTCCTTCCATGACCGAGTAGCCGGTCGGATGGACGGACGCGGCCGGACGGCAGTCAAGAGGGAATTAACATTCCTGCGGAGCTCGTCTAGTCATGCGAGCACATACGAGTACGTACATACTGTACATACGCGCTAGATACGAAAAGTCTAAAAATTAAGGGAATATGTATATATTTGCCAATTGCAAACTGACAAATCAATGTTAATTAGAGGAACCCTGACTTTTTGCTTCAAATGCCACCCGCTTGCTATGCCGCCTCCGCGTTTCCTTGCATTATCTCCGCGGCAGTAGCGGCTGCATGGCGGATGAGAGACGTGGTACGTAGCGAGCAGAGAAAAGTGCGCATTACATTACATAGTCCACTCGCTCGCTCTCGACCCAATTCTGTCACGAGATTCACTCTTCTTCTTAACCGCCGCGACCTCGTATAAGTGCATGCATTTGTTTTCCAAACTGCGAATGCAATTACGCCTATTTAAGGCCATTGCACGGCTGTTGCTAGCCAGCCGGCGCGAGTTTCGCGAAAGATCGCATAAGGTAAATAAACTGGCTGCATGATCTCACTCACTCGGGATCGCTCGACGTCGATCCGTCTCCTCAGGCATTACCGCGATGCGTTCGTATTCGATCGGTCTGGCGATCTGCTGCCTGCATATAGTACGTACACAAGGGGCCGAAACGATGCCAAGGACTGTCTACTTAGACCCAAATAGTAAATATTTCGTTCTCCGCCGTACGTCGAATTTCCGCCCGAGGAGAGAAGATCGAATAATCCCCGAGGCTTTACTGTCGCGCTCGCTTTACGCATTCGCCAGACAGAGTGAGTAAATCGGGGAGCGAGACTTTCCCGGCCGTACGTCTCGACTCGATCGCTCCACATACCAGGCCGCAATGCTCAAATATAACCAGACTTTCAACTTTCGCGGCGGCGTTATTTTCGTCTCTCCTCTTGCTTGCAAATTCCCTCTCTCCAGCTCAGCGCCGAATGCAGCAGTTTAGTGGCCGTAATTCAAATTTTTACTGCCATCCGCCCGCAGCTGCCATCGAGATATCCTGACTGGCTATTAACCGAATGAGGCTGGGAGACATTTTGCGGATTTAGCTCATGGAAAGGTCGTTGTTTGCCCACCTACTGACTGACTTCAAAATATTCTCGGTCTGTCCTTACGTCGATCTCTGTCGCGCATTTCGAATTCCCTATTTGTTTGCCTAGCTTCTGCATACCTTGATTCCGTCGAGCCGAACGTAGTTCTGTCTAGTTGACATCGATCGTTGACTTCTTTACGCTTCAATCGACTCAAAGAAAGAAAGCGGCCATGCAGTGTTCAAGAGACAAAACTCATGGGAAAATCAAGCGCCTGATTTTCGAGGAAGACGCGCTCATTGCACAACTCTGGCTGTAGCGATCGAGCATGATTCAGAGTCACGAAGTTGCTGCAGGAAGGAAGGAGAAAATCAGCGTCGCGATCTGTGTACGCATAACACTCATTGCCATCTCGGTCGGTCGTGATAAAGGCATTTAGTTTTCTCCGGAGGGAAATAGAGATGCCGAGCGAATCCAATAGCATGCACATCCTGTGTACTATACGTAACATGTAAGTTGACCACGTTCCTACGATCGAAAGAGCTACCCATGCAATTCAGATAGCCTGGGCCGGCCGCGGCCGGGAATGGCAACAGTGGGCATTCCCGAGGCGGGTATAAATTCGTCCCAAGGGGCAGATTTAGATGCCTACCCGGCCGGCTCAGCGACCGTGTAATGGAGGAAATAAGCCGATAAACTGCAAACGGCAATTTCTGCAAAAAAAGAGATCGGTCGGACCGGGCCGGCAATTGCGGACATCCATTAGCTAGCTAGCTTGCTGCATGGCCGCATGGCGATGGGCGGAGCCGCTGATCAGAGAAAGAGTTATGAGAATTATTTGCCCGGACTAGGAGCAATCGAGCTGGCTGGCTGCATCTGACTCACTCTCGATCGTGTCGTTGGCTAAGGGCACGCCCTTCAAGAAACCGGAAGCTCCGTCCGACTTGCGGTCAGTCCTCTCCACTCCGTACGTCAGTCAGACCACATAAATCTCGAGTTGCGGCCTAGCTACATAGCTTACTCCATGCCTGCCTCCCTCGCTGACGAGATCGGGGAAGGCCTAAGAAATCAGGACTCCGAACATGAACTTTAAATAACGCTATTTCCCCAGTATCACTTCCGATTTAAGCTTTTGAAATTGTCTCTCAGCATAACGACGCACATTATCTGATACGCCAATTAAGGTCTGTGTCAGGGAACTCCCCATCGAATTCAGTAAGTTTTATTCGTTTTATTCGATGTAATCCTGTTACAAAGGAAAGAGCCCAAGCTGTGTTTGTTGCGCTGCGTGCGGTATTCACTCGGCCTGACAGCTTCATCTTCCCCTCTGCCAAGAACCAACTAGCTCGATCTGACCCACGTACTGAATGAATTCATTTGATTGCTCTATCTCTGCTGAATAAGCTGGACTGGCACGTAGATGGTCCCTTTGTTAGATTTAATCTCGTCTTGTCCGGCCGGCCGGGCGCAAATTAAGTTTATCGACGTCCGTCTTCGAGTGATGTAGTCCGACAAAATTGCGGCGGAATGCTGGAGGTGCTAGCTTGTGTACGCGCATGTCGCCTCTGGGCGGCATCAAATTTTCAAACGTGTCATTCGCTCCGAAATTACAAGGTGTTGCCATGAAAGCTGAAGCTTTATTTAAAGCCAGTGAGGTAATTTTCAATCGTTCATGTCCCTTGAATAACACAAGTATAGTAGTAGAACATAGAAAACCTGGCAACGACTGCGGCTCCGGTGTCCAAATTAAAATGTCCAAGCGCAAATTGCCCCCGAACGCGCAACACAAAGAGAAAGACAGAGAAAAAAGATGCCGCTAGCTCCGAGTTGAGCTGCAATTGAGACACGTGAAATATGACACCAATACAGCCGGACGGCCCGAGTGGTCAATTCCAAGATAGATCTTCAGATATCGCTATCATCTAAGCTTTACGTAACCGGTCCCGTAATTGGGAGTAGCCGAAGCGTACATACCATGGGATGGAACCCAAATTAATTCGGGAGTCCGGCCGGCCGGAGATCTTTTTGCAAGCAAGCGTTTTATACGCAGGGCCGACCGAACGCGGCGCTCTGTTCTGTAGCTAGGTGAGCTCAAGAGACAAAAAGGATTAGCTCGCTCAATATTGACAAGGCTAGCCCGTTGAGCGTTTCATGAAGGCCACATTATATTCCTGCCCACGACTTTCAAAAAGCTTAATAACGCAGTCTCTAGTAGTGTATCCATAAGTAAGCGAATGAGGTAACGCATACCTCCAGTATATGCGAGGTTATTTCTGCGCCCGCTTATCCTTTATGTCCCCGATTCGTTGATCCTCGAAAAAATCTGAGCACTGTAAAAGGTTATCATCCAAGTACGTAGATTCGACCTGCGCGTACGTACGCATATAACTCAGAGTCGTGACAAATTATAGAGCGAGGAGCTAGGCAAACTGCTGAGAGTTGTACAGTACGTCGTGCATAGTAATATCCCGATATATGCTGGATATACGTATTAGATACTATTACAATCTGTGGATGTGAAGCCCACGCCTGGCCTGCCCAAATTCGTCTATGGAACGCTGCTGTGAACGTATGCATGTGAACAAACGGACGAGTGGATGGTAGTACACTTGCATATGAATGCCACCGCTATAGCTGCGCAGATGCGCGCGTGCAACACCCTACGGAACGGGTCGGGGGCGTGATATGACGTGCACTAATAACTGTACTGTCATTCCAGACTATCGCGAGCAAGCATCTACGCATAAAACTCCAGAGGCACGCGCACGCGCGCATTCCCGTATGACTCTGACTTTTTTTTGTCGTGGGCAACAGTCTAACTGGGTCTTCGATCCGACGCACCGACTGATCGGCGCTCGTGCCAAAAGTGCAATACCCAGATATGACCGATAACGTGCTCCCGCGGCGGCGGCCTCGCTTCGAGTCTGCTCACGAAGGCTGTTTGCAATTAGCCGCGTAGCAAAAAGCGTTGCCAAATGAACGCAAGAGGCCATTCTTTATCGACTTAGGAAGCTTTTGCCTTGGCGTTTGTTGGGGTACTCTAGCTACGTGTTGCACGATCGTTTGATTGAGCTGGCCGCTGCTAGGCGTCGTTATTGACGATGGATATCTCTCGATCGCGATCGCGCCTCGCTCGCTCTTGCGTTTATACCCACAGAAGAAAGAAAGAGAGGTCGGTCGGTCGGTCGGCGGGTCGGCCGATGGGAAAGAGCGAGCGGCTACTACTTAATGCCCGTTGTGATAGATGGCGTTCACAGTGCATCGAGACCGAGTAACTAACTGGCCAGTTATAGCACCGCGCGAGATGGAGCTAGAACAAAGGATTCTTCGTGTTTCTTTCGCAGCCAGCTCAGCTTCCAAATACGCCTCTGAAGAGACCTTAATGGCATGATCCGATTGACAGACAGAGGAACCATTAACTTTGCCACTCACTCAATACGCACGTAATTCTAAGATTGAAGCTTGCTTCAGGCAGCCATAAAGTTGCCAGAGACAAAATATGTAGTACGTATTGTCCAGCTCATGATTGGAGCCTACCCGGCCGAGCTGTTTCCTTTGCGTGACCTTATGCGAAGACGCTGCCTTCGAGACATGGATGCACCATCATGCCAGCCAGCCTCGCTCCAAATTCGCGCTGCGAGACGCACGTATTGACCCCAGCTAGCTACGGTTGTTTGCGAAATGGGCTCAGTCATGGCAGAATGTGTTGCCTTGCTTGCGTACGTACGCGTACGCGTTGTAAACAGTTTGGCGATGCCCGCTTGCAAGCATGACTGGCGATCGATCGCGCGAGTATCCATCATTTTTAACGCAATTAAGGAACAGTTACGCCCTCTCATAAGGCAACTAACTCACCGTGAAGTCGGATATCAATACCACTACCGGTCCTGACCGATCGACCGAACGGCCACTATGCACGAACAGCCTCGGGCTTCAATTTGCAAAATTTGATTCTCGCCAGCCATGCAGCAAGGCCTCGGGCCGCATGATTTGCATAGTCGCAGCAGACGCAGCTAGCTTGGAAGCCAGCAGACAAACAGACAGGCGATCTGGTGTTGGATTGCTTTTCGATTTCGTCAGAGCGAATATTTGCACAATCTCAATTACGTTCACTCTCCAACCTCTCTTTCAGCTCCACTTCTGCCGCGCCAACGCCGACTGCCGCCACGGCGGCTTCCACCTCAAAGTCGACGACTACCCTGCAGACGGAGCCGTCGCCATCCCCAGCCACATCCTCCTCGTCCTTCTCGCCGTCCACGTCGTCGAGGTTCCTTCCGGCGTCGGCGTCGTCCACACAGAGGACGACCTCTGCGACCACGACGACGAGGACAACGACCAGTCGGAAGCCGAAGAAGCCGGCCATCAAGACCGCGTCCGCCCCGCGCCGCATCCTCACCCCTGTGTCCAAGAGCCACGAAAAGATTGAGGAGGTGAAGACGGCCAGACTGACGGCGGCCAGGGGAAAGACGAAGAATGAAGACGACGACGAGGACATCAACCCTTGCCTCGAGAGGAGCTACAAAGTAAGCATTAAGATTGTGTGGATACCCAAAAAATGTTAACACCTATTCTCATTCTCATTTTTTCAGTTAATCTCTGGTCAGCCTGAGCGCTCGTTCAACCACCACCTGAGCCTGGGCGGTCTCGAGCGGCCGATCTGCGACCGCAACCTGCGCTCCGGATGGTACAGGTTCGAGTCGCCGGCGGGAAACCTCATGCCGACCGAGTGCCCCGGCGGAAACTACTGCGGAACTCAGATGCCGGTCTGGATGAAAGGTGAGTTCGGGGATGCACATCGATGTACGAGTACGTACACATACTTGAGTCCGGAAACGTTGCCAGCTACGGATTAGGAAGGAAGTAGCTAAGTTGGGTCTCCGTTACTCGGTCATCATATTGACAGAATGCGCACACGCCAGTTGGCGTCACGGCGTGGATGTTGAATGGGTCCGCGGCGTGGCTGACGAGTTGAAATTAGCAATAGGCGGACGGACGCGTGGTTGTTGCGGCTTCGCAAGCATCGCGTTGCCTCGGCGGACGGATGAAGCCGTCGGCGTAATTCCCGAGACAATGGGAGGCGGAGGGCGACGGGAAGAGGAGGTACGGGAGCCATTGAAGGACAGACGGACGGACGGACGAAAGAAAGGGTTGAGGCTCCCCCATTGTCTGGCGCTAATTAAAAATATCAATAGCCGCCGCCCGCAACCAACCAACCGACCCACGGAGGAGAAGATATACGCGTACGTACAGGTTTAGGGAGTCGAACAATGAGAAAAGCATGCTGCCCCACCAATTGCAGGTGGTTTTTGCAGACTCTTAAACGAAAGAACGAACGATCGGCAGCGACATGCAGCTGGAGGCGGAGCGATAATTAACTTTAGGGCCTGCCCGCTTCTTGCTCGCTCACCTTAACTGACCATTGCGAGGCAAAAATTCGAGTCAGCTCGATGAACAACTACCTGCAGTTATATAAAGCTCGATAGTTCGCGTTCGCAGACTCTGTGCAAGAGGTAAATTGAATGGGCGGCCACTGTAGGGGGGAGGGAGTTGGTGCTCA
>JAAUYK010001744.1_pt1 | contig 13110 bp, 11 predicted proteins | sample 7278021 | NCBI WGS metagenome assembly JAAUYK01 (sample SAMN14350223, study PRJNA611818) | marine sediment metagenome | isolation source: surface marine sediment (1.8m) | place: French Polynesia: Moorea | collected 2018-08
CCAATGCCGAATACGCCCAGGATCGTCACAGCGATTTGTCTATACGCAGCTGATCGGAACAATGTTTTCATCATTTCAAACCTGGGATGCATTAAACTCGGATATGAGCATGCAAAGCTCACATTCGGAGATAAGAATCGGGCCCCCATGTGTCAAGTTGCCGGCCAAGGCTGTCAGTGGGTATGTTCCGGCGGGGGGCCTGAAAGTTAACATTATGAAATATCAGCTGATATGTTGACTGAAAGTATACACGAACGGCCGGCCTTTCGCAAAGGGCTTCAATCCAAGGCCCACATTTCCGGGTGGATTCCCAGGCATCGTCTTATTCCCACCCTCGGGGGGATTCCCGGGCCTGGGGCCCGGGATGATGCGACCGGCCGACAGCAGGCAACGGCGCGCAGCTACCGGCGCGGGCGTTCAGCCCGTCGCCGGCATGCATACCCCTTATTTTAAATGCCGCTGATTTCGCGGTTTAGGCGGCATCCTTACAAACCTGACACCCGGTTTTGAGGCTCAGGTCGCCTCGCTGTCGTTGAGGGCGGCATGGGCTGCGGCCAGACGGGCCACCGGCACCCGGAAGGGTGAACAGGACACATAATCGAGCCCCATCTGGTGACAGAGCGTTATGGACTGGGGGTCGCCACCGTGCTCCCCGCAGATGCCACACTCCAGTTCCGGCTTGATGCGCCGCCCCTTATCGACGGCCATCGCCATGAGTTCGCCCACACCGTCCCGGTCGATATTGGTGAATGGATTGTGAGGCAGGATCCCGTTCTCCATATAATCCACCAGGAAGCCGGTTTCGGCGTCGTCGCGTGAGATGCCGAAGGTCGTCTGGGTGAGGTCGTTGGTGCCGAAGGAGAAGAATTCGGCATGGGCCGCCATCTGGTCGGCCGTCAAGGCGGCCCGCGGGATCTCGATCATGGTGCCGAACTTGTAGTCGATTTCCATATGCTGGGCTTCCATGACCTTGTGGGCTTCGGCCTCCAGAATGGCGCGCTGGGTTTTGAGCTCGTTGACGTGGCTGGCAAGCGGTATCATGACTTCGGGATGTACGACGACCCCCTCGCGGGATACGAGACAGGCGGCCTCGAAAATGGCGCGTACCTGCATCGTGGTCAACTCCGGCACGAGCATGCCCAGCCGGACCCCGCGCAGTCCCAGCATGGGGTTTTCCTCACGCAGCTTTTCCACGCGTTTGAGGATGTGCTCCTTGCGGCGGTACTGCTTGAGGAGTTCGTCGATGGCCTGCAGATCGGGGGCATGCTGCAGTCTTATTTTAAGATCCGAGAGTTCGGTCAGCAGCTCGATGTGGTTAGGCAGAAATTCGTGCAGGGGCGGATCCAGCAGCCGCACGATCACCGGCAGGCCGTCCATGACCCGGAACAGACCGGCAAAATCGTCGCGTTGAAACGGCAGGAGGGCCTCCAGGGCCTCCCGCCGTTCGATGGGCAGATCGGTCATGATCATCTTCTGGATGTGGGGCAGACGCTCGGGTTCAAAGAACATGTGCTCGGTGCGGCACAGGCCGATGCCCTGGGCGCCGTATTCGCGCGCACGGCGGGCATCGTCCGGGTAGTCGGCATTGGTCCGCACGCCCAGCCGTCGGAATTCATCGGCCCAGCCCAGCAGGGTGATCAGATTGGCATCCTTGATGTCGGGCGGCGTAGTCGTCAGTTGACCCTTGTAGATTTTTCCGGTGGTGCCGTCGATCGAGAGCCAGTCGCCTTCATTGATGGTCTCGTCACCAAAGGTGATTTCGCGCTTGCCCATGTCGATTTTGAGACTCGCCACCCCCACCACGGCCGGTTTGCCAAACTGGCGGGCCACCAGGGCGGCATGGCTGGTGCGGCCCCCTCGACTGGTGACGATGCCTTTGGAAGCCAGCATGCCGTGAACATCGTCGGGTTTGGTTTCGGGCCGCACCATGATGACATTGCGGCCCTCCTTCTGGGCCCAGTGTTCGGCCAGGTCGGCATCCAGGGCCACCACGCCCACGGCGGCCCCGGGGGAGACGTTCAACCCCTCGGCCAGCATCTCGCCCATTTCCTGGGCTACCTGGACGGATTCCAGGCTGAACTGGGGATGCAGGAAAAAATCGACCTGTTCGGGCGCTACCCGCCGCACGGCTTCTTTCTTGGTGATCAGGTCATCCCGGGCCATTTCGACCGCAATTCTCACGGCGGCCTGGGCCGTGCGTTTGCCGTCGCGGGTCTGCAGCATCCAGAGTTTACCGTTTTCGATCGTAAACTCCATGTCCTGCATTTCACGGTAGTGGGTTTCGAGCCGCGCGGCGATATCCACCAGTTCGTCATAGGCCGCGGGCATTTCCTCCTTGAGCTGTGTGATGTCACGGGTCATGCGAATGCCGGCCACTACGTCCTCGCCCTGGGCGTTGGTGAGGTAGTCACCCTCGATCATGTTTTTACCGGTGCTGCCGTTGCGTGTCATGGCCACACCGGTGGCACTCGTTTCGCCCATGTTGCCGAACACCATGGTCACGATATTGACGGCCGTGCCCAGATCGTGGGCGATGCCGGCGGCATTACGGTAGTCCACGGCGCGTTTGCCGTCCCAGCTCTTGAAAACCGCTTCGGTGGCCAGGCGCAGTTGTTCCATGGGTGCCTGTGGGAACTCCATCTTGGCCTGACGGTAGAAAATCGATTTGAAGTCCGCGGTCACGCTGTCCAGGAGTTCCACCGGTAGTTCGGCATCGTTTTCAACCCCCGCTTTGGCGCGGGCCGCGCTCAAAATGGTTTCAAAGGCCTCGTCCGGTATTTCCATGACGACGCTGCCGAACATCTGGATCAGGCGGCGGTAGGCGTCGTACACAAAGCGTTCATCCCGAGTGAGGGCGATCATGCCCTGGGCCGTCTCATCGTTGAGGCCGATATTCAATACCGTGTCCATCATGCCGGGCATGGAGAACTTGGCACCGCTGCGGCATGATACCAGCAGGGGGTTTTCACGATCGCCGAAGGCTTTGCCGCTGGCGGATTCCACGGCTTTCAGGGCCGCACACAACTGGTCCCACATGTTTTCAGGAAAGACGTTGCCGGCGGCCAGATAGGCATTGCAGGCCTCCGTGGTGACCGTAAAACCCGGGGGGACGGGAATGCCGATGCGGGCCATGTCGGCCAAATTGGCCCCTTTGCCGCCCAGCAGCGTGCGGACCCCTTCCCACTGCCCTTCCACCGAGGCCTGAATCTCATCCACTTCGTTAAACTGATAAACCCATTTATGCGCCATAGCGATTCCCTTTCCAGCCGGTGCCGGCCTCAGACGGTGCGGCCGCGGCAATTTAGCCAACCCCTGCCAGGATTGCCTTGATTGATTCTTAGTCGGGCGGAATGCATAAGGTCAGGCCGTGCGTGAATTCAGATCGAATGCGCAACCAACAGGCCGTGACCACCAAGATAGAATAGGAATAAAATACCTGTCAAACCTGAAGTGCCGCCACTATCCCGGCGGGAAGGCCCTGATTCCTTTTTTTGTAACCTTCTGGCGGTCTGGTGATCAGTAGATACCAGCAGCGACAATGGGCCTGGCGTTTGAAAAAAAGGCCCTTTCCCCATCGCATGAACGGTCGGATCGCTGCCCGACCCGAATTGAGACAAGGAGACCCTATGCAATCGAATACCTGGAACCCGTACATCGCCGGCGCATTGACTGGTGTCTTGCTGACCCTGTCGGTGCTGGTGGCTGGCAAGTATTTCGGGGCGTCCACCACCTTTGCCCGCACGGCGGCCAAAATTGAAGCGGTGGCCGGGATCGATACCGGCCGTATCGAATATTTCACCACCAAAGGCGGCAAGTTCGGCCCGGATTCGATCCCCAACTGGCAGGTGCTGTTTGTCGTGGGCATAGCTCTGGGAGGCCTGGGCGCCTCGCTGGCTTCGGGCACCTTTAAATGGCAGCCTGTTCCCACCATGTGGGCCGAGCGCTTTGGTGAGCGCCCGCTGTGGCGCAACCTGACCGCCTTTGTCGGTGGTGCCATTCTGATTTTCGGCGCCCGCCTGGCCGGGGGGTGCCCCAGCGGCCACGGTCTCAGCGGATTGGCCCAACTTGCCGTCAGCGGTTTTGTGGCCCTTACCTTTTTCTTCGTCGGCGGATGGATCACTGCGAAACTGCTCTACCGCGATTAGACCGAGGAGAATACAATGAGCTTGCTATACGGACTGCTAACGGGGATTCTATTCGGTATCTTGCTGCAGCGCGCGGAGGTATTGCGCTACGACCGCCAGGTGGGTGCCCTGCGTCTGAAAGACATGACCATATTTAAATTCATGCTGTCCGCCATCCTGGTGGCGGCCGTCGGAATCTATGTGCTTAAAGATCTGGGAATGGTGGCGCTCAGTCTCAAATCGACGTCAATTGGTGCCCAGGTCTTGGGGGGCACCGTCTTCGGCATTGGCTGGGGGCTTCTGGGCTACTGCCCCGGAACGGCCGGGGGCGCCCTGGGCGAGGGACGTCTGGACGCCGCCTGGGGTTTGGTGGGTATGGTGGCCGGGGGTGCGCTGTACGCGCTGTTCTATCCGGTGGCCAAAGCCACTGTCATTTCCTGGGGGCAATGGGGCAAGATCACCCTGCCCCAGGCGACGGGCCTGTCGCCTTGGATCGTGATCGTCGTCTTGGCATCTTTGTGTCTGGCGATGTTCCGGCTGTTTGAGAAAAAGGGGGTCTAACCGGCCGTCGGTCGCATGCGCACCTGCCGGAGAAAACGTATCCAACAGATTTTCGTGAGGGTCTGTTCCCCAAGGGGTGATTATTTTAAGCTATCGCCATACAGAAGTAAGCTGGCGGACCAGGGTTTGCGACCGCCTTGGTCCCAGGTCGGATTCCCATCGTGGCGATGCGCCTCCGGTCTTCCATCCAATGATCGGCCCACCATTTGTAGGGATTCCCTCGCCGGTCCCTGAGTGTTACGGACTTGACCGCACCTCTAATTCAATCTAATCTCAGGGTGTTCACCTTTGTCGACGCCCCCCACGAGCGAGGTTAGACGATGACGACGCCTTCCAAATCCCAAAAAGCACGCGTGGCGATCCGCAGCTTCAAGACGGTGGCCGATGCCATGGGGCTTCGCGGCCACTACCGGCCGTCGGACCGTTTCGGTCAGGCGCTGGCCGACAGCCTGCGCAATCTGGACCCGGAGATCTATGGCTCGATGAACGACCGGCGTGTGGTGGAACTCAAAGGGCTCGAGTACGTGATCGACCGCCTGCCCGAGGGGATCGAAAAGTGTACGCGTATCATCCTGACGGAAGAAGAGGGCTTCGATGAAACGCATTTCGAAAAAATCGAGCCGCCCAAACGGCGGCGGACATCCTATCGGGTCACGGACCGGGAAATCTGTTTCGTCATTACCCGGGGCATCAGCGAAATCTACGATATACTCACCCATCTCACGTTCCTGTGCATCGAGGCCCAGAAGATCTCCGAACGCATTTATGACGAATCCGGTCATCAGACGGTTGAATGGGTCGATCTGGAGAAACTCGTCCTCAGCGGCAAGACGCCCGCGGGCGACGATCTCGACCAGGCCCTGTGGAACCTGAGCATCATCATCGGCCGGTCCTTTCTGGAAACGCGGGCCACCCACGACTATCTGGTGCAAAGCCGCTCCAGTGGACAGGTCGACGGCGGGCTCTTTGCCCTGGTCTATCATCTGGGCAAGCGTGTCGAAGCCGAGCGGCAATCCAAAGAGGATGCCCTGATTATCTATATGACCCCCTCCCTGATGAACAACATCGGCCACCATAAATACGGCAAGCAATGGGCTGCTACGCTTAAAGACAAATTGATCGAACTCGGGCTTCAGGCACGACCGGTGCACATCATCAGCGCCAATCTGCACAGCGTGGTCAATATTTTCTATGGGGCTGGAGCGCTGGGGGAGGCCGGCCGCAAAATACCCGAGGATAGTATTCCCGCAATGGTCGAGGCGCTGTTGGCGAATCAGATCGATGCCGTCGATTACGGTCGCGAACGAGGGTTGTTTGTCATGCCCGACGGGGCCGGAACCCACGTAGACTGCCAGATCATCGATACCGCCCGGCTGGATCCCGATGGCGTCCATCCACAAGTCCGTTTTTCTTCCGAGGCGGTTGAAAAGGACCAGCCTGTCATCCTGGTCATGGACTACGCCTTTGGCGCCCAGGCTTTCGAACTGATGGAGAGCCTGCTCGAGCCCTATACGGTTGATGGAAAAAAGCAGCATTTTGACTTCCGCTCGATCGCCATCATGGGCAAGGCCGGCATCCTGACGGGCAATAAAGGCGATGTTATGCTGGCCAACGCCCATGTCATCGAGGGGACCACGGACAACTACCTTGTGCATAACGACCTGGCGGTGGAAGACTTCGAGGGCCGCATCAATACCTTCAATGGACCCATGCTGACGGTGGTGGGCACCTCGCTTCAGAACAAAGACATTTTGCGCCGTATCCAGCGCGGCTGGAAGGCGATCGGTCTGGAAATGGAGGGCGGCCATTACCAGCGTGCCATCAACGCCGCGCTGATCAAAGGCCACATCAGCAGCGATATCAAAACCCGCTATGCCTACTATGCCTCCGACAATCCCCTCAAGAGCGGACAGACCCTGGCATCGGGCCCCATGGGGCAGGAAGGGATTGCCCCCACTTACCTCATTACCCAGGTCCTGTTGGAAAAAATCTGCAATCCGTCGTGACCGTGAATTGGTATCCCACGCGACGCACGACGCCCACAAGCAACCGGGAATCCAACCGTACCCAGACGGCTCGGACCTGATTGCGAAAACGGTTGTCCTTTCCGGGCGACCCTGTTAAGGGGTCATCCCGACAAGCGCGGCAATCCGTATTCGATATTTCAGGGTAGCAAGGGGACGCAAAGGGCAAACGAGGGTGAAGCGGGACCCGGACATAACCACGCGTTACTTCCGTGATTACGAGGCCCTCGAAAATGCCTTCCGTCGCCGGATCGCGACCCTATTGCCCCGCAAGCACGGCGGCACGGCCCTCTTCTGGCGGGATTTCCAGCGCCTGTTTGACGCCCTGCCGGAGGCTTCGGCCCGCCGCGCCGAGCACTACATCACCAGTAACCCCCGCGATTGCCTGGCGTTCGGAACCCCCCGCCAGGTACTTCAGGCCGTTATCATGACCGCCGCACCGTCATCGACTGAGGTGACTGCGGACCTGGAGGATATCGCTGTGCGCTTCGGCCTTCGATCGCACTTGAACCAACCGGTCCGCTCACTTTCGGGCGGCGAGACCGTCCGCCTGGCGCTGGCCAAGGCCTTCACCGCGGCGGTTCACGCCGACCGCCTGACATTGGCAAGCCCTTTCAGCTGGCTGTCGCAGAACAATCGACGTTTTTTCTATGCCCTGGCCGATCACTGCCGCACGCTGGGCAAGCCCCTGGAGGTCTTCGCCCTGGAAGGCGAGGATGATGCCGCCACGCCCGATTTTCAGACCGGGTTGCCTTCCGGACCGGAATTCCGACTCGTCTTCTGCCGGGCGCGGGTCATCCTAAATTCGATCTTCGATCGCCTGCATAACCGGCAGCTGCGCGCCTCGATTGCGGATGGTGAATTCAATCTGCGCTCCCCCTGTCTGATCCAGGGCGACAACGGTCAGGGCAAAAGCCTTGTGGCCAAGATATTGGCCCGGGCCATGCCCCATGAGGGGCAGGCCGATTTGGAGACTGTGCAATCGAAAGGGCGTGTCCGCCTCCTGCTTCAGGATCTCATCAACCAGGCCATGATGCGCAGTTTTCGACAACTCGCCACGGGCACCAATCCTGGCGGCGGCGCACGGGTAGGGCGATTCTACAATGCAATCCGGGCTGACATGACAACGGTGGACGAGGCGTTGACGCCGGAGGCGATCAGATCATTTGAAGATGCTTGTCGTGTGCGCACGCCGGCGTCCTTGGTCGAGCTCAAAATCCTGCTGGCCGCCTTGCGCCTGGCCGCCGGACCGGCGGCGATCGTGATGGACGAACCGGACTGGGGCCTGCGGCGGGCCACGGCGCTGGCCTATGTGCGCGGGGTGATCCGGGCGGCGCATCAGGAGGGCATTCCGGTGCTGCTCATTTCTCACAAGCCCTGGTGGCGGCCCTGGGCCGGAAGCGGTCTGGCGGTCAGCAAAGTTCACCCCCACCAGACGTCCGGTTCGATGGAACTGTTCCAAATCCAGATGCAAAGGGCAAATCGCTTGCAATGATCTGGCAAGGCCGCATTCTGATTTTGATGCTGGTCGGGATTCCGGCCTTTACGGGGGTCTATCCCCTGTCCGGACTGGGGGATGCGCTGCCCGGTGTGACCTGGAGCGCATTCATTTATGCGGCCGCAGTGAATCTGGCGGTGGGACTGACCTGTGGCGGAACCTTCGCCGCCGGCGCCCTGGCGGTGAGCGTTTTGATTCTTCTGCCGGTGGTAATTGGCGGGGCGGCCATTACATGGTGTCTTGCCTGGCTGGCTTCACCGTCCACCATTCCGGCCGATGCCCACGGCGGACATTATGTACGCCTGACGTTGAACATGCTGAGCGTGATTCCACTGGCATTGAGCATCGTGGCCACCATCCCCTTCGGCCGCCTTGAGCAGCATCTGCTCAGGAGCGCTCGCGGCGTTGCGTCCTGGGAGAAGAAAGTTCTGATGGCCGTGCGGGTCTTTAATCACATAACGTTTTTTGTTATACCCAATCTCCTCGAAGTCGTGCGGGAGGAAAGACCTTTCGAATCACGGGGGGCGCGTTGGCGAAACGGTGTGGATCGTAAAGCCACGCCAGGTGCCCTGATGGCCGTCCTGGTGCAAATCGGCGTTGCCGGCATCTGCGCCGCATTGCGTTTCATCCCTCTGTGGGCCCGGGAAATTGCCGATCTGCCCGATCGGGAAATACAGCAGAACAGGAGATCGCGTTGAAACCGTCCAACCAGATGCAGCAGTTGTTCCGTGTCGGCGTTACGGTGGCATTCATCACCCTTGCTTTCCTGGGAACGACCGTCATTCGGATCCCGATCCCCGCAACAGGCGGGTATTTCAATCTGGGCGATACATTCGTGATGGCGGCAGCCCTGCTCTACGGACCGCTGGTGGGCGGGGCCGTCGGCATGGTCGGCCCGGCCCTGGCCGACGCCGTGGGTTTTCCACAGTTCATCCTGGCCACCGGCGTGGTCAAGGGCATCGAGGGGCTGCTGATTGGGCTTTTGAGCCGACGCAATCCCTCCACGGGCCGTATTCTCCTGGCGCTTGCCGTCGGTATCGTCGTGCTGGTCGGGGGGTATTATCTCTTTGAGGCCCATATCTACCCCCTGCTGGCAAAGCGGATTCCCTTCTTCGGAGTTACGGACCGTGCGGCCGCCCTGATCGAGATCGGTCCCAATTTTCTTCAGGGGGGGCTTAGCGCCGTAATCGCGTTCGGGATCTGGAAAGTGCTTTCACGCCGTCCGGCATGATCCGGGCGGGCGGGGGCACGGTCCGCAGGTTTAAAATCAATCGTCGGACTTAAGCTGCTCTTCTTCGCGCAGTGCTTTCAGGAAGGCCTGCTGGTGAACCTTGCCGGCGAAATGGACCGGGCTCTTTCCGTGGATGGGATCCCATCCGGCCGGGTCGGCCACGCATATATACTGGACCTCCAGGCCGATGCGCACGGCCGCCTGGTCGGCTGGCATGCCGATAACGCGCGGTGCGGCCTCCCAGGTGGCGCCACAGGGGGCGCCGCGTAAGACATCCACCGTTTCAACCTTGCCGTCAACCGTCGTGACCCTGAATGCCGGGCTGCCAAACTCACGACCATACCGTCCCAGACAATCCTGTCCGGGCAGACCGCATCAGGTGGGCGGTGTCAGGGCCTGCAGGATCTTCTTGCCGGAGGCCACCACCGGTATGCCCTGCCGGTGCGCCATGTGTGCCAGGTCGGTGGAAAGATCCGGGTGTTTGGGGAAGTCCAGGATCAGGTCGGCTTCCAGACGGGCCGGGAGATACGGGGTCGTATCATCGATCAACTCGGGCAGGGGGGTGTCGATGTCATGGGTTTTGATCTTGAACAGGCGTCCGCCGTATTTGCGGATACCGGCTATCTTGGCTTCGCCGCTGCCGTTTTGCTGGCAGACCAGGATGGTCTGATATTTTTTTTCAGGTGCCATGGTTGTGCGTCGCTTTCTCGCTGAGGTTCGGTGGGCCAAGGGGTCGCGGCCACTGGTCACGCCATTTCGATCTGCGCCAGCTGGGCGTCGTATCGGGCCTTGGTGGCTTCCAGTTCGGTGTTCAATCCATCCAGACGTTCAAAACCGGTCTCGATCGTCTGATCACACTCCTTGATGGCGCGCGCCAGTTTGGCGATCTGCTGGCCGTCGCGGCGCGCCGTGGCCTTCTGCATGTCGGCATGCAGGCTGTGGAGCCGTTGTTCGCAGGTATCAATCACACCCTCGATTTCGGCCATTTCTTTTTCCAGCGGCCGCAGGGCCCGGTTCTTGCGGGTCAAGATCTGCGAGCGTTCGCGCCGCGACTGCTTCTTGGATGATCGCACCGGGCTGGTTTTGCCGCCGCCGGGCTTGGCGATTTCTTCTTCCAGGTACCAGCCCCCCGACTCCAGAAAACGCTGATAGCTGCCTTCGAAGACAACGGCCTGATCACCCTGGAAGACAATCAAACGACGGGCCACGGCGTGCAGGAACATTTCGTTGTGGGTAACCAGGATCACCGCGCCTTCGAATTGATCGATGGCCGCCAGGAGGGCATCGCAGGATTCCATGTCGAGGTGGTTGCTGGGTTCATCCAAAAGCAGCAGATTGAGCGGACGCGCCAGCAGCTGGCCCAATAGCACGCGACTTTTCTCCCCCCCCGAGAGGACCTGGATTTTTTTTAAGGCGGCGTCATCGGAGAACATCATGGCACCGCAGATGCTGCGGGCGACCTGGCGATCGAGGTCACCATTGGCGGACATGATTTCCTCTTCCACCGTGCGTTCCGCCACCAGACGGGTGGTGTGGGTTTGTTCGTAGATACCCAGACGAACATTGGGATTGAAGCGGGTGGTGCCCGCAACGGGCGCCAGATCCCCGGCCAGCACCTTCAGAAGGGTGGTCTTGCCCTGGCCGTTGCGGCCGATGATACCAATGCGATCCCCCTTGCTAAGGCTAAAGGACAAGTTCCGGAATAGGTTCTGACCCTCCGTATAGCCAAAAGCCAGATCATCGACGACCATCATCTGACGGCCGCGATAGGGGTGATCGCGAAAGGCGAAATCGAGGCTGCGGATCGCTTCGAGGCGATCCTTCTTTTCCATCTTATCGAGGGTTTTGACGCGTGACTGGACAAGATTGGCCAGGCGAGCCTTCGCCCGGAAGCGGCTGATGAACAGTTCGATTTCCTTGCGGCGCCGCTCGTCGTTCTGGCGCGTCTTCTCATAGATTTCTTCGTCCTGGGCCACCTGGTCGTAGTATTTGGCGGTGTCGCCCTCAATTTTGCGGGCCTTACGACGATGGAGACCCACCACGTGCGTGACGACCTGGTCCATAAACGAGCGGTCATGCGTAATCAGCAGCACCTCGCGAGGCCAATCTCGCAAAAACCGGACAACCCAGCGGATGGAAGTGATGTCGAGGTAATTGGTGGGCTCGTCGAGCAGGAGCAGATCCGGTTCGGAGATGAGGACCTTGGCCAGGTTCAGACGAACCTGGTAGCCGCCGGAAAATTCCGCCGGCGTACGCTGCATGGCGTCGTCCGAAAACCCTAGTCCCGCCAGAATCCTCTCAGCCTTCCAGTGCTGATCGGCCTCGTGGGCCGGTAGACCGGTGATGGCCTCGGCCAGAATGGTGGGCTGGGTAAACGCCAGGTGCTGCTGAACGTATCCAATGCGGTAGTTGCGAGGTCTTACCACGCTGCCGGCGTCGGCGTCCTCTTGCCCGACGATCAGGCGCATGAGGGTTGTTTTGCCATGACCGTTGCGTCCGACCAGACCAATTTTTTCTCGTGTGTTCAGGCGGAAACTGACGCCGTCAAATAGTTTATATTGGCCATAGGCTTTGTGAATGTTTTCAATGCTGAGCATATTGGTCTTTTATGTATAAATTTTCGGCGTGTTTCCAGCGGGTGTCGATCACGGCAGCGAACTTCGGGTGAGGGCAGCCGGTCGGCGTCACAAGTTGCCGATAATATAATTGACTTTCAATTTCAATGCGAATATTTTGTGATAATTTTTGCCCTCGTTGTCCGTCAACCCCGTTTTTGCCTGTGGAAATCCCCACCCGCAAAGACCCGAAGGCATATCGCAATCATCTGCTGGATGGCAACCGATGACAGGGACGGGTACCACATTGCCGATGTTCACGCACTTTGGCCGGCTGATCATAAAGCGCATCCGGCTCCTGGGCCAGTATGCCCTCTTTGTGGGCGACAGTTTTGCCCAACTTTTGGTCTGGCCCTGGCAAATCAAGAAAATTATCCACCAGGTTTATTTCATTGGCATGAAATCCGTCTCGGTGGTGTGCCTTACAGCCGCCTTCACCGGTATGGTGCTGGGGCTTCAGGGCTATTACACGCTGGTAAAATTCGGCTCCGAAGGTGTTCTGGGGGCCGGTGTGGCCTTGACCCTGATCCGCGAGCTGGGCCCTGTGATGACCGCCATCATGATCATCGCCCGCGCCGGGTCGGCCATGGCGGCGGAACTCGGTATCATGCGGATATCCGAGCAGATCGACGCCCTCGAGACCATGGATATCAATCCCGTCCGGTTCATGGTCAGTCCCAAGCTGGGCGCAGCCCTGATCAGTTTTCCGCTCCTGACGGCCATGTGCGATGTGGTGGGGATCATGGGGGGGTATCTGACCGGTGTGGCCATGCTGGGCATTGATCCGGGGATTTTTTTCGCAAGGATTCATTCAACCGTTCAGCTGCATGATGTCACCGGTGGTTTTATCAAGTCATTCGTGTTCGCGATCGTCGTCACGACCGTCTGCTGCTACAACGGATTCCATGCCCATCGCGGGACGGAATTTGGCGCCAAGGGTGTCAGTATGGCCACGACGACGGCGGTGGTGGTTTCCTGTGTGCTCGTGCTGGTGACCGATTATATCTTAACTTCTCTGTTGCTGTGAAAAGATGAGCGCACCTTTAATAAGATTCGA
>JAAUYK010009866.1_pt1 | contig 13107 bp, 9 predicted proteins | sample 7278021 | NCBI WGS metagenome assembly JAAUYK01 (sample SAMN14350223, study PRJNA611818) | marine sediment metagenome | isolation source: surface marine sediment (1.8m) | place: French Polynesia: Moorea | collected 2018-08
GGCGAGACGGCCCAGACCAGAACGGCCGGCTTGTCGGATCGGTTGCGGCCATGGTGCGGGATCCTCGCATGGTGGCTGTAGCTGTCGCCGGCGCGCAGGGTGATCGTCTCCTCTCCGAGACGAAGCTCCAGCTCGCCCTCGATCAGCACGCCGTGCTGCTCGCCTTCGAAAGACATCAGGGTCTCGTCGATGCGCTCTGCGCCGGGCTCGTAGTGCGCGATCCCCATGTAGAAGCCGCCCCCGATCGAGCTCGAAAGGAGGCTGTCCCGGTAGCCGAGCTCGCTTTCGCTCTGACCGTAGAGCGCATTGAGGTTTCGCCGCTCGTGGGCGCGCACGACATGGGCGCGCTCCATCGGGCCGGCGCCGCTGCGCCGGGCGAAGAACCAATCCGGCGTGATGGACAGCGCGTCCGCGATCGCCTCGATCACGTCGAGCGACGGCTTCGAGGCGTTCCGCTCGATCGCGCTCAAGTGGCTGAGCGACACGCCGCTCACCTCGCTCAACCTCTTCAAGGTCATGCGCCGCGCCTTGCGCAGCTGGCGAACCTCGCCGCCGAAGGAAGGCGTGGGAACGCTGGTCGATAGAGGTTCCGCCCTCCTCCGCTCCGATCTCGATTGTGGCGCCGTGGCCATGCGGGTCCCTCCGACGATCCAGGAAAGAGCGGGACGATCCCGCCTCGCGGCCCTATCGTAATTCTTATCGAAAATTCTTCCAGAACAGAAAATTCGTGCGTACATTCTTTTTGGGTAAGGCAATCACGAAAGCCGGGGGGACACGCTCCGGCAGGGGAGGCATCATGAAGGAACTGTCCAAGGCCTTGACGGCCACGATGGATCGCGCCCGGTTTGCGGGCATGTCACGGCGCGACCTGCTGAAGAGCGGCGCCATGCTCGGCCTCTCGGCGACCCTGGCAGGCGCACCCTGGCCGGAGGCGCGCGCGGCGGCGCCACGTAAGGGCGGGACCCTTCGCGCGGGCGCCGATGGCGGCAGCGTCGCGGACACCTTCGACCCGATGCAGGCAACCGGCGTGGACCACACCACCCAGGCCGTTCTCTCCTGCTACGACACCCTGACCGAGATCGACAGCGAGGGGACACCGCGGCCGAGCCTGGCCGAGAGCTGGGAAGGCGCCGCCGACGGGACCTGGGTGTTCAAGCTGCGCGAGGGTGTCGAGTTCCACGACGGCAAGTCGCTGACCGCCGAGGACGTGGTCTGGTCGCTCAAGCAGCACCTGTCGAAGAACAACAAGTACGCCGAGGGCAAGCAGATCGTCGAGAACCTCGAAGAGCTGCGCGCCGACGGACCCAATGCGGTCGTGATGAAGCAGCGCGAGGTCAACTTCGACCTTCCCGCCCACCTCTCATCCTTCGGCCTGATCATCGGCCAGGAGGGCACCGAGGATTGGGACGCAGGCGTCGGCACCGGCCCCTACGTGAAGCAGAGCTTCGACCCCGGCGTCCGCTTTCAGGGCACCAAGTTCGCCAACTTCTACCGGGACGATCAGGGCCACTTCGACGAGGTGGAGATCCTCAACGTCGCCGACGCGAACGCCAGAGTGAGCGCCCTCCTGACCGGAACTCTCGACGTGATCGGCCAGCCGGATACCAAGACCGCAAAACGCCTGGCCCGCGCCAAGGGTGTCACCCTGCTCGAGGTCCCAGGCACCCAGCACTACACGACCGACATGCGGACCGACACCGACCCCTTCACGGACAACAACATCCGGCTGGCCGTCAAACACGGGATCAAGCGCCAGGAGATCGTCGACAAGGTGCTCGGCGGCTTCGGCACGATCGGCAACGACGTTCCGATCAGCCGCGGCCAGCAGTTCTACAACAAGGATCTGCCCCAGCGGGAGTACGACCCTGACAAGGCGAAGTTCCACCTGAAGCAGGCCGGGCTCGACACGATCGACCTGACCTTCTCGACCAGCGACGGCGCTTTCAACGGGGCGGTCGACGTCGGCGTCCTGATGAAGGAGAGCATGCGCCCGGCCGGCATCAACGTCACGGTCAAGCGCGAGCCGGCCGACGGCTACTGGTCCAATGTCTGGCTCAAGGCGCCCTGGTGCGCGGTCTACTGGAACGGCAGGCCGACGGTCGATTGGATGCTGAGCTCGACCTACACCTCCTCTTCGTCCTGGAATTCGACCTACTTCAAGAACGCGACCTTCGACAAGCTACTGGTCGAGGCGCGCGGCGAAGCGGACGAAGCCAAGCGGCAGGCCATGTACTACGAGGCGCAACGGCTGCTCTACGAGGAAGGCGGCGTGACGGTGCTCGCCTTCGTCAACATCCTGATCGGCAAGTCCGACAAGCTGGGCCACGGCGGCATCGGCGTCAGCCGCCGCATGGACGACAGCCGCCTGGCGCGGCGCTGGTGGTTCGAGGCGTGATCGTGATCCGGGCCGCCCGAAACTGGGCGGCCCGCTTCACTTGGCCGGCCCTCACCCTTCCGAAGCTTCCGAGGCCTTGGTGATGAACGACCGACCCGAGCCCGCGGTTTCGGTCGAGGAGATCGAGCATTGCTGGATCGAGATGCCGGACGGCGTCCGCCTGGCCGCCCGGCTCTGGCTGCCCGACGGCACGCGGGAGCGGCCGGTCCCGGCGATCTTCGAGTACATCCCCTACCGCAAGGGCGACATGGTGCGCGCCCGCGACGAGCGCAATCATCCCTACTTCGCCGCCCAGGGCTACGCCTGCCTGAGGGTCGATATGCGCGGATCGGGCGACAGCGAGGGGCACATGCCCGACATGTACGCCCCCGACGAGCTGTCCGACGCGCGCCACGTGATCCAATGGATCGCGGCGCAGCCCTGGTGCGACGGGTCGGTCGGCATGTTCGGCACCTCCTGGGGCGGCACGGCCAGCCTGCAGGCGAGCCTGGAGGCGCCCGACGCCTTGAAAGCCGTTATCGCGGTCTGCGCGACCCACGACCGCTACGAAGACGATATCCACCACAAGGGCGGCCTGATCCTCACCGACACCGTGGAGTGGGGCGCGACCTTGCCGGCGATCCTGGCCCTGCCGCCTTCCCGGACGGCCTTCGGCGACGCCTGGCGCCGCGTCTGGGAAGACCGCCTGGAGAAGTTGACCTTTCCGCTGGAGCCCTGGGTCCGGGAGGAAGAGCGGAGCCCCTATTGGCGGCGCGGCTCGATCACGGGCCACGCCGATCGCATCGGCTGCCCGGTGCTCGCCATCGGCGGCTGGTCAGACCGCTATTCCAATTCGGTCATGTCCCTGGTCGAGCAGTGCCCCGACAAGGTCTGGGGAATCGTCGGGCCCTGGGGCCACCACTATCCGGACGTCGGGCATCCGGGTCCGGCGATCGGCTTTCAGCAGGAAGCGCTCAGGTGGTGGGATCTCTGGCTCAAGGGTCGCGGCGACCCGGCGGCCGACTGGCCGCGGCTGCGGCTCTGGCTCAGGGAGTTCGATCCCCCAGCCAACGTAATTCACAACCGCAATGGCGGGTGGATCGAGGTCGACGGGCCGGCGGACAAGGTCACCTCCCGAATGACGCTCTACCCGTCGGGCGGTGCGCTCACCGCCGTGCCAAAGACGGCGGACGCGCCGGCGGTCGTCCCGCAAGACCTGAGGGTCGGGGCCGCGGCCGGCGATACGGGCTACTTCGGCCGTTTCGGCGGTCTGCCGACCGATCAGCATCCCGACGACGTCAGGTCGCTGGTCTTCGAGACGGATCCGCTGAACGAGGAACTCGTCCTCCTCGGCGCTGCCGAGGTCGCACTGGAGATCGCTTCGGACCAGCCGATGGCGCAGCTCGCCTTGCGGCTGAGCGACGTGGCCCCGGACGGCAGCAGCTCCCGCGTCAGTCTGGCCTTCAGGAACCTCGCCCTCCTGGATGGCCTTCGCGAGGGCGCCCCCCTGGAGCCTGGCCGGTCCCGCCGGTGCCGGGTCCTCTTCCACACGAAAGCCTACCGCTTTAAACGCGGCCATCGAATCAGGCTGTCGCTCTCCTCGTCCTACTGGCCCCTGGCTTGGCCCTCGGCACGGGGCGCGACCCTGGCGATCTTTACGGAATCGGCCGCGCTGCATCTGCCGATCCTTCGAAGTCCGCCCGAGCCCTTGTCGCGCGCCTTTCCGGAACCGCTCTCTCCGCCGCCGCCGCCCGGCCACGAGCAGGTCACGGCGCCGCCGCTCCGGCGCAGCGCGGATCTCAGGGACGACGGCACGCTCGTCTTCGCCTGGAACCAACCGTTTAGCAGCCAGCGGTTCCGGGCCACCGGCACGACCTTCGGTTTCGAGACCCGCGCGCGCCATGCGATCGATCCGGATGATCCCCTCTCCGCCGTCAGCCGGTTCGAGCACAGGCTGCACTGCGCCCGGCCCGACGGCGTCGCGGAGGTCGCGAGCTGGGCGGAGCTTCGGGCAACGGCGGATGCCTTTCTCCTGTCCGGCGGCGTGACCGTCACCTGGGACGGCGAGACGATTGCCGAGCGCCACTGGTCTCCCGAGGTGCCGCGGCGACTGTCGTGAAGGATCCGCGCGGGTCGCCGACTCAAGCGACCCAGAAGGCCTTCTCGAGATCCTCGAACTCCGAGGCCTGGCCCTCGAACTTGTTGCGGCCGAGCTCCAGCACGTAGACGTAGTCGGCGATCTTGAGCGCGTGGCGAATCTCCTGGTCGACCAGGAGGATGGTGATGTCGTCGCGCCGGGTCAGGTGGGTCAGCATCTCGTAGACCTCTTCCGCCAGCATCTTGGAGAGGCCGGCGGTCGGCTCGTCGACCAGCAGGACCTTGGGCTCGGCCATCAGGGTCCGGCCGATCTCGACCATGCGCTGCTGACCGCCGGAGAGCTCTCCGGTGATCTGCCTGCGTTTGTCGCGCAGCACTGGAAAGCGTTCGTAGTTCGCCTCGATCTTGTCCCGCACCTGCTTCTTGTCGCGCTTGAACGTCCAGCCGCCGAGTTCGAGGTTCTCCTCGACCGACATGTCCTTGAACACGCCCGGCTGCTGGGGAATGTAGGCGAGGCCTTTGAGGATCCGGTTATAAGTCGGGACGTTCAGGATGCTCTCGCCATCCAGCAGGACTTCGCCCGCATTGGGCCTCAGGAAACCGAAAGCGGCCCTGAGCGCCGTGGACTTGCCCACGCCGTTCGCCCCCAGAACGGCGGTGATCTGATTTCGCCGGGCCTTGATGTTGAGCCCCTGGAGGATGTTGAGGTCCTTGTAATAGCCGACGTAGAGGTCGCGCAGCTCCAGGACGGTCTCGGGCTCGACCTCGGCCGGTTGCTGGAGCGTGGAGCGACCGGGCTTGCGGGGATCGGAATTGGGGGCGGTCACGGCTTACGGCGCCTCCTGCTGTCCGGCCTCGTCCTCATCGGTGCCGAGATAGGCCTCGATCACCGCCGGATCATTCTTCACCTGGTCGGGCGGGCCGTCGGCGATCAGGTCGCCGTAGTTAAGCACCAGCAGGCGGCGGCTTAGGCTGAAGATCGAGTCCATCTGGTGGCTTATGATGATGATCGCCTTGCCGTCGTCGTTCACCCTGCGGATGTAGTCGTAGATGATCTCCATCAGCTTGGGATGCACGCCGGCGAAGGGCTCGTCGAGGATGATGATCCGGGCGTCGAGCATCAGCAGACGGCCGAGCTCGAGCAGCTTCTGCTGCCCGCCGGACAGCGCCTGGGCGTATTCGTTGCGCAGGTGCTCCATGGTCAGGAACTCTAGCACCGACATGGCCTTGTCGCGGATCGCCGCCTTGCCCTGGGTCTGGCCGACCGCGAGCGCCGGCACCTCCAGGTTCTCGAGGACCGTCATGCGGCGAAACGACCGGGTTACCTGGAAGGTCCGCCCCAGGCCGGCGCGCGCCACCTCATAGGGCTGCAATTGGTCGATCCGCTCGCCGTTCAGATAGACCGTGCCGCTGTTCGGCTTGATCGCGCCGTCGAGCACGTTGGTGAGCGTCGTCTTGCCCGCGCCGTTCGGGCCGATCAGGCCGATCAGCTCCGGGCCCTCGACCTCGAAGGTTACCCCTTTCAGCACGTGCAGGCCGCCGAAGCGCTTGTTGAGCCCGCTCACCTGGAGCTTGATCATCACGGCCGCTCCCCGGCGGGCTTGCCGCCGGACGGGGCGGCAACCCGCTTGGCCACGGTTTCTTGGGCGACGTGGCCGCGCTCGAAGTAGGTGATCATCGGCGCGATCAGGCCGTTGCGCGAGAACCGTAGGGTCAGCATGAGGATCACGCCGAAAACGACCAGGCGCCAGACCGTCATGTCCACGGTGACGCCGCCGATCTCGAAGGAGTTGCGCAGCATCTCCAGCACGAACTCGATCAGGATGGCGCCGATCGCGGCCGCGACGAAGTTCTCCACCCCGCCGATCACCGCCATGGCGACGACCAGGCTCATCTGCAGCAAGAAGAGATTGTTGGGCGTGATGATGCCGACGTAGTGCGCCTGCACCGCGCCCGCGGCGGCGGCCATCATGGTGGTGACGACGAAGACCAGCACCTTGTAGCGCGTGGTGTTGACGCCGAGCGCCGCCGCGGCGTCCTGATCCTCGCGCAGGGCCCGCACGAAGAGGCCGAATTTGGAGCGCGACAGCCAGGCCAGGATGGCGAGGCAGGCCAAAAGCAAAAAGAACATCACGAAGTAGGGCGGGATCTTGTCCGTCTTGTCGAAGGTGGCGCCGAAGATCGTCAGGCCGTCCTCGAAGAGGTGGGGCAGCTCGAGACCCGCCTGACCGCGCGTGATCTGCAACTCGGCGGAGATCGTGGCGCGCAGGATCTCGGCGAAACCCAGGGTGAAGAGCGCGAGATAGGCCGCCCGCAGGCGCAGCACCAAAAGGCCGACCAGCAGACCGAAGACGCCGCCCATGATCGTGCCGAGCAGGATCCCGACCCAGACCGACATGCCCGTCACCTGGACGCTGCCGTCCCAGGCGGCGAGCGCCTGTCGCAGGCAGTCCTGGGTCAGGGTGGTGGAGGTCACGCCGATCGGGTTGACGATCACCAGGTAGCTGTCGCCGATGGCAAACTCGGTGCAGAGGTTGGTCGGCTCGGGGGATATGTAGAGGTAGTGGCAGAACAGGGCCGTTGTATAGGCGCCGATGCCCATGAAACCCATGTGCCCGAAGGAGAACTGACCGGCGTAACCGGCGAGCATCGACCAGCTCGACGCCAGGATGGCGTAGAAAAAGGCGGTGATGCAGATGTGCATGATGTAGTCGTAGTCGGCACCGCCATAGATGAACGGGAAGGCCGCGAAGAACAGGACGAGCAGCAGGCCAGCAGCTTGGGGAACCTGTTGACGGGTCATAGCTTGCCGTGGGTCCCGCTTGCGTATCTGCGGCCGAACAGGCCGGTCGGGCGCAGCAGAAGGGTCAGGGTGAGCACGATCATGCCGTAGGCCGGGATGTAGGAAGCCGCCTTCTGCGCGTCGGGAATGCAGCCCGTGCCGGCCGCCTCTACCAGGCCCACGATGATGCCGCCGAGAAAGGCCCCGGGCAGAGAGCCGAGGCCGCCGAGGACGACGATCACGAAGGAGCGCATGGCCGGGATGTTGCCGACTTGAGGCAGCCAGGAGAAGGCCTGGACCAGCATGGCGCCGGCCAGCGCCGCGATCATACCGCCGAGGGCGAAGGCCAGCATGTTCATGCGGTCGGGGTTGATGCCGGCGATCGAGGCCGCTTCACGGTCCTGGCTGACCGCGCGGAGCGCCTTGCCGGTCCAGGTCCTGTAGAGAAAAGCCATGAGGCCGAGCAGCACCAGGATGCACATGATCGCCGCGACGAAACGTGGGTTGCTGATCGAGACGGTCTCGAACAGCTCCAGGTTGCCGCGGCTCGACTTCAGCAGCCAAGGATCCTCGGCCGACGGCAGGCGCAGGCGGGGAAAGTCGATGAAGCGCTGCGCCTTGACCGGGTTGGCGCCGGCGATCCCGAGAACGAAGTACTGCACGGTAAAGGCCAGACCGAAGGTGACGAGGATGCCGTATTCGACCGGCCGCTCGATCTTGCCTTCGTACATCGGGGTCAGGAACAGCCGCTCGAAGACGGCGCCGAGCAGGAAGGCCACGAGGCAGGCGGCGAGAATGCCGACCAGAGGCCCCGCGCCGGGCAGCCAGACGGCGGTGGAGTAGTAGAGCACCATGCCGCCTACCATGTAGAACTCGCCGTGGGCGAAGCTGACCACGCCCAGGATCGAGAAGATCAAGGTCAGGCCGAGCGCCATGAAGCCGTAGATAATGCCGATGATCAGGCCATTGACGAACTGCGAGGCCACGAAGCTGCCGTTGGCGACGCAGTTGTTGTCCGGATCGGCGAAGGCGAAGGCGGCGGCGATCAAGGTGACGGCAAGCAAAGCCGGGGCAATGGTGAAGCGGTTGCTGAGCTCCGGCGCCTTGATCCAGAGCGGCACCAGGCCGACAGGCCCCGTGGCCGCGCCCATCATGGCGCCGACGAAGTTCGCGTTGGAAGTATCCAGGTCCCGGCGCAGGTAGACGAAGCGGGTTCCCAGGGCGCCGGTGATGCCCCAGAAAGCCATCCAGGCTATGACACCCCAGAAGATGCCAGGCGTTTCCATGCCTGCCCCCGCTACTCTTTAGGACCGGGCCCCGGTCGCGCCGCGCCGCCGTCAACGCGGCCGGCCGGCGGCGCGGCCTCCTAGGCCGCGCCGCCGTGGCTCCGCCCTAAGCGCGCATCACCGGCTTACTTGACCCATATCGCCTTGCCGGTCTGGTAGGTCTCGGGATAGACGATCGCCGCGTCGACCGAACTCTCGCCCTCCTTCTGGTACTGGACGACGGTCATCGCCGGATCGGGCCACTGGTGCCACCACTCGTCACCCTTGCCGTCCGCGCTCGGGTCTTTCTTGGTCCCGTAGGGGAAGTAGATCTTCCCGAGCACGCCGTTGTAAGTGATGTTCTCCAGTGCGTCGACGATCGCGCCGCCTTCGGTCGAGCCGGCCTCGTTGATCGCCTGGGCCAGGATCGCGATGGAGTCGTAGGCCTCGAGCGCATAGCTCTCGACCGCCTTCTTGCCGGTCTTGGCCTTGTAGGCCGCGGCGAACTTCTTGGCCTCCTCCGTATAGAGGCTCTCGGGCACGCCGATGCGCTGGATGAAGGCCATGTTGCCGTCGGGCACGTTCTCCCAGTAGGCGCGGCTTTCCAGGCCCTCCTGGTTGGTCATGAAGGCCACGTCCATCGGTCCGATGCCGGCGTCCGCCGCCTGCTGGGTGATGTTGTAGCCCGCCTCGCCGGTCGCCAGCACGATGATCATGTCGGGTCTTTCGGCCTTCATGCGCTCGACGATGCCGGCGAAGTCCTGGGTGCCGATGTCGACACTGAAGGTGACCGCCTCGACGCCTTCGCTCTTCAGACCCTCGGTCGTTTCCTGCGCTGCGGGTATGCCGTAGTCGGTGTTTTCGGTCAGGATCGTGACCTTCTTGATCCCCGGCTTGGTCAACGCGAACTTCCAGATCACGGCCGAGGCCCAGGAGCTCAGGGGCGCGATCCGGAAGATGTGCTTCTGCTTGTCGCCGGTGATCGTGTCGTTCCACGTCTCGGCGAAGACCACGGGAATGCCCCGCGCGTCGGCCACGTCCTTGGAGGCCACGCCGACCGAGCTGTGGTAGCCGCCGCCGACGGCGACCACGCCGTCCTGGGTGATCAGCTTCTCCATGACAGCCGCGGCCTTTTCCGGCAGGCCTTCCGTATCGGCGATCACCACCTCGACCTCGCAGCCGAGCACGCCGCCAGCCGCGTTGATATCGTCCTGGGCCAGCAGCATGGCGTCGCGCATCGCTTCGCCACCGATCACGGTGCCCGGGGTGGAGAGCGGCGCGAGGCCGCCCAGCTTGATCGGGCAGTCCGCGGCCTGCACGCCGAGGCTGGAGGCCGCCAGGCCAATGAGCCCCGCGACCAGTGAAAGTCCGAGTTTCTTCATGGGAAATCCCCCTGTTTCAGATCTGTTGCTTATCGTTTTTCTATGCAACGGCCTTGTAACGGTGCCAGAACATCGAAAAACGCGCAAGGAGACCGGGGTGAGGCGTTACGGGCCGGCCTCGAGGATCATGTCCGCCGCCTTCTCGCCGATCATCACGATGGCCGCGTTGGTGTTGCCCGAGACGACCCTCGGCATGACCGCGCCGTCCGCGACCCTGAGCCGGTCGACGCCGATCACCTTGAGCTCGGGGGTGACCACCGCCTGCTCGTCCACGCCCATCGCGCAGGTGCTGGTCGGGTGGTAGATCGTCGTCGCGATCCTGCGGATGTAAGCCAGCCACTCGGCGTCGCTGGCCACCGCGGGACCGGGAGAGACCTCCTCGGCCAGGTAGGGCTTCATCGCCTCGGCCTGCAGGATCGCGCGCATCTTCTTCATGCCTTCCACCATGGTCCGCCGGTCGGTCTCGGCGGAGAGGTAGTTCGGCCGAATCGCGGGCGTGGCGGAGGGATCGGCGCTCTTGATGTGGACCGTCCCCCGGCTTTCCGGCCGGAGCTGGCAGACCGAAGCGGTGAAGCCCGAGAAGTCGTGCAGGGCCTGGCCCATCTTGTCGGTGCTGAACAGCAGGAAGTGGATCTGGATGTCCGGTGTCGCCAGCTCCGGGCCGGTCTTGTAGAAGGCCGCACCGCAGCCCGCGCTGATCGTGAGCGGACCCTTGCGTTCAAAGATGTAGCGCAGGCCGATCCCGACGCGGCGGAACAGGTTGTTGTATTGGTCGTTGATCGTGATCGGCTGCTTGCAGCGCAGGATCAGGCGCGCCTGGAGGTGGTCTTGCAGGTTCTCCCCCACGAAAGGCGCATCGTGGACCACCGGGATCCCGAGCGGTTGCAGCTGGCTGCCCGCCCCCACGCCGGACAGCTCCAGCAGTTGGGGTGAGTTGAAGGCGCCGCCGCAGAGGATCACCTCGCCCTCTGCCGAGGCGCTTTTCAGCGTACCGTCCTGGCGGAACTCGACGCCCTTGGCGGTCTTACCCTCGAAGATGACCCGGGTCGCCTGGGCCTGGGTCTCGACCCGCAGGTTGGCGCGCCCGCGGGCCGGCTTGAGGTAGCCCTTCGCCGTGCTGCAGCGCACGCCGTTGCGCGAGGTCATCTGGTAGTAGCCCATGCCTTCCTGGCTGGCACCGTTGAAGTCCGCGTTGCGCGGGATGCCGAGCTCTTCCCCGGCGGCGATGAATGCGTCGGCCAGCGGATGGGTCTCCGACTGGTCCGAGACGGCGAGCGGCCCGCCGGCGCCGTGATAGTCGTCGGCGCCGTGGACCTGGTCCTCGGCACGGCGGAAGTAGGGCAGCACGTCCTCGTAGGACCAGCCGGTGTTGCCGAGCTGGCGCCAGAGGTCGAAGTCCTCCTTCTGGCCGCGGATGTAGATCAGCCCGTTGATCGAGCTGGAGCCGCCGAGCACCTTGCCGCGCGGCTGAAAGATGCGGCGTCCGTCGAGCCCCGGCTCGGGCTCGGTCTCGTACATCCAGTTCACGTTGCGGTCGGTGAAGAGCTTGGAGTAGCCGAGCGGAATATGGATCCAGAGGTTGCGGTCGGGCCCGCCCGCCTCGAGCAACAGCACCTTGTGACGGCCCGAGGCGCTCAGGCGGTTGGCCAGCACACAGCCGGCCGAGCCGGCGCCGACCACGATATAGTCGAAGCTGCCGATCGACTGGCTGCCGTCAGGCATGCCCGCCACCGGCCAGGCGGCCTAAGAGAACACGCCTCATCGCAGGCAGAAGAAGTTCAGCTTGTTGCCGTCCGGGTCGCGGAAGTAGCCGGCGTAGAACTCCAGCGGCGCGTTGGTCCGCGGGCCGGGCGGGCCGTCGTCGGTCGCGCCGAGCTCGATTGCCCTGGCGTGGAGCCGGTCGACCTCGGCGGGGTTCGCAGCGGCCAACGAAACCATCGATCCGTTGCCCACCGTGGCGGGCTTGCCGTCGTGGGGCTGGGCCACGCAGAAGAAGGGCGTGCCCTCGGCGCCGGCCCAGAGGATCACCCGGTCGACCTCCATCGCGCGTTTGCCGCCGACTTCGGCGAGCAGCGCGTCGTAGAAGGCCGCGGACTTTGCGAGGTCGTTCGTGCCGATGATTGTGTAGGCGATCATGCTTGCCTCCCCTGTCTCGTTGACGTGACCGCTTGGCGCGATCCAGGCCTTTCCGCGCGTGAAACAGCTTCAATTGCGCGGCCCTCAGCCTAGAGCAGATCGCGGTCAAATGGAATCGCCTGAGGCGATCCATTTGCCGCGTGGATCCGCTCTAACTATTGATGTAGAGCGGATTCACGCATTCAAACGGGATCAGAAAGTGATCCCGTTTGAATGCGATCCGCTCTAGCAAGATCGCGAAGCCTTGTCGTCGGCGACGTCGGGAGCCCCAGCTGTCGAGGCGGCCTTGCGGCCGCGCGCCGCCAGCCAGGCTTCCCGGTAGATCACGAAGAGACCGCTCGCGACGATGATCGCGGCGCCGGTCAGGGTGGTCCAGGGGGGCACCTCCTGCCAGACCAGGAAGCCGATGACCGCGGCGAAGATCAGGGCGAGGTACTCGAAAGGCGTGAGCAGGCTGGCCTCGGCGTAGCGGAACGAGGCGGTCATGAGGTATTGCGCCAGGCCGCCGATCAGGCCGAGGGACACGAGGACCAGGAGATCCAAGGGCTCCGGCGTGCGCCAGCCGAAGATCAGGACCAGCGCCCCGGCGACCAGCGTGCCGGTGGAATTGTAGTAGAGCGCGATGGTGGCGGTCGCCTCGCTGCGGCTCAGGCGACGGATCCAGATCGAGACCAGGGCGCTGAAGACGGCCGAGGCCACGGCCGCCATGATCCCGAGCCCGAGCACCGCGCCGGTCGGATCGGTGATCACGAAGACCCCGACGAAACCGACCAGAACCGCCGTCCAGCGCCGCGGCCCGACCGCCTCGCCCAGGATCGGCACCGAGAGCGCGGTCACGAAGATCGGCGCGGCGTAGAAGATCGCGGTCGCCTCGGCCAGCGGGATCTCGGTGATCGCGAAGAAGAATAGCCCGATGCCGCAGACCCCGAAGCCCGAGCGCAGGGCGTGGTCGAGGGGACGCCGGGTGCGCAGCGCCGCGACGCCGCCCGCCCGGCGCAGGAAGTAGAGGATCGGCGGCAGGGCGAAGAGAAAGCGGAAGAAGAGGATCTGGCTGACCGGATAGGCCTCGCC
>JAAUYK010166826.1_pt1 | contig 13107 bp, 8 predicted proteins | sample 7278021 | NCBI WGS metagenome assembly JAAUYK01 (sample SAMN14350223, study PRJNA611818) | marine sediment metagenome | isolation source: surface marine sediment (1.8m) | place: French Polynesia: Moorea | collected 2018-08
CCCCCCCTGTCCGCCACTATGCCGCCAACCCACCCCAGCAGCCAGCACCAGCATGAGTCCAGAAACTTCAGATGATGGAAGTAGGCGAAGCCGTGAAAGGCCTATATGAGAAGAGCAGAGCAGAGCAGAGCGAAGGCAGGCATGCAGTGACCAGTGTCCCGCGGAGTAAACTACACATGCAGTATGTGTTACGAAGTGAAATTAGATTTAGATTGTAATCCCCCTCAGTTGAAGGCACATATGACTTCGCACGTATATTTTCACATGGTCCACATGTACGCAAGAAGAGGTACGCATACACGTATAGTACATGTACTAATGGGCCAACGATATAAAATACCACTTTCTTGAGAATATTATACACAAAATTGAGGGTGGCATGGGTGCACTATAGACAGGATTACATATTATGGTGGCCTTTAGCCATTTACTTCATCGTGCACTGGGTATGTAATGTACGTAGTGTACACGTAAAAACGACTAAAATATTGTTGTGTTCATATTTGAGACGTCCTTGTAAGACTTTGTATAGCACAGCACACGTCCTCAAACTCAAAATCTTTTCTGTTCCTTCTCAGGTTAGCAGACCAAGTAATTAAATTTATATTGGATTTTGGATTTGAGCCTTGACTCGCCGTATTTTCCCATCATGGTTTTAGTGTTGACTATTTTAGACTACTGCCCGCGGTACGGCCTTGGTTATTTTCCGGCGGCAGCGGGGCTTCGTCAGAAAACTCAGAAGGTTGGGTGGGCTGAACTCGTTCTGTACCGCGTGGGAATAACTGACTGGCTGTGCGGGTGCCTCTGGTGGAGGGAGGCCGGTGGGTGGATAGATACGAGAAGATTCTAGACACAACAAGACTTGCCTAGATTTGCTTCTGTCCCAAATTAATGGGGAACTTTCCGGGACCGGCAGGCGCTCTCTAAACTATAGCAGCACTTTCCAAAGTTAATGCTTTGCAGGCTGTAAAGTAAAGTTTTTTGCTCGTAATGAGATATCTCGATTGTGCCGGACTTAGGTATACCTCCACTTGGCTATCATTCTTGTCCTGTCCTTCCTGAAAGCAGCCAGCCGTACGCGCGTTCGTTCGTCAAGCGGCTAGCGGGCGGCAGCTGACTGCAGTCTTCACTGAGTAGAGATCAGCAGCACGCGTGCGGCGTGCCTGCCTGAGAGGTAGATAGATACTACATAGTAGATAGTAAAAGTAAGATAGAATTAAGCGTCAAATAAGGCCAGCCGTCCGTCCGTCCGCGTCAGTCCACTCCGCACTCCGCCGGGCCGGCTGGCAGGCTGCCGTAGCTGTACAACTTTTGTCCTCGTTGTGCCCGTCGCTCGCGTCGCGTGTGTCCTGTCCTCAGACCTCGGGGCTCGGACTCCTCTCCTCGATCGCAATTGAATTGAAGTCTTCAACTTTTCTTAATCGGGGTTAGCACTCAGCCATCATGGCTCGTTGGGGCGAGGGCGACCCCCGTTGGATCGTGGAGGAGCGTCCGGACGCCACCAACGTCAACAACTGGCACTGGACGGAGAAGAACGCCGACAAGTGGTCCAAGGACAAACTCAAGGAGCTGCTCATCGCCCCCATTGCCTTGGAGAGGGAGAAGAACGGCGACGTGGTGGACGTGTGCGAGATGAGCCGGTGCGAGGGCGAGGCCAGGGCCAACAACAGAAAGGCCAAGCTCATTTTCTTCTACGAGTGGGAGATCGACCTCAAGTGGAAGATGAGGGACGCCAAGGGGAGCGAGGTGTGCGCAGGCAAGGTGACCATCCCGAATTTGAGCGAGGAGCACACGGACATGTCGGACGTGGACCTGGAGGTGAGCGTGGACAGCGGAGGATCAGCCGAGGAGAAAGAGAAGCGGGCGGCCAAGGAGTTCCTGCGCGTGGGAGACGGAGCCGCGGAACTCAGGCGCCGGTTGCAGGCCTACGTGAGTGCGCTCAAAGAGGAATACAGTAAAGGTACGGACGGACAAATACCGTAGCGTGTACTACTAATCGGAGACGGATCGCCTCAATTATTTTTTTTTTTTTTTTGTCTCTGCAGGTCTCATTTTGGAGACCAAGTCCGGCGTCGCATCCTCGAAAGACGATTCGACGTCGAGCACGAAGACCGCTATGCAAAACATGGCCATCAGGGAACAACAAGCAGCTGGGGCTGCTTCCGCCACCAAGTCCTCGTCGTCGGCGGCGGCAGACTTCGAGACGATAAGCTTCAAGGAGCGTTTCAAGTGCACCGGCCAGGAATTGTACAACGTTCTCACGCAGCGGGAAATGCTTCAAATCTTCACGAGCGCTCCGGTCAATATGTCGGATGCGGCGAAGGCCGGCGCCACGTTCGAGCTACTCAACGGCAACATACAAGGCGAGTTTGTCGAGCTCACGCCCTACTCTAAGCTGGTCCTCAAGTGGAGGCTGAAGAACTGGCCGCCGTCGCACTTTTCCCGCGTGACGATGAACATTGAGCAGAGCAAGGAGGACACGACGCTCACCGTAAAGCAGGAGAAAGTGCCCAGGAAGGACGTGGAATCGACCAGGCACGGATGGAAGGTCTACTACTGGGAGGCGATTAGGAGAGCTTTTGGATTCGGATCGGCACTCTTCTAATTACGAAGACTTTCTACGCAATTAACTAGCCGTACCGATCGATCGTCAGTTCAATATACATACAAACATACCGCGTACATGCGAACGTCATCTCCTTTAATGCGAAAATGGCCTGCATCCGCCATCTAGGAAGCCCATATTCCTCGTCGGATCCTTCATGCAAATGGCAACCTTCCCACACGTAATACATAAGTATATTTGGCTTTGGCCCTTTCTGAGATAAAGCATCACTGAGAGGCATTCGCATGTGCCCTGCTTATGTGCGCCTTCAAGTTGCATTTCAGTGTGAACGGATAGGCGCAGTACGGACAGGGGAAGCTCTCCCTCTCCTCTAGAGGCTGGTGCCGTCTCAAATGGAATTGCAGCGAGCTCTTCTGACTGAACGCTCTCTTGCAGATGTGACACGCGTAAGACTTTTCCCCGGTGTGCACTCGCAAGTGGCGCTCCAGCTGAGAAGGCTTGGAAAAGCTCTTGGAGCACTTGGGACAGGAATGTCTTTTGGCGGCGGCGGCGGCCTCCGTACCACGAATCGGTCTCGTAGATATCACAGTAGTATTCCCCTCCTCCACTGGAGCCGCGGCCGGGTAAGTGCAACCACCTGTGCCAGTGTTTTCGGATGGCGTTGGCGTTGAGTCTACAGCTGATGAATCTATGAGCACGTTAATGTTTCCCCCTCTGGCCAGCTGCGCGAGGAGCTCCTGGTCGACTTTGAGGTGCGTGATCAGTGAGTTCACCCCGTTTCCGTCCAGCTGCAGACGGATCGTGGATCCGACGAGGGGAATTCCCGTGCTGGGGACCGCCTCCAGCGCTGAGGACAGGCTCGAAGCGGGAACAGCGACGTTGACGATGGAGATGGCGGTGGCAGCGCTGGAGTTGTTGGCCGTCTCCGTCGCCTCGGCCTCGTGATTCCCGTTGACCTTCTTATCCTGATTCGCCGTCGCCCGCTCGTGGTGCTTGATCATGTGCTGCTTTCGCATGCCGCTCGTGCGAAATCGACGCTCAGGGCACTCGGGGCATGAGAAAGGCTTGAGGCCTACGGAGGGATAAATTGTAAAATAAGACAACCAAAAAAATACGTATACGGACCCGTGTGAATTCTCTTGTGTAAGTTCAGACTGGACCTGCCGCTGAAGGGCATCTCGCACACGTCACACGTAAGCTTCACTTTCTCCGCCGCTCCGGCCTCTATGTGTGTTTTCACGTGCGTGGACAGCGTCGACTTCAGACTGAAGCTCTTTCCGCAGGACGGGTAAGAGCAGGAGAACGGACGCTCGCCTTTAACAATGTTAGTTAGCGTTACGTACGTATAGTATGTACTTGTAGGTTGGCTTATTGAGCTCTACCTGTGTGGATCCTATGATGACGCAGGAGGTCTGAGGGCTTTCTAAATGCCCGGTTGCAAATCGAACAACAGTTCTGGGCGGGCGGCAGACTTTTTCTATGGGTCATTTTCACTAGGCTCGCCTGCTGAGATGGCGTATTTTGGGCATCCTCGATTCTCCCAGAATCTTCGTGGGTTTTCCGGTCCAGTTCAACAGTTTCTGCCTCCGCCTCTGAAATCGGCTCGGGATTGAGAGGAGGACTGACGCACGTAGGAGCCTTCAAAACAGAACTATGCATATGTTGGGAGTTTGAGGATAGAATGAAGAATTCGCTCACCGCTTCCGGTCTTGAGGGAAGGTCACGAAGCATTTCGGGTTCACTTTGTTGCGTTGACTCCGTCTTCGCTTGTGGATCGTCCTCCTCCTGCTCCTCCGCGATTCTAATGTTGTTAAAATAATTGCTAGTGTGCTATTCGTTTCATTCTATCCACCCCACGTACCTGAGCACATCTTCTGTCGCCCTGCCTGCGTCCGCATGCAGCTTTCCCACGTGCGAATTGAGGCTGCTCGTGCTCTTAAAGTAACTGGGACAGTGGGGACAGGAGAAGACGGGCTCGTCGGCCTGGTTGGTCGTCCTCACATGCACACGGAGAATGTGCGTCCGGAGATTGCCTAAGCCATACGTAAAGCGAGATCATTTAAGCCAAGCCAGACCGGTCGACAGACATTCATTCTACGTATACGACCGTCCGTCCGTCTTTGTACTACGTACGAACCCATTTGGGAGAACTGGTGTGAGCAGAGTTCGCAGTGGAATGGCTTTAGTCCCGTGTGGCGGCGTTCGTGCAACACCAGACTGTTCTTCTGATTGAACGTCTTCGTACACGAGGCACACTAATGAGCAGGATCATATTAACGGTAGCTAGGTCCTAGCCTAGAGATTGGGCTAGCTACGTAACATGCATACCTTGAATGGTTTTTCTCCCGTGTGTATCCTCTCGTGTCTGATCCTCTGACTGGGCCGACTAAAGATCTTGTCGCAGTAGACGCAGACGCACTTCGGGTCGAGGCGGACGCGGACGCGATTGCGGCCGTCGCGATCTCTGGCCCGGCTCGTCTGACTCTGTAGTCGCCTCTTCTGTTTCAACTGCAGCATTCTTTTCACCTTTCGGTGATGCAGGTCGTGATCCTCGGACTGAGAGACGTCGCCGCAAACGCGACACCGGCCGCTGCCAAGGCCGCGCAGTTCACCAGTCGACTCGGAGACGGCCGGATCCGAGGAATGCACAGAGTCCACGTGGCGCTTCACAGCAGCCTAAAAAAAGAATTTTAAGTGTCTGTATATAGCTTGCTCTATCGATCGTTGCATACGTGCCTCGTTTTGGAACTCCAGGTCGCAGTGCGGACAGGACAGATCGTCGTTCTCCTCGTGGATGAGCAGGTGGGCGCGGAAGCTGGCTCGGCGGGAGAAGCCGCGACCGCATTCTAACAGATTATACTGATTAGCTTAATACGCTTTATAGGTATTTAGTAATGCGTACCTGGACAGGTCAGGTTTTCCTTGTGCGTCGCTTCGTGTAGCTGCAGGTTCTTGATCAAATTGAAACTGGCCACGCAGGTCGAACAGGCGAAGCGGCGAGGACTGTCAGAGGACATTTCTCCCTTCCTCATGTTCCGGCGGGGCAGTGCCCATGAACTTGGGACGGATATCTCACATCACCTGAGCTTCCCTTAATTGACTGGCATACAGCGTCGAGGATTTACTGTTTGTTTTCGAGTTTCGAACGATATACGTTCGTACGGACCGACCGACACTAGACTAGACTAGACGCTAGAGCTAGAGCAAAGCCAAGAGGCTCAATGTCAATGGCAGGGAAGAAAGCGTCTCCGAACCTCTCATCACTTCAATCAGAATTCCACTCCGGACGCGGAGTTGCCGACCCATGCACGTGGTGAAGCATTCGTACGTGTAACTGCCGTTAAGTTATCCTACAAGGTACTGAACGAACATGAAGGGACATATTGATTGATTAGAAGCCGGAGAGAGTCAGTATATTTGTTACAGATTTGGCATTCTACGTGCACAGTTAATTCGGTTCGGAGACGTAATTCAGCAGAAAAGTTCATTTATTTAGCTAAGTACGTAACCTCATTTAAGTAAGTAACATATCAAGGGAAAGTTTTTCCGTAATAACGATTGAGTGCAACAGATGTCACAGAGACGATCGTTCCCTTGACCTCATTGCTGGCACTAAAATACATGTAAGGTTTTAATAGACGCGCCAGTTAGTCAGTCCAATCTCACGTGTCAAGAATGATTTCCAAACACCTAGTACTGTTCATGTGAGTTGAGTTCACTCCCAATTAATTCATTCACGTGCACATACTACGTACAGGAGGTTTTCTTTATTAGCACTCTGCTCGTGGCGACTAACGCCTTTTCACCGTGCAGGGCGGACTACGACCGGCAGAGCTTTTTTAACATGAGTAAGGTCAAGCTAACCATAGTTTTAATCGTATGATCACCAATGCTATTTCGCCACCGTGCAGGTAATTGGAATTTGGTCCTGGAGGAAGGAGAACAGTGCTACAGGTGAGTTAGGTCCTAAATTTTTTTGCGTGTTTTTATACTTTTACGTATACAGCACTTATGGCCTCCGTCGCCCCGTTCAATACTACGTCTGCGTTTACTCCGCCGCCTGTCAACACCTGCTCTCCGACCATGCACAAGAAATTCTGCCAAACTTCATTGACGAATGCGTCCGAATCACTCAAGACATTATCAACTTTCTGGGTCGACGGTCGGAATAACTGATTGACTGGCCCTAAGTGTCTGTCTCATTGAGAAACTGCGCTTAGCAAACCCCTTTCGGTTACAGTTTTTACCGTAGTTTACGCACTGTACGCATAGTGTGAAGAAAATGTATGGGCATTGAAGCAAGCCGCCAACAGAAGCTCGGTCGGTCTGTCTGTTTGCTAGATTGAGTCCCATTCGATCGTCTCGTTCGCTATTCGCTAAACCAGGCAACTCGGTCCCACCCGCTTTTTCAGCCTGCCCAGCTGTCCTAGCTGTCGACCTTGCCCCAACCAACGATCATGGACCGTGGCGGGCGGCTACACCAAGTAGCCAAATATTTACTGGCTTGCTGAACGAACGAAGGCCTCGGGGCCAACTTATTTGTTTGCGGTTGTAAGTGAGTGAAGGCCTCTGGTGCAAGAATTACCGCGCCCCGCCCCGCCCCTCTACTAGCTACGTGCATGCACATGTGAACATGCAAAAGTAGTCACATGGCCAAGTTCAAAGCTACCTACTCTACTTCGTGGTTGCTTGTTTTCGCACAGAGCTGCCCTCGCTCTTTCCTTCGTTTTCGCTTATGGGCTCGTTCACGTGGTGTCTGTCTGTTCGCCCGCGCCCGTCAACGCGACAGCCGGTTCGATCCCGTCGGTCGGTCGGTCGGTCGGTCGTTTGGGGCGCGAAAGGTAAGGAAATCAGGCCAATATGATCCAAACTGGTTTCCTTACATTTCCGTCTGTCCGGTGAAGGTCTCGCGTCTCGCGAGACGCTATAACCGGACACGAAGTTGGGCAAAGCGAGCGAGCGAGCGAGCAAGCGCGAGCGGGCGGTCAACGCGCCCTTCCTCCACCTGCCCGCCGCGCGCAGTTCTGTCAAAAAAAGTCTAGATCGAGTAAACGTCCACAGACACACACCCACAGCTGGCCGGCCGACCGGATGGAGTGAAAGTCCGTCGATCGCGTATCCGGTTCATTAATCGACTGAGCAACAGAGAGGCAATTTCGTGCAGGCCTCGCTCGCATCGATCTTACATAATACTACAATGTCTTGGCGGCGGAGAATACTCTTGGTCGTCTGCTGCATCTGCATCGTGGACTTCCAGTGCCCGTCGACGGCCAAGCAGCTGGCCAACATCCCCAGTTTGACCATCAGATCGAAGGACCGATGTCCCGTCAAGCGATCACTGCCAGACTTCAACATCGACGCCGTATGTGCAGTATATTATGACCTATATTTATACGTACTACGTATACATATCCTTAATTTGCAGTACTTGGGAACGTGGTACAACACGTGGGTTCGCAACCCGCCTCCGAGCTTCCAGCGCGCCGGGACGACGTGCGTCCGCGCCGTCTACACGTCCAGGCTGGACGGCACCGTCAGCGTCTACAACTCAGCGACGTCGCCGCTCGGACAGTTTACTGAGATTTGCGGCGTGGCGAGGCAGTACTACCCGCAGACGAGGCCGGGTGACCTCAGGGTAGACTTCCCAGTGAGCAACAAGGAGAGTCCGTACCAGGTGCTCGCGACAGACTACTACAACTACGCCGTCGTCTACTCGTGCAGGAACACGCCGCTGGGGAGCAACCTCGCAGCATGGATTCTCACCCGATCGCCTATGCCCTCTCAACAAACCGTAAGTATTTGAGCGATCATTCAACCTTTAGGTTCCAGCCTCAGAATTATAAGTTATTAGTTTAAGGTCTCTGTTGAACGTGCTTATGAGTCAGTCGACTTGAAATAATTACGTTCATTTTAGGTTGGCGAGGCTTTCGCGAACGCGCGCGCACATGGCCTTGATCCGAGCCGCTTCCGCCGCATCAAGCACGACTACGATTGTGTGTACGACGCGAAGCCGTCGTGCCGAACCAGGCGGTACCCGATCAACGCCGTCGGAAGGGTCGCGAGCGTCGTCAGACTGTGGGCGGACTCGGGGTGGAGGCTGTTCGCCGGGAACGGAGACCCCGCGGACGCCAAAGATGTCAATGCGGCCCTGGGGGAGCGAAGGAACGGATGATCGAGAAATGTAACTAACCATTACAAAACTGTCGGATGTAAAGTGCAAGTCGAAATAAACAGGAAGATTAAATGGGACACAAACATGGACAACGGAACGTCCGGCTTCTCATCGACATCTTGGTGGCACGTGATAGGCATAAATCACATCAATTTTTATTAAAGTACAGCTGACCATGTTAATTATTCGTACTAGCTTCGTACTGTCTGTCACAATTAGTAGATCAGTTTCTGAAGCAAATACGTACAGTACATCGCTCACTTGACCGGACAGGAGAAAAAGACATGAGGCATCGATTGCAGTGTTTGCAGGATTAATCTTATTGGAATGATAAGCATCAAACGTACGCGTACATAGACTGATAAGCGGGGAGCCATAAAGGACGAGGTTACGTGTAGATCCGTGCGTACATCCATCCATCAGTCAGTTCAAGATGGGTCTGAGCAAGTTTGAGATTTCCTTGGAGAACACGAGCGGGGTGTTCTTCCCCGGGAGCCAGGTGCGCGGTGTTCTATACGTACACATTGACGAGAGTCCCAAGACATGCAGAGGTGAGAGAGGGAACATGAATCTTGATGACTATTGCCGCTAAATAACTTTCTCCTTTTGCTCCTCAGGTATCAAGATCTGCATGATTGGCGGCGCGTACGTCAGATTCACGGAGACCGAGCACCACACGGTGGGAAACAAGAGAGAGACGAAGCACGTCACATACACGAATCAGGTACGTCGACTTTATCGATCGAATAACATACGTCATTGGAGGCGAATTCCTGCTTAGGAGATCTACGCGGACAACATGAAGTACGTGTTTGGTACTGGTCGCGACAAGCTCGACCTCGCTCCTGGTGAATACGCCTACCCGTTCACGTTCTCGGTGCCTCCGAACGCGCCATCATCATTCGAGGGCGTCCACGGGAGAGTGAGATACGCAATAAGGGCAATCATTGACAGGCCGTGGAAATTCGACCACAACCTGTACCAGTTCTTCACCGTCATTTGGTAGGACTATCATACTACCTCAGTAAATTTAACATAATCGTTTCCTTCCAGCCCTTTGGACCTTAACCTGGACCCGTTAGTCGCCGTAAGTAATATTACGAGTGTTCAAGAAAAACGCTCTACGTTCTGTTGACCACAGCTCGGCGTGAACGACGGCACTGCCAAGGACCTTGGCTGCCTGTGTTGCAAGGCCGGCTCCATCCAGGCGCAGGTGAAGCTCCCGAAGACGGGATTCGTCCCGGGCGAGTCGATCCCCTTCACTGCCGAGATCTCCAACCACTCATCCAGGGAGGTGAAGAGCTCATGCGTCAAACTCATCGTAGAAGTGAGTCAGTCGATCATGCAGTTAGAGAGATAGCAACGTTTATGATCGATCATTAGGTCAACTTCATCGCCCGCAAGACCCGTCAGGCGTACGGCCTGATCTCCAAGCACAAGAAGGAGGACGTGATCCCGCCCGGCGAGACCGGCAGCTGGGACAACTACCTGATCCCGGTGCCTCCGCTTCCGCCGTCGCAGCTGCAGAACTGCCGCATCATCGACATCAACTACTTCCTGCTGTTCGAGGTGACCCCCTCCGGCCTCTCGTTCGACCTCCGCCTGCGCACGCCAATCACCATCGGGTCTGTGCCGCTGAGGAGCGCCTTCGCTGCAATGGCGCCCGACGCGGCCAACGCAAACGCCGCCGCTGACAACCCTTTCATGCAGGCGTGAGTAGATACGTTCATATATCGAATATACGTACATGCAGTTCAGTCACAGCTCTTTATATCAGCTCCTCCGAGTTACAACGCCGCAACTGTCGGCTACGAGAACTTGCAGAACCCTGACACGGAGGCTTCAGCTCCCCCAGCTCAGCAGCAGCAGCAGCAGCAACAGGGCGGCCTCACCGAGGAGGACGGCGGCGGCGGCGGCGCCTTCCAGCCGAAATACATGACGTATAACTTCGCCAACGTGCCGCCGCCGGGATATCAACCGCCGCAACAAGTCCAAGGAGGACCAGAGAAACAATAACGAAAGAAAGGCAATTTAATAGATATCCGGCCGCCATATGCGCACTCTATCATCCATCGTCCGGCAGTCACGGCGCGCGTTTCACGTAGCTAAATGAAAGGTTCTGGTTCAGAAAAATAGCTGGCGGCAACGTTCTCGCTCGGTCTTCTCAGAATCTCAAGAATGAGTAGGGGCAAGAATTTTTCTTCAAGAGCGTATTCCCACTTCTAGTAAATGGCCACAAGCCCTCGTTCGGTAAAATGACTCCAGGTGAGAATGAGCCGTATGTACGTATACATATACGAGTACGCAGAAGCATCAAATTACTCATCTAGCTCGGTGTTTCCCCAAACTATTGAGCCTATACCAGTATATCTGGCGGAGGAAGCGCATACAGTGTCTGTCTGGCTTCTTTACCTTTTTAAAATTGATTTGTCGTGACTAAATTATTGGTCCGCCTTGATTGTGGATAAGGTAGTGTGTGTGCGTGTGTGTACGTTCTCATGAACCTGTCATCGCTGGCTTGCCCCGCTCGTTTTGTGAGAAAAGATCTAGTGAATCGCGCTCGCGCTCGCTCGGGCAATTTTAGCTTAGATTCCTCCCTAGAGCAAGTCTCTTCTACCACTACACAATCAATATACGTACGTACATGATGCGTCGGGCAGGAGGTAGGTAAGGCGTAGGTGCAGCCCGCACGCCCGATGCATGGTTCGTAGACGCAGTCAGGCAGAGTGAAGCCAAACTGACCGTCCGCGTCCGTCGCGTCCGACGGATGGCCGGACGCGCTCGCTCGCTCGCTAGCAAGCACAATCATTCGATTGCGAGCCCGCAACGTAGCAACCAGATAGGAAGAAAGGAAGCTAAAAAACAGATAGATCCAGATCCCCTGGTCACATCAGGTCCATCCGTCCGTCCGGTCCTTAAAATTGTCCGACATGGGCAAGGAGGAGGCCAGCTTCGACAACGTGCTCGACAATGTGGTCGGTTCATCGGGCAGATATCAGTGGACAAGGTAGGTGGGATATCACGTGTGCGGAGTTAAATGGGCGGGCGGTACGTAGTTTAATTTGGACGTGACGGTGCCTAAATACGTAGATATTCTTTAATGACCTTGGATCGATCGTACGCACACAGGAAGTCACGAGTAGGTATCAGTAGGATTTATGACGATGATCATAGTTCACATTACGTAATTTCAAAGTTCGAAGCAATGCCCGCGAAATCGTTACAACGATGTTATAAATATACTTATGAGCGAGCGAGCGCACTTTATTCGTTTGTTTCAGGTACACGCTGTTCTGCATCATCGAGCTCGTCGTCGGCATGGGCCTCTTCCTCTACGTGTTCGTCTCTTACATCCCCGAGCACAGGTGCGTTGTGCCAGTGTGCGACAGCGCCGAGGCCCCTGTGTACACGACCAATGCCTCATGGATTGAGTACGCCATCCCAGCTGCCGGCGATGTTGGCGAAGATGGGCTGCTGGCAGAGGCAGAAAAGTTGGACAAGTGCAAAATGAACGCGATCCAGGACGTTGGGGGATCCTGCAATGTGAACAACTTCAACGCAAGCCACCCGATTACCTGTGACGCCTTTGTCTACGACACCTCCATTTTCCCGAGGACCCTGTCAACCGACCTGGACTTGGTGTGTGCAAACAAGCCAAAGCACAAGCTGCTGCAAACCCTAATGATGCTCGGCCTGCTCTTTGGATCCTTCCTTGGCGGATGGGCCAGCGACTTCTTTGGAAGAAAGACAGCCATGTTTGTGTCGCTCATTCTCTTTGATGCAATCCTTATCATTAATGGATTTGCACAGAGTTACACCATGTACGCGGTGCTTCACTTCATCCACTGTGTGAATTTGCCAGTCCTCTGGCTCACCAACCACACCCTCTGTTTGGAGATGTTTAGCTCGGAGTACAAAAAGCTGTTGCTGTGCACCAAGACCTTCATGTGGACTTTCGGGAGCATTTTGACGGTGCTCTTGGTATACCTGGTTCGAGACTGGACCTACACACATGTGACAGTTGGCACTCTGGGTGTCGTCTGTATGGCCATCTACCCATTCGCTCCCGAATCTCCTCGATGGCTGGCCAAGAATAAGAAGAGTGAGGAGGCCAAAACTCTCCTGTTGAAGATGGCTGCTGACAATGGCCGATTGCTAAGTGACGCTGACATTAAGCAGATCGACAGCCTATTGGTCTTGGAAGAGGCCAAGACCAAGGAGACCAAGGAGACAGCATCGTTTCTCGAATTGTTCAAGGGACACTTTGTATTGACAACTGTGATTCTTATCTGCTCGTGGATCATGGGCAATGTGGGCTTCTACACGCTGTCTCTGAATGCCACCAAACTCAGCGGAGACTTATTCATCA
>JAAUYK010054467.1_pt1 | contig 13100 bp, 22 predicted proteins | sample 7278021 | NCBI WGS metagenome assembly JAAUYK01 (sample SAMN14350223, study PRJNA611818) | marine sediment metagenome | isolation source: surface marine sediment (1.8m) | place: French Polynesia: Moorea | collected 2018-08
GGAAAATTTATTGGTTACAAACCTCAATATAAGCGAACTGTCGTGACATTAAGTGAAGGGGACTCCATTAAAGACATCTTGTTTCCAGAAGTGTAATGATTTGAGATTTTCCCTCAGAAAATCCAAAAATAGTGCTTACGCAGTCTAAATCCAAAATTAAATTATGGGCATCCGTTCTTATCGACCATACACTCCAGGAACTCGTCAAGCGACAGTTTCAGACTTCTCAGAAATTACCAAGAGTAAACCGGAAAAATCGCTAACCAAGTTCAAGCACAGTCCCAAGGGACGCAACAATCGCGGTATCATTACCAGTCGGCGTAGAGGTGGCGGACATAAACGCCGCTATCGTCAGATTGACTTTCGCCGTGACAAGCACAATATCCCGGCAAAAGTAGCAGCTATTGAATACGATCCCAACCGCAATGCGCGAATTGCCCTCCTCTTCTATCAAGATGGAGAAAAGCGCTACATCATTGCACCAGCGGGGTTAAAAGTAGGAACAACTATCATATCTGGACCCGATGCTCCGATTGAAAAGGGCAATGCATTGCCTTTAAGTAAAATCCCCTTGGGCGAAACCGTTCACAATGTTGAACTAATGCCAGGACGGGGTGGGCAAATTGTCCGCGCTGCTGGGGCAGCAGCCAAGGTGATGGCAAAAGAAGGGAATTATGTGACTATCGGGCTTCCTTCCAAAGAAGTACGAATGGTGCAGCGAGATTGTTACGCCACCATTGGACAGGTTGGCAACGCTGAAGTTAGGAACCTGAAACTAGGTAAAGCAGGTCGAAGCCGCCGTTTAGGACGCAGACCACAAGTGAGAGGTAGTGCCATGAACCCGGTGGATCACCCTCATGGCGGTGGTGAAGGACGGGCACCAATTGGCAGAAGCGGCCCCGTCACCCCTTGGGGGCGACCAACTTTGGGAGCAAAAACCCGTAAAGCAAAGAAAAGGAGTGATGCCTTGATTGTCCGCCGTCGGCGCTAGAGCAATAGAAACTGAATTACCAATCAAAAGCTCCCGCCGCGATCGCGTGGGCACAGTCTAAATCCTTATTATCCAAAATCGAAGCATGGGTCGTTCATTAAAAAAAGGTCCGTTTGTTGCGGATAGTCTCTTATCAAAAATTCAGAAGCTCAATGTTAAAGGGGAAAAGCAGGTAATTAAAACTTGGTCAAGAGCTTCGACAATTTTGCCTCAAATGGTCGGCCATACCATTGCTGTTCACAACGGACGCCAGCACATACCGATTTTTATTTCTGAGCAGATGGTAGGACACAAATTAGGAGAATTTGCCCCAACTAGAACCTTTCGTGGACATGCCAAAAGTGACAAGAGAGCTGGTCGAAGATAACGAGATTCATGAGTCATTCGGTGATTGGTTATTAGTCACCTTAAGAACAGAGCTAATGACTGAGAACAATGATCTTCAGAGGGAAAAAATATGGCGATAGATACTACAGCAGAAGTGAAAGCGATTGCCCGCTACATTCGCATGTCTCCCTATAAAGTGCGGCGGGTTCTCGATCAGATTCGCGGTCGCTCCTATCGAGAAGCACTGATCGTTTTAGAATTTATGCCCTACAGAGCTTGTGAACCAGTGCTAAAAGTATTGCGTTCTGCCGCTGCTAATGCCGAGCATAATGCTGGTCTTGACCCGACTCAACTGGTAGTTAGTCAGGCTTACGCAGATGGCGGGCCAACCCTAAGGCGTTTTAGAGCAAGGGCTCAAGGTCGAGCCTATCAAATTCGCAAGCCAACCTGTCATATTACTGTTGCCGTTGCTCCTAATGTAGCGGAAGAATAATCCAAAATCTAAAATCCAAAATCGAAATGGGACAAAAGATTCATCCAATCGGGTTTCGCCTCGGCATTACTAAAGAGCATCTGTCTCGGTGGTATGCCGATTCCAAGCGCTATCCAGAACTGCTGCAAGAAGATTATCAAATTCGGCAGTATGTAGAAAAAAATCTTAATAATGCTGGTATTTCTCAAACAAGAATCGAGCGCAAAGCCGATCAAATTAACTTAGAAATTCACACTGCTCGACCCGGCGTGGTTGTCGGTCGCGGCGGTACGGGAATCGATTCCTTGCGCACAGGTCTTCAAAATGCCTTGGGAGGCAATCGCCAGATCCGGATCAATGTTATCGAAGTATCGCGGGTAGACGCGGATGCAGCTCTAATTGCCGAATATATTGCCCAGCAGCTAGAGCGAAGAGTTTCTTTTCGCCGAGTCGTGCGTCAGGCAATTCAACGGGCTCAACGGGCTGAAGTTAAAGGCATTAAGGTACAGGTGAGCGGTCGCCTCAACGGAGCAGAAATTGCTCGCAGCGAATGGACTCGTGAAGGTAGGGTGCCTCTACACACCCTGCGAGCAGATATCGACTACGCTTATCGCACTGCCCAAACAATCTATGGAATTTTGGGGGTAAAAGTCTGGATTTTCAAAGGGGAAATCATCCCCGGACAAGAAGAACAGCCAGTTCCTGCCTCTTCTCCAACTCCTCGCCGCCAACGACGCCGTCAGCAGTTTGAAGATCGTTCAAATGAATAGTCAGTGGTCATTCATCAGTCATCAGTCATCACTCATCAGTGGTCAGTCGTGAAATAGAAACAACGGACAACTGACAAAGGACAAATTATGTTAAGCCCCAGAAGAACAAAATTCCGAAAGCAGCAGCGAGGACGCATGAGAGGTCTAGCTCATCGAGGTAGCAAGCTCAACTTTGGCGAGTTTGGCCTTCAAGCGACAGAACCCTGCTGGATCACGTCCCGTCAAATTGAAGCTGCCCGTCGGGCAATGACTCGCTATATCCGCAGAGGAGGCAAAATATGGATTCGCGTTTTTCCTGACAAGCCGGTAACTATGCGACCCGCAGAAACCCGGATGGGTTCTGGTAAAGGTTCGCCAGAGTATTGGGTAGCAGTCGTAAAACCAGGGCGCATTATGTTTGAAATTGCTGGAATTTCCGAACCCGTCGCCAAGGAAGCAATGCGTCTGGCGGCGCAGAAATTACCGATTAAGACCAAGTTTATTACTCGCGACGAGGAGTACGTCTAAATTAAGAATTCTGAAAAAAGTAATAATTGATCATTTAACTTATGTCTTTACCAAAAATAGAAAATGCCAGAAAACTCAGTGATGAGGAACTGGCAGAGGAAATTGTAGCTTTGAAGCGGCAACTATTTGAACTAAGGCTGCAACAGGCAACTCGCCGCTTAGAAAAGCCCCACGAGTTCAAGCATACTCGGCATCGCCTCGCTCAACTGATGACTGTTGAGCGAGAGCGCCAACTAGCCGCCACCAAAGAAAAGCCAGAAGCCACGCCAGAAAAGCCAGAAGTAGCGACAGAGCCACAACAGGCACAGGAGGAGGAGTAAATTTTCATGGCAGTCAAAGAAAGAGTTGGAGTGGTTGTGAGCGATAAAATGGATAAAACCGTAGTTGTCGCTGTCGAAAACCGTTCTCCCCATCCGAAATACAAAAAAATCGTCGTGAAAACCAAGAAGTTTAAAGCTCACGACCAAGAGAATCAGTGTAAAGAAGGCGATCGCGTTCGCATTCGGGAAACTAGACCCCTAAGCCGCACTAAACGCTGGGCGATCGCTGAAATTCTCAGTTCTGACAAATCATAATCGATCATTTATTATTCGTTGAAGCCGTGATTCAACAGCAGTCTTATCTTAATGTCGCTGACAATAGTGGCGCGCGCCGATTGATGTGCCTGCGCGTCTTAGGAACCGGAAACTGTCGCTACGGTCATATCGGCGACCAAATTATCGCTGTCGTCAAAGAAGCGATCCCTAACATGGCAGTCAAAAGATCGGACATCGTGCGAGCGGTAATTGTCCGCACTCGCCAGCCCTTGCGCCGAGACAGCGGAATGAGTATTCGCTTTGACGACAATGCCGCCGTGATTATTAACCCCGACGGCAATCCTAGGGGAACTCGCGTTTTCGGACCGGTAGCGCGGGAATTGCGCGACAAAAACTTCACCAAAATTGTTTCTCTTGCACCGGAGGTACTCTGATGGCCAAGCGAACAAAAAAAACTACATCTTCCAAGCGTTACAAAATGCACGTCAAAACAGGCGACACCGTTCAGGTCATTTCCGGTCGGGATAAAGGCAAAGTCGGTGAAATCCTGCGGACTTTTCCCAAATTGAGCCAAGTGATTGTCAAGGGAGTCAACGTCAGAACTAAGCACGTTAAGCCCCAGCAAGAAGGAGAATCTGGTCAAATTACGACTTTTGAAACTCCTATTCATAGCTCTAACCTAATGCTGTATTCCACTAAAGAAAAGGTTGCCAGTCGCATCTGCTACACCTTCACCGAAGATGGTCGAAAAGTGCGCAAGCTCAAGAAAACTGGAGAAATCATTGATTGATTAGTGATTTGTTGTTGGTGAATTTTCCTGACCAAGCCCAGGAAAAGCAAGGATAGAAAAATCATGGTAAAACCACTAAAAACTCGATACAAAGAGACCATTATCCCCAAGCTCAAGGAACAGTTTGGATACACCAATATTCATCAAGTTCCTAAACCAGTGAAAGTCACCGTCAATCGGGGATTAGGGGAAGCATCTCAAAATGCGAAAGCCCTCGAATCATCTATTAATGAACTGGCAACTATTACTGGACAAAAACCGATAGTGACGCGAGCCAAAAAAGCGATCGCTGGTTTCAAAATCCGTCAAGGAATGCCAGTAGGGGTGATGGTGACCCTGCGTGCAGAAAGGATGTACGCTTTTCTTGACCGCTTAATTAACCTAGCGCTGCCCCGCATTCGGGACTTTCGCGGCATCAGTCCGAACAGTTTTGACGGGCGCGGCAACTATAGTCTTGGAATTAGAGAACAGCTCATTTTTCCAGAAATAGATTACGATAGCATCGATCAAATTCGCGGCATGGATATTTCGATTATCACTACGGCTAATACTGACGAAGAAGGTCGCGCTTTACTCAAAGAAATGGGAATGCCCTTTCGGAATAACTGAATTCTTACTATCAGGAGGGAATAAGGGGATTACATGGCGGCAAACGATACGATTTCAGATATGCTGACTCGCATTCGCAATGCTTGTTTGGTTAGGCATTCAACTACTAATGTACCGACTACCAAAATGACGCGGAGCATTGCCAGAGTTCTTAAAGAGGAAGGTTTCATTGAAGATTTTGAAGAAGTCGGCGAAGGGATCAACAAACATTTGGCGATCTCTTTAAAATACAAAGATAAAAATCGCCAACCGATTATCAGAACCTTAAAACGGGTCAGCAAGCCCGGATTGCGAGTTTACTCAAATCGCAAAGAACTCCCCCGCGTTCTCGGTGGAATTGGCATTGCCATTATTTCCACCTCTAAAGGAATCATGACAGACCGAGAAGCTCGGCGTCAGGGAATTGGTGGCGAAGTGCTTTGTTATGTCTGGTAGTCTTGGTGATTTGTTATTGGTTATTGGTTGTTGGTTGTTAGCAAACAACCAATAACAGACAACAAAAAACAAAGGAGTAATTACCCATGTCTCGCATCGGCAAGCGCCCAATTGCCATTCCGAATAAAGTCACGGTGGAAATCAAAGGACAGCATGTTGCTGTAAAAGGGCCAAAAGGCTCATTGGAGAGAGTGCTGCCACCCGAGGTAAAAGTCGAAAAAGACGGCGAAACCCTGCAGGTCTTGCGCCAGGATGATTCTCGCACTGCTCGCGAGCGTCACGGTCTTTCCCGAACCCTAGTCTCTAATATGGTAGAAGGCGTTTCTAAAGGCTTTGAAAAGCGTCTGCAAATTCAAGGAGTAGGTTATCGGGCACAGGCTCAAGGCAGCAAGCTCACTCTCAACGTTGGCTACAGCAAACCTGTGGAAATGACTATGCCCGAAGGTATCCAGGTGGCAGTGGAAAAAAACACTGAGGTGACCGTAAGCGGCATTAATAAAGAAGTGGTGGGAAACGTTGCTGCCCAAGTCCGTGCAGTGCGTCCACCAGAACCTTATAAAGGCAAAGGCATTCGCTACCTAGGCGAATTCGTCAGACGTAAAGCTGGTAAGGCAGGTAAGAAGTAAAGATGAAACTAACTCGCAAACAACTGGTCGACCGCCGTCATCGGCGGTTGCGCCGAAAAGTGAGCGGTACGACCGAGCGCCCTCGGCTAGCCGTATTTCGCTCCAACAAGCATATTTATGCCCAGATAATCGATGACCTAGCGCAGCATACCTTGGCAGCAGCATCCACTAAGGATCGAGGACTAAAGTCACAATTGCCATCGGGAGCTACCTGTGAAGCTTCGGCAGAAGTAGGCAAGCTAGTCGCCCAGAGAGCTAGAGAAAAAGGAATTGAAAAAGTCGTCTTTGACCGGGGTGGCAACCTTTATCACGGTCGTGTCAAAGCTCTAGCTGAAGCGGCTCGCGAAGCTGGCTTAGAGTTTTAGTCATTAGTAATTCGTTATTGGTTATTAGCAAACAACAAATAACAAACAACAAACAACAAAGGAGTAATTACTATGGCAAAGCGTCGTAAAAGCAGCCGCACTAAAGAAAAAGAATCCGCCTGGCAAGAGAGAGTCATCCAGATCCGTCGGGTGAGTAAAGTCGTTAAAGGCGGGAAAAAATTAAGCTTCCGCGCGATCGTTGTCGTTGGCAACGAGAAAGGTCAAGTAGGCGTTGGTGTAGGCAAAGCTAGTGATGTCATTGGTGCAGTGCGCAAGGGAGTCGCCGATGGCAAAAAACAACTGATTGATGTGCCTCTGACCAAATCTAATTCCATTACTCATATTGCCAATGGAATTTCCGGCGGTGCCAAAGTGATTATGCGCCCAGCTGCTCCTGGTACTGGGGTAATTGCTGGAGGTGCAGTGCGGACAGTACTCGAATTAGCAGGGGTAAAGAACATCTTGGCAAAACAGCTCGGTTCCAATAACCCCTTAAATAACGCTAGAGCAGCCATCAATGCCCTGGAAGCCTTGCGTACATTTTCAGAAGTAGCTCAAGAAAGAGGAATTCCAATCGAACACCTCTACGCTTAATTATCTCAATTAGCTATCTACAAAGAGAAAATTATGAGATTAAACGATGCTTTACCAAAAAAAGGCTCCAAGAAGCGTCCGGGCCGCTTAGGAAGAGGCATTTCTGCAGGTCAGGGAGCTAGCTGCGGCTTTGGCATGCGCGGTCAAAAATCCCGCTCTGGTACTGGGACTAAGCCTGGTTTTGAAGGGGGACAAATGCCCTTATATCGGCGCGTCCCCAAATTAAAACATTTTACGGTCATCAACCCCCGCCGCTACACGACGATTAATGTCAGCAAGCTGGCATCACTCCCTGCTAATACAGAAGTAACCCTGGAATCTTTGATCGAAACCGGGATTGTGACCAGTAACGATGGACCGCTTAAACTTCTCGGCGATGGAGAATTGAATGTTCCCCTCCAAGTCAAAGCAGCGGCTTTTACAAATAGTGCCCGCAGAAAAATTGAAGCAGTCGGTGGCAGTTGTGAAGTGACTGGTGGCTAAAATTCTTCAACAATTATGCTCCAGTCGTGCAGGATGCTTATATCATAAGTGTGAAAGGAAAAAGTTAAGATAATATAATACTTCCACTTGATAACTTGCCAAAAACCTAACTTTTTAGAGGTAGCCCTTAATGGTCGTCAGTCGAGATAAAGCTCCAACGGCTCAAGAAACCTTTATGCAAATGGCTCAAGCTGCCGGTCTCCGGGGTCGGCTGCTTGTTACTATTGGTCTACTCATTGTAGTCCGCTTTGGAGTCTTCATACCTGTACCGGGAATTGACCGAGCAAAATTTCTCGAAGGGATCCAGAATCTCCCTGGACTCGGATTTTTGGATATTTTTACTGGAGGCGGTCTCTCTGCTTTAGGAATTTTTGCCCTGGGCATTCTCCCTTATATCAATGCCTCCATCATCATGCAGCTGCTCACCGCCGCCATTCCTGCTTTGGAAGACCTACAAAAAAATGAAGGAGAAGCTGGGCGGCGCAAAATTTCTCAAATTACTCGCTACGTAGCCTTAGGCTGGGCAGTGATTCAAAGCGTGGGGATCACTGTTGGGCTACTTCGCCCCTATGCTCTCAATCCTGGAGTGTGGTTCATTGCCGAAACAGTGCTGGCGTTAACTGCTGGTTCCATGTTCGTGATGTGGGTGTCAGAATTGATCACCGAACGGGGCATTGGCAATGGTGCTTCCTTGCTGATTTTCGTCAACATTGTTGCCGTGTTACCAAGAACCTTAGGCAATACAATTGAGTTTGCTCAACAAGGGGGGCGGGAAACAATCGCCCAAGTTGTAATTCTCTTACTGATTTTCCTGGTAACGATTATTGGGATTGTCTTTGTCCAGGAAGGAACTCGACGCATTCCCATTATTTCTGCTCGCCGTCAAGTCGGCAGGCGGCTCTACAGGGAACGCACTAGCTATTTGCCCCTGCGACTGAATCAGGGAGGGGTAATGCCAATTATCTTTGCCTCAGCGGTGTTGATTTTGCCTTCATCCTTAGCCGGGTTCACTGGCGGTGAAGGTAGGCTCAATCAAATTATGGTAGCGGTAGCTAATGCCCTCCAACCGGGGAGCTGGCTCTATGTGGTAGTCTATTTGCTGTTGATTCTCTTTTTTAGCTACTTCTACGCCTCGCTAATAGCTAATCCTGTAGATATGTCCCAAAATCTGAAAAAGATGGGAGCTAGTATTCCGGGAATTCGTCCAGGAAAAGCAACCAGTGAATATCTTGAAGGGGTGCTGAACCGCCTCACCTTCTTAGGAGCAATCTTTTTGGGCATTGTCGCTACTGTGCCTACCCTTGTAGAAGGTGCTACTGGAGTGACAACGTTTAGAGGCTTGGGTGCTACTTCTTTGCTCATTTTAGTCGGTGTAGCTATTGATACGGCCAAACAAATTCAAACCTACGTTATCTCTCAACGTTACGAGGGCATGGTTAAGCAATAGCTATTGAATTCTCAATTAAAGAATTCTGCCCCGCCTGGGGGCATCGTCAGACACCGGCAATTTTGAAAATACCAACTGACAACTGACAACTGAACTAATGACCAATGACAAGAGATTAATTTTTTTAGGACCTCCAGGTTCAGGAAAAGGAACTCAAGCACAGCTTTTGGCTGAGTTGTTCGAGATCCCCCATATCTCCACAGGGGAGATCTTAAGGCAGGCGATCGCCGAGAAAACAGTACTGGGTCAGAAAGCTCAAAGCTATGTAGACGAGGGAGAATTGGTTCCTGATGCGCTGATTTTAGATTTAATCCGAGAACGCCTCGGTCAGCCTGATGCTCAAAGGGGTTGGATTTTAGATGGCTTCCCCCGTAATGTGGCACAGGCTTCTTTCTTGGATGAACTGATCGAGGAACTCCACCAATCCTCTGATTGTGCGGTGAACTTGGAGGTGCCGGATCAAGTTTTAATCACTCGCCTGCTCCTGCGGGGACGAAAGGATGATAATGAACAGACAATTCGCCGCCGGCTTCAAGTTTATCGGGAGCAAACAGCGCCATTGATCGGCTACTATCGCGATCGCGGCAGACTCTATTCGGTTAATGGCGATCGCCAGCTTGGGGAAGTCACCGAGTCTTTGAAACAGATTGTTAACGCTTAAATGGGGAGAATCCAAACGGCTTAAGTTGAGGTGCGATAGCCTGAGACTCCCTATTTCCAAGATTTTGATAAGATCTGTAAAGGAGGGGAAAATCTTGAAGCGATTCAGATTCAGTGGGCTTTCCCCGTCGATCAAAATTTTGAGGATCAACACATTGGCTAAACAAGACTTAATCGAAATGGAAGGTACAGTGACAGAATCCCTTCCCAATGCAATGTTTCGCGTCGATCTAGACAACGGGTTCAACGTCCTAGCTCATATCTCGGGTAAAATCCGCCGCAATTACATCAAAATTCTGCCAGGCGATCGCGTCAAAGTGGAATTAACTCCCTATGATTTGACCAAAGGGAGAATTACTTATCGCATGCGCAAAAAATAAGCTTTGATTCCCTCTAGCCAGAGTTAAATAGCACAAATCCTTAATCATAATGATTTGACAAAAATAAATTATTATTGATATGATAAAAAGCTTGCAGTGTTGCCCAAAAAGGCATGAAAGTTCGAGCATCCGTCAAAAAAATTTGTGAAAAATGCCGCGTCATTCGACGGCGCGGTAGAGTGATGGTGATTTGCACTAACCCGAAGCACAAGCAGCGTCAGGGTTAAGTTTGCTCACCTGAAATTCAAGAATCCTTTTGTAGTAGAGACACCAATCGACTAGGGAGAAAAAAGCGTGGCAAGGATTGCTGGCGTAGACCTACCCCGGGATAAGCGGGTGGAAATAGGGCTGACTTACCTGTATGGAATCGGTCTAGCGCGATCGCAGGAAATATTAGCAAAAACAGAAGTTAACCCTGACACCAGAGTCAGAGATCTAACTGATGAAGAAGTGAGTGCTCTGCGCTCATGCATCGAAACCAACTATCAGATCGAAGGGGATTTGAGGCGTTGGGAGGCGATGAACATCAAGCGCTTAGTAGATATTGGGACTTATCGCGGGCGCCGCCACCGTCAAGGTTTACCAGTGCGGGGTCAGCGGACCCGAACCAATGCCCGAACTCGTCGCGGCAGGCGAGTTACGGTTGCCGGGAAGAAAAAAGTCCCCGCGAAGAAATAATCCATTCTTTAGTATTCAATTTATCTTAAGTAAGAATCTCAGCAAAGCAATATGGCGCGACCAACGAAAAAAAGCGGCGCGAAGAAGCAAAAACGCAACGTTCCTAGCGGAATCGCTTACATCCAATCTACCTTCAATAACACCATCGTTACCATTTCCGATACCAGAGGTGATGTCATTTCCTGGGCATCGGCTGGCTCTAGTGGCTTCAAAGGAGCAAAAAAAGGCACCCCCTTTGCCGCCCAAACTGCCGCTGACAGCGCTGCTCGTCGAGCAATTGAGCAAGGGATGCGCCAGATTGAAGTGATGGTTAGCGGTCCAGGAGCTGGTCGAGAAACAGCAATTCGGGCACTCCAGGGAGCAGGGTTAGAAACTACCCTAATTCGAGATGTTACCCCTATTCCTCACAATGGCTGTCGTCCCCCCAAACGACGTCGAGTCTAGTCATTGGTCATTGGTGATTGTTTCACGAAGTCTGGATTGAGAATAACCTGTGGTGCCGGTGTCTAACGATACCACTACTCGGGGTGCGCCCGGCAGAATTCTTTAATTCAGAATTCAAAAAAGATAGGGAGGTCAATTGGTGGCGCAGTTTCAAATTGAGTGTGTAGAATCTAAGACTCATAAAAATCAAAGTCAGTATAGCAAATTTGTCCTCGAACCTCTCGAACGCGGTCAAGGGACGACAGTTGGCAATGCTCTGAGGCGGGTTTTACTGTCGAATCTGGAAGGAGCAGCAATAACTGCTATCCGAATTGCTGGAGTCAATCACGAATTTGCCACGATCAAAGGGGTGAGAGAGGACGTTCTAGAAATCATGCTAAACATGAAGGAGATAGTCCTTAAAAGCTACACCCATCAGCCCCAGATTGGTCGCCTAGCAGCGATCGGACCAGCAACTGTAACAGCAGCTCAATTTGAGCTTCCCTCAGAAGTAGAAGTGGTCGATCCGAACCAGTATATTGCCATCCTAGCTGAGGGAGCCAGACTGGAAATGGAATTTCGCGTCGAAAAAGGAAAAGGATACCGAGCAGTAGAGCGGGGAAAAGATGAAGCAACTTCACTGGACTTCCTGCAAATTGACGCGATATTTATGCCTGTTACAAAGGTTAACTACAGCATCGAAGATGCTCAGATTGACGGCTCTATCGCTAAAGATCGGCTGCTGATGGAGATTTGGACAAATGGCAGTTTGAAACCAGAAGAGGCTCTCTCTCAAGCTGCTGAGATTGTCGTCGATTTGTTCAATCCCCTCAAGGATCTGACACTGCTAGACCAGCCAGAAAAACATCAAGCGGAAGAAGATCCAACCAGCCAGATCCCGATCGAAGAGTTGCAACTATCGGTGCGAGCTTATAACTGCCTGAAACGGGCACAAATTAACTCCGTTGCTGACTTGCTCGATTATAGCCAAGAAGATCTCTTGGAAATTAAAAACTTCGGTCAAAAATCCGCAGAGGAAGTGATCGAAGCCTTACAGAAGCGTTTGGGAATTACCCTGCCTCAGGAAAAAACAGCAAAAACCTAGCTAGATTATGTCAGTCAACAGTCAACAGTCAACAGTCAACAGTGACCAACTGACGACTGACAACTAACAACTAACACTATAGGGAGAAAGGGAAAATGCGTCATCGGTGTCGTGTGCCCGAACTGGGGCTACCGGCTGACCAACGTCGGGCTTTACTAAGATCGCTGGCGACAGAACTGATTCGTCACGGTCAAATCAAAACTACTAAGACTCGTGCCAAAGCAGTCCGTTCAGAAGTAGAAAAAATGATTACTCTCGCCAAAGATGGTTCTCTAGCAGCGAGGCGCAGGGCACTGGGCTATCTCTATGACAAAAAGTTGGTTCACGCCCTGTTTGAACAAGCCAAAGACCGCTATGGAAATCGAAACGGCGGCTATACCCGGATTGTGCGGACTTTGCGCCGTCGGGGGGATAACGCGGAAATGGCGATTATTGAGCTGGTCTGAGCCGATTTTAGATTTTAGATTGATGATTGTTAAGCCAAAATCTGAGGGCTTAATTGGCGGGGAAGCCGCCAATGAAAGAAGCCCAAAAATCCAAAATCCAAAATCGAAACAGCGAGTCGCCTTGGTAATTCAATATCTGGGTGCTGATTTTCATGGCTGGCAAAGGCAACTCAATCAGCGAACAGTCCAGGAAGAAATAGAAAAAGCGATCGCCAACGTCCTGGAACACCCCGTGACCCTCCATGGTGCTGGTCGCACTGATGCAGGGGTACACGCAGCGGCTCAAGTAGCCCATTTTGACCAGAACAGTTCGATTCCCGCTTCCCGTTGGGCGGCGATTCTCAATTCCCGGCTGCCTGAAGATATATTAATTAGAGCCTCAGCAAAGGTTTCCCAGACCTGGCACGCTCGTTTTTCTGCTATTTGGCGGCGCTATCGCTACACAATCTATACTGA
>JAAUYK010158408.1_pt1 | contig 13091 bp, 8 predicted proteins | sample 7278021 | NCBI WGS metagenome assembly JAAUYK01 (sample SAMN14350223, study PRJNA611818) | marine sediment metagenome | isolation source: surface marine sediment (1.8m) | place: French Polynesia: Moorea | collected 2018-08
GACCACCATGCGAATCTACGCAAAAAGTTGCATATGTAAGGTGACTTTGATGCTAATCTGAGCACTTTTGATATTTGCACTCCTGGCACCTGAGTGTCCCCCTCCCTAGCTTGGCTAAGGCGCTGTACGTCTTTAAGTTGTTGCCATTTCCTAAGGATGCCTGCGCCATGCACGGACAATACCCAGCTATACGTACAGGGCCCAAAGTAAATATTTAATCTGCCAGGGACAGACAGCATGGCACCGCCGCGCCGCGTGCCGCATGCAACAATCTGATTCATCTTTCTTTCTTTCATTCGCTCAGCCGCGGCCGTTCGCTCAGCGTTCCGCCTTCCGCGGTCGCCAGATGAAAGGAAAAAAGGCGACGACGGCCGGCAGACGCTCGCTCGCCCGCTCACTCGAGATGGGGAACAATTAAACAGCTCCGGCGGCGGCGCCACTTAATGGAATTCTCACCCCGGCCGCCAGCTGCAGCAGCAGCGCGGAAAATTAATTTAGTCCGTTTTTGCCCCGTACGCTTTTTTGCGCCGGCCAACAGCGGGCGAGCAAGCAATCCATTCATCTCGGCTCGCTCGGCAAACAGGAACTGCAACGCTAACTGCATTTTTTCGATCTGCCTGCGATTACATTTGCCTGCTTCTAACGTTTCGCCTTCTTCTCCTCTTCCAGGTTACTACGCCGACGTGGACATGGGCTGCCAGGCGTATCACGTCTGCCTGCTGGACCCCATCGCCGGCAGCATGTACCCCACGTCGTTCCTCTGCCCTAACGGAACCCTCTTCCAGCAGCAGATCTTCAACTGCGACTGGTGGTGAGTAAAGTGATTAACGGCTCAATTAAGCTCCGAACCCTCAGAACGGGTTGCCATGAATCCAGACGTACCCGCGATATGGGTCGTAGAAGGAAGTCGAGGTAGAGGACGCTGCGAAAAAGATGGGGGTTCATTTCACTCGCGCAATCGTGACTGGGCTATACGAAAGAACGAACTCGCCTTGCTCCGAGTAGATTTAGAGATTGCGTCCTGTTACGAGGGACGTCTGGGCTACGCTCATGTTCCATGCTGTTATTGTGATTGTTGCTATGCATGGGCGCTTACAAGGATTTTTTGCAGGTTTCGGCAACTACTTGGTACTTTTAAGCTAAGGGTCCTCTCTCTTTAATCGTATCGTCATATTTCAGTGCAAAAACGAATGTCACTGACTGGACTCACGCTCAAGCTCACAATCGACTCATCAACCGGATGTTGGAGAGAGCAATTTTTTGCATGGCGAACGAGCCAAAATTTTTCAATGAAAATGTCACTTTTTGCCAGTGGCAACATAGTCCCTACACCGTGCCAACCTCATGCATACGTACATGACGCTTTGCCCTTTTTGCTGCCGCATGGCCATTCTGCTGCGCGTTACCTGCGAAAGACGAGCGCCGTAAACTCTTCCTCCGGCGTCCTGGCGCCTGGCCGTGAAAAGGGATCCATCAGATTTGCATGGCCTTGAAAATTTAGGTGACCGAAAGCTGTAGTCCGAAGCAGCCCAATAAAAGACTCTAAGTAGCCAACAAAGCTAGAGCGAAAATAAAATGAAAGTCGATAAATAAAGTTGATGCATTGTAGCAAATTATTGATGGAGGTTTTCTCCTTCGAATCAATTAGTTTCGAACGCACAAGCGATTGGACAAATTGGCGCCCGTCAAGCCGCCCGTCATACGCGTCCCCGACGGCGTCAATCGTGTCTGACGGGAAAAGCTATCTCGGCTTTACAGGATGGAAATCATTTGTCGAACGTTAACTAGTGAAATCAAGGCATTAATTCACGCGGCCCTTGCTCTTCTCTCCAAACACCGATTAGCAATATCGGCGCGCTGCAAGGTCGCGTACGCGTACGTAGCAAAAGCGATTGCCCACTTCCACGTAGCAAACGCGTACAATTTTATTCCTTGCGCGACGACGTTGCGGTGCCTACGCGTCCCAAAACGCGGATGAGGTCCAACAAGGCATTTCCATTTCCGGCGACAATTTACGGGGAAAAAGAGTCGGGGTGACAGACAGACTGCTTGCTCACTGATCGACAGTGTAGCCGTCCTTTTACAAACTTGATTCGTACGGTGACCGTATATGGTGGGCGCGTACAATGCTTCGAACTCGAATGAAGACCGACCGACGCGACGGACGCGTCGCTGACGGAAAACCTGAGGTGGCAACATCGCCATCACCGAGCGACCTTCGCTAGCTGCGCGCACCGTGAACGTTAATTCCGACCCACCGACCGACCGATGCGCCTCAGGTCGGCCCAATATTTTCCTCCTGTGGTAATGAGGCCGGCCGGCGGAATCGATTCGACGCACTCTATCATTTTCCGACGACGGCTCACTATGTAGGAGGACTTTGAATGCTTTCCTTAAGAAATGGGTAATGTCGTTGAATTAAATAGTTTATCGGGAAAAGACTCGACTCATTGAACGTGTATTCAACCATACTTCTTTTCAATATTGCCTTTCCATCAGTCTGTATTGACTGGTAGTAGGTCAGTGTCAACTTCTCTTGTACGTACAATACATTAGTCGATCAAAATATCCATCAAAATTTATAACTTGCTCATGAAAGTCCATACGCACAGCATAGTACATGTGCCCAAGCTGTCCTCGCCTATCAATCTCGGTCGCAACTCAATGATGAAAGCGTCACGATTCGCGCTAGTCATGTTGCTGTTGCGTCGAAAAATAGGCGGCCCTTCCGACGTCGTCGCTGCTCGTCGACAATAGATGGATCGATTGGTACGTACCATGCACGGCGACGATGCACTCGCTGACAACGACACTTTGCTCGCAGTTGAAAGATTCAAAAGGAGGGGATAGGAGAGCACGCTCACACTTGAAGTACGTAAACGAGTGCGGCTCGAACGAGCGGAGCACGCCCAGCTAGGCGGCTAGTTAATCGAAGGTCACTGCCTCCTAGCTCTATGTAGACGAGGAGGAAGCAACGGGTGAAATAATGAAGCGGCAGAGGCTCCGTCCTACTGATGGAGGGAAGCGCATAAAAGAAACAAACAGACGCCCACGTATACGTACGCGTACGAGCACGTGCCCATTACTGCCCGAGGACGGACGGACGGACGGACGGACGAACAGTCAGACAAATGGCGCCCCGGGCAAGGCGGCAACATCAGCCCGTCCGTCCGCGTCCGTCCGTTGCGGCATTTTGTATGTGGATCCTACTCGAGGGTCTTTTGGGCGCTGCGGAAATTCAAGACGGCGGCGGCGGGAATTATTCGCCACTTTAGAAGCGAGCGGGGAGATAGCGGGCGAAGGAGCCAGCAAGGCGAATTATTGAAACTACGAGAGATTCGGCGGCTTGCGGCGCGGCGTCTGGCTTTAGTCGCTTCTCTTCCGGTTTCCTTTCTTCCTTCCTTCCGTCGCGTCGTCTCGCGCTCGTTCGTCCGTCCGGAATGGCCTAACTGTTGGGGCGGCGAGGCGAGAGTGACAAATTGAAATGGGTCTTTCCTGGCTGGAGTTGGCAGGAGGGCTGGATCGAGGAGAAGCGCCAAAGGAGCCACGTACACGTGCTGGTATTGCTTGCACCGACCGACCGCGACCGGCCGACTCAATAACCGGACGCGGAACATCCTCTGCTCGGCTGGGCCTCCCAGGACGCAATCTCGTTGGACGCGTTTCGATGGATAGAGTCTACTTATATTCAGCGTTTCGTTTACCGTACGTTACTCTATCTGTCGGACGGTCACTCAAAGATCAGTTAGGTCGATCCCGTTTCGTTGCTGGAATTTCCGACTATCTCCTCCTCCTGAGTCATCTTGACGCAGATGCGCCGACGTCCAAGGCGATTGGAAGCGTTTCCGCGTTTTTTCGACGCCGACCGAGCGACGCGCGTCTTCCTTCTGTCCGTTCTTCAGTCATTCAGTCGTGCGAACGCGCGTCGCTGGCCCCTATGATGACCGAGTGGGAGGAAAAGAGGAAGAGGGGCAGCAGCTGGGTTACGGTACAGTTGAGTCGTTTCTTCGGCATAGGCCTGGAATAATAATGGGACTATATGCGCTGGAGGGCTGCCAATTTCATTATACACTGATGTACAGGAACTTATTAGTTTATATGCGTAAATTGTACATGTACTAGGTTCGTTCGGGTTATGGTAACTTTACTACATGATTTCCGAATTCTTCAGCCGAATGGCTCGTATGTTAGGCCGCCTAGCAATGTTTGGAAGGTCAGAGTTACTTCCGCCGGGTGGCCGGGCTGGAATGTGATGCCCATTTTATTCTCGTCGCTGAACTTCTCCTAAGTTGAAACCTTGTCTGTTTGCTATAGGTACAACGTTGACTGCTCTCTGAGCGAGCAGTACTACAGCCTTGCGGAGGGCGCTTTCGGCTCCGATGGTGGCAGCAACGGAGGCGGCGGCGGAGGATCTTGCCCCAACGTGAACCCCCTGTCCGACTCGGAGTGCTCCGGCGCCGTCGACAACTGCTGGTCGCCCGGACAGAGCGACACCGATTGCCCCAACTTTGGCCTCTGCTGCTTCGACGGATGCGCCAACACTTGTGTTGATGGACCTCAGAGTACGCTATAATGTGCATACTATATACTGTAGAATGTCGGCTAAAACACGCCCTTTAATTCATTTCAGCCCAAGTGCAGCAGGCTCCACAGGCCCAGCAGCCCCAGTACAACGAGCCCGCTCCGCCGCCCGCCCCTAGGCCTACGCGACCCCCCACTCGCCCCACCCGGCCCCCCACCGAGGCCCCCACGACCGGCTACAACTACCCCGTGCCGAACAACCCCCTTCCGATCCGCCCCACCAGGCCGACTGAGCCGCCCGCGCTTTACGGTGCTCCCCCGCGCACCGGCCGCAGGCGACAGGGTCGCAGGCGCAACGGCAGGAGGGGCAAGAGGCTGAGGAAGAGGAAGATCGCGAAGAAGGTCCAGGGCGCTGTTTTCCCCATCTCCGAGCCGGTGCTGCTCTCGGCCGCCGAGGAGGAGTCCGCTCCCATCGATCTCCAGCTGTAGATAGGCAGACCGGGCAGTGATAGATAGGATCAACAACGTCGACGATGCCATATGTTTTTCTCTCCATCCAATTCCCGGCCTCTCATTCACTCGATCGATCGATCAAGAAGACAACGCTCAACCGTCGGCATTAGAAGAAACACAACCACGAAGCAAAAAGATGATCAGGCAGCAACCAAGTCGGGCATTTTACACGGACGGACGTAAACAGGATCGAGCAATTGACACGATGTCGAAAACGACAATGCAGTTAGAAGCCGACGCGACCCCCCATTTATCAGCGACTTCAAGCCATGGAGTTGCGTTCCCGTCCCTGCGTTTTGACGACACAACTCTTTAAAAAACCTAGTACGATTTCACAGCGGCATTTAGCTAGATACTACCTTAATTGGTATGTATCGTGTCAACAAAACGGCTATATCATAATGTCCTTCCCCAAACCCTTCCCCACCCTCATCCCAATTCCCATTCCTTGTCCTTTACAACCCTCGTCCCAACCTCCTCCCAACCCATCCTCTCCTTCGTCATTTTCACTCTATCTCTGGCGTGAGTTTGATTATGCCTATCTGACAACATTGATTGGATGTACGAGTAAAAGAAGAGTGAAATATTACTAGGCGTGCAACGCGTATGATGTCAAGTACGAGTATACTGTATACAGTTTACAAGAATAAAGATGATTTAAAACAGCTCGGAACGCGAACGGTCAGTTTTCTCGGTCAATACCATATGTAGTGATATATTGCTTTAAAATATATAAGCTACTCTGAATACATTTCTAGCGTTGTATATGGGACGTAGTAGTATACTGACTATAATTAAAGTACAAGTATGCATTAACGTTATCACAAGTAAAGTACACATAATCAGGGGTTTCTCAAAGACACACTACTAGGCGAGAGAGTCGCCTCTCTCTTTCTCAGACATTTCATGAATAATAGTTGCTTGTTGTCATCGCTGTCATCACAATATTGCGAGGCAAAGCAACGTGGTAGTTACAACTTCAGCGTTTACAAATTAGCACTTGTATCACGTAGCGTACGTCGACAAACCCAAACTATCGTATGAGGACTCTTGAAGCAATTACGCTCGGACTAGCGCTCTCAACTACGATTGGAGTGAGGGAACAGACAAGACGAGGTGTTCTAGAGGTGTGTTAATTGACAAGGCGTACGATTGCTTTTTTTACGCGCATCATTCTCCGCCTTGCATCACTTAGTAGATCGTTACCTAATGCTATGTCCTGACCTCCCCCTTGGGATTGAGGTCAAAGATCTCAATGAGCAGCGGCTCCACCTGCTTCGGGTTGAGGGCGACCAGCAGCTGGATGTGGGACTGGTTGAGCCGGTGGAGGTCCTGCAGCCGGCCGATCAGGTGCAGGTAGGCGCGGCGAGACTCGCACCCCGTGGGGCAGGCCGTGTCCAGGTAGCGCTGAAGGAGGTAGTAGTAGGTCTCCTGAAATCGAACGTATGTATCAGCACAAGTTTCTCCTCCACATCAAAGCAGGCGCATTCCAGACACTTTTTCCGTGTGCACAGGTCGCCATTAGTAATGCACCAGGAAGTAGCTGGATATGTTGACTTGGAACAGATCGCATTCGGATGAGTCGGTGAAAACTCATCCCGACCGACAGGGGAACAGCGGAGGCGAAACGCCCGGGCCTGGATGCATGGCTAAAACGCGCGCGCATCTGGTGAGGGTGAGATGATGCCACAAGAATAAAAAAGGAAGATGATCAAGGGAGTAAAAACGATTAGGCGATCGACCTTGCCTTCTTCTGACTGTTGCCGCGAAAGCAGGAATTTCTACCAGTGAATATGTTTTCTGGCTGTTGTAACGTCCAATACCTAGCGTACGGACGAACGGCACGCGCGTGACCTTTGGAGCAAAAATACTGCGTATTCAGCCAGACAACAGTCAACCGGGCGACCGCCGGGGTTGCGAAGATGCGCTGGTAACACGCAAAAGACGAGACTGGGGAGGAAGGGTGAATGAGTGCGACACATACGAGCATGGAGCCGCAAACTGCTCCCTTATCCACAAGCTACGTACGAACTTAAATTCCCATGCGTCTTTTGTTGCCATTTGCCGTATTATTTAGCCGCGGACACTAAAAAGCAAATAACTATTCCCCACGACTACGTAATCCGCGTTCCCAAAGACTGGCAAAGCATCGCCGCGCCTCGCGCGTGCGTGTCTGATTTCCTGCCGGCGGCAACGGCAGCTGGACGGCCGCGCCGTCTGTGGGCATTAAACGTGATTGGCTGTGGAGCGGGACATGATGCCATTAAAATAAACATGGACACGCGAGTTTTTGCTCCATAGATATGCCCACTAGTAGTACTACTATATATTGGCATTACGTAGAGCCACCGCATGCGCCGCGCGCGCCGCGCCTGTCGGTCACCGCTAAGAAGATGCGGTCGTAATCTCCCAGAACCTGTGCGTGTTTAAGCAAGAAACCGTTTTCGGGCGAGAACCGAGAAGACCCGTTGAGCTGTAACAGGATAGTTTCCGGTCACGGAAGTCTAGTGACTTATTACGGTGAGGACAAGCTCTAATTCCATTACCTCTGTCTACATGAATCCACTTTGGAGTATTTAAACAGACGCGAACAATTAAGACTTATCAGTAATCAACAATAAAAGTTTCAAGCCGTGTGTGATCCTGTGATTCACTGTTCAAACAAACATAAGTATACCGAAATACTGCTCTAATAATGCCTCGCACGTCTGACTTGGAGGGAACGATCTGGATAGGCAGAATCGCCGGGCGATACGGCGGCGGCGGGCCCATCCGCCTACCTACCTACCTACCTACCTCGCTCGACACATCGTGTCACGGCGAATACGCGAAGGTCGATCGGCGCCGCGGTGGAGAGAGAGGAAGCAGCGGCATTGTTGCCTTTGAAACTTGACAGCCGCCAGACGGGATGACGGACGGACGGACTGACGGACTGACGCGAGAAAAAGGCGCGCACGTACGGCCGGAAAAGAGAAAATCGAGTCGATCCAACAAGAAAATAATATCGGGGACGTGATCGCGCTCACGGATTTGAAGTGGTTGCCGGAGCTCGGTCGCACTTGGCGCTATAAGCAAGGATCGAGTGCTGACGCCGCTCGTTTTTGCGACGCTGCCGGCCGCGTACGTGACCGGCCTCGGAATAGCGGCTACGGGATGAGCAGGGGGATACGATGGATGGAGCCAGGCGAAGAAGAACAACGATTCACATTCCAATCGCTCGCTCGGGAGATTAGGTAACCTACGGGTGAGAAGGATTCGCCAGCCACAAGTATGAATACGTAGAAAGGATCAGCGGGGCGTTCAATTACAGGCGGAGAAGGGCTGACTCGGCGAATGCGTACTTTTTTCTATGCGCGCTTTCTGACATGTGGCCTAAACAAAGACTGCGCCGAGCAATGTCAAATCATTCACTGCCAAATGAACCAGACAGCCGGCGGCGTGCGGGGAGATGTGATGTATGAGCAAGCGACGCCAGAACAAGGTTGTCGGTTCGTCCGTCCGTCCGTCCGTCCGTCTGCGCCCAAGGCCAATCATGAGGAAAGGAGAGAAGATTGGGCAAAAAGTGGGGTATAGGCCTCTTTCTCTCTTCCCTCTTATCATGAGATCTCAACCACCAAAACTGCAGACAACGCAGTATATGTTTTAGAGCTTACCTGTTCGAGCTTGACCACGTCTCTGTGAACGACGTTCGGCGCGTCCGGAGAGAAGAGGGCGATGGCCGAGAGGAGGAGCATGACCTGCTCGTCGGTGCGCCACTTCGGGTCGAAAGACTTGACGAAGCGCTGGTGCTCCTCGTACAGGTTCACGCCGAACGGGATCGCTTCGCGGAGGATGTCCAGGCTCACCTGGCGGTTCTTGTGCACCGATGGAATCTAAAAATAATGGGAAACATTGTATAGCAAGACGATCAACGACCCTGCTTAGATTTACGAGGCCTACGTACTACAAGACCTGCCTCTCACTCACTCCCGCTATTTTGTTATCACGTCGACGCCATCGGTTTTCTTCTGGCGTCGTCATCAACCGACAATTAACTTCCAATCTTGCTCCCGAAGACGGAAGAGCACTAAAAAGGAGGAGGAAGGAAGGAAGGGGAGGAGGAACACCTACGTCGTCGTGTTGTGCCACTGCAAACGCAAGGCGTCATCGCTCCATTTAACATCTCTCACCATCTGGCCGGGTCAGTCAACCACGAGACAGTCAGACACAACCACGTAGTCACGGTCACAAGTTAGAAAGATGTCGACGACGTTTTCCAATATGGCCCACGCGGCGCGCTCGCAGCAGATAATAGCCGGCCGCCTCTCTGCGTGAAGCCCCCCACCTACCCTAACTCGACCCGAGGATTGCCAGCCAGGACATTCGTCAATGCTAGTTTGGATCTCAATATGAGGAGTCGTTTATCTAATGCACGCCGATGCCGGCGCCGATAGCCTCTCTCTCTCTCTATTCTTCGCGACAAGAGGACACCAGTTGGGAGATTGCGGCGGCGACGATGGTGTCGTTGTTGTTGGGTGCCGCCGGCGCCGGAGCCTTCGCCACGCCGGTGTCGACGGTCGTCTACGGGCGACAAGCACAATACGTACTGTCCGATCGGCCATATTGCCGTCTTTGTATGCATGGAATCTCATGCATTTATGTCGCGGCCGGGCTCGGCTCGTCTCGTCGGTCGGAATAAGCGGTTTAATGCCGAGAAGAGGAGAAGAAGCGCATATTTAGGCATGACTGTAGCACGAATTCCACGTGGACAGTCGAAAAGCGCAGAACAGTCAAGTTTAGGACACAGCAGCGAATAAGAAACGTCGGACTGGCATTATCCTTGAGAGACCAGCTATGCGCTTGGGAGCCGTCGTATGTTAAATGATTCCATTGTCCCTTCGTTTTGAAGAAATTTTTGATGAAAGACGAAAGGCTTTTTCCAGCGGTGAATTAAGCTCTCGCTTAAATTATTTTTAGAGTTGTCTCGGATTGGAATCACCAGGGTCCCTAGAATTCGAATATATAGTCGCTTTCCTTTGCCAGATGTCAGTCCTTGATTTCATCGAATTCAGTGCGCCACTGCGTTAATTTTCGAAGTAATTTCTTTCTGAATAGCGACTTACTCGTAGGTAATGTTTCGGCATCACTCACATCACACGTTTAGCCTCATAATCACGACCTTGGACTCCGTTGGCAACCATTGGCTTGGCAAAATGAAGACGCTTTTATTGTTATTGCGAGGTCCCGGGTGGCCGGGTGACTTGCTTGCCCACCGAGGACGAGGTGCCAGTCTGATAGCGTGCGAGCAAAGCTGTTGCTGTTCTAACCTCCTTCCCTCCCTCCTCTCTTATTTCCTTCCTAATGCCCGTTTTGCTTATACGGAGTTTTTTGCACGTGCGCCATTAGGACTGGCAATTAGTCGAATGTGGGGGCCGTATACGTACGCGTACGGACTCGATTAGGCACCCAGCTCGCGAGATTCGCTCGCTCGCCTGGTGGCAATTATAATTCGCCTGCAGCCGACGTGAATACGGAAGAAGGTGGGACGCTCCTCGCGTAACTATAACGACGGCGCTTCTTCCCCGAATTGGCGAGACGGGCACTGAGTGCGCAAGTTGGGCAACGGCCAAGAGATTGAGCTGCCTAGCTGCGTGCATATCTAGCTGTCTGCATGTCCGCAGTCCGTCAACCGGAACCATTTTCCGCACGCATACTACATGTCTTGGTACTCATGCAGGCAGGCCGCCATGCCCACCTGTTGACCCCCATTATCTCGGCAACGGGGGCAAGGTGGTTGGCCGACCGGCCGGCCGGGTGACCTTTCGCAGGTGCATAACTCTCGTATGCGCAAATTGCCTCAGCGGATTTGGCGCCGAAACGCCGGAAGAACGGACGGCTGCCGAGGAAGGAAATCGGAAGCACAAGCCACGTGAGTGAAGACAGGAGGGAGGGCGGGCAAGTAAAGTAGGAAAAGGGGAGGAAGGAGAAGCTAGTGGAACGATCAAGCATTTCGCGTCTCCGCAACAACTAAATTTTCAGTTGAACGGGCAGCAGACGGTATATATTGGCTTACGTGTGCGCAAAATCAATACATTATGAACACCATTGAATAGCAGGTGGTTGAAGAGGAAGTCCATGCATACGCGTATATACCGCTATAACCCTAGGACAGATGCCCGCGTCCTCACTTTTGAATGACGGCAGGTCGTTATACTCGTTGCCCAGCCAGCCAGCCAGCTTCGGTTTGTCTCGAGGGCCGCATTAAAATGTAGGAGGCGGTCTCGCTCTTAAACTGCGCAAATGATGCTCGAGGAGCTGCTCTTCAGCCAACAGGTAAAGAAAGGGTCGGCGGAGATTGAATTCAAATGTGTAACTCAGCGGCGGCGAAAGGTCATACGAGCGAACGAGCGCGCGAGCGTCTGTCGGGTTGACTCACCCTCCACGAGTTCTTCTCCGGGTCGTAGTTGATGACGGACCTGAGGATCATGAGCTCGGTGCAACCGCCCTTGAGCAGCGCAATCTGGTCCTCCTGGCACATGTTGACGAACGGCGTGATCTTCATGGCCATGCGGATGATCCGCTTGATCGCCAGGTCAGTCAGGTTGATCACGCTGATCAGGTTGTTCGGCTCAGCCGTGTATGTGGGCTGGAAAAAATGCAGTGGTTGGGCGATCACTGGTTCATCGCGTTAACTGATAAAATACCTCAAGTGGCTCCTCCAGCGACCTGGACGCGAGGAAGAGCTCCATCATCCTGTTGCTCTCGCGTTCGCTCAGAGAGCGGTCGTTGGGGAGGCGGGCACGGTCCTGAGGAAACTCGGCCTCGATGGCGATGGCGATTATGTCGTCCAAATTGTCTCTGAAAAAAGATTCAGGTCGTTAATTCGGGATAATTTCGGATTTCGTGGCGCTTAGACATCGGCAAAAGTAAGCTCAGTTGTACTTACGCATTCGAAAAATCAGGTATCATCATGGTCGAGCTGGGCTGCGGTGGCGGAGGTCGGTTCATCGCCGCTGCGGCCTCAGATTCTTGTTTCAACCTAGCGGCCAATACTTGAGCAGCCGCGGACCCGCCGACGGAAGACGACGACGCGGCGGAAGAAGATGATCCGACGAGATAGCCGCCGTCGGGATGGGAGGTGTCGCCGCCGTTGGCGTTGTTGCCATTGCTGGTACAGCTCTGGTGAGGTTGCGGCGGAGGCGGCGGCGCCGACGGTGGCTGGTGATACTTCATCTCCAGGTTCATCGGTACGGAATCTGCCACGGAGTGGGCCATATCGTCGGAAGACGTCGGCACGGCGTGATGTCTCATGCCCAGCTGGATCGACGGATTGTGCTGCCGGCCAGGCACCTGGGAGCCGTTGTAGTGAGATGCCATGGCGCCTCCTTTGCCATTGGACACCAGCGGAGGAACCAGGGGCTCCAGCTGTGGCGCGGGCGGAGGTGGCGGCTGGAAGTCTGGTTGCTGCGGCGATGGGTTGGAAGAGTTCAGCTCCTGCTTGATGAGAGAAAATTGTCCGCCGTTGGGAACGTACGGAGGAGGAGGAGGAGGGCCGCCGACGTGATGCTGCTGGTCTGCTGAAGACGGAGCGTGTACGGCGAGATCCGATCCGGGGACGACCACGTTCGTCGTCGGAGTCGTGGTCGTAGTGAGGCAAATGGGAAAGCCAGATGATCCGACCGGAGCCGAAGAATCCAATGAGGCCGAAGTGTTGGGCTGCTGCGGTGCAGGAGGTGGTGGCTGCGACTGAGGTTGAAGAGGCGGCAAATGACTTCCACCAGGAGGTCCGTGGTAGCTCTGCGGACTTGTGTTAACGGCACTGCAGGCCAAGTTGCTCGAGGAATCGTAGCGAGCCATCTGTCAAAAAGTTTATTTCTTTGAGGCTTCAGGTAGGTTACCTTTGTCTTGCAATGTAGACTTACTTTGCTAGCAGTAGGCAACCCCGCACTACTTTCCGTGCTCGCCGGTCTCGCCGAGGGCAGGACTCTCGCCTGCGGCCGCGTCTCGAGCAGCGATGCGGGTCCCATGACGCCGCTCTGAGGCGACATCGGAGCGGCGCCCACTTCATCCTCTTCGGC
>JAAUYK010197491.1_pt1 | contig 13080 bp, 7 predicted proteins | sample 7278021 | NCBI WGS metagenome assembly JAAUYK01 (sample SAMN14350223, study PRJNA611818) | marine sediment metagenome | isolation source: surface marine sediment (1.8m) | place: French Polynesia: Moorea | collected 2018-08
CTACGGCGAAGGCGAGATCCTGGGCACCCGGGCTGTGCTCGAAGTGCGCTCTCACGAGGTGCCCTTCCTTCTGGAGGACGGCCAGGTGGTCGGCCGCCTACTCTACGAACCGCTGACCGAACGCCCCGCGCGGGTCTACGGTCAGGGCATCGGCTCCTCCTATCAGCGCCAGTCCCTGGCGCTCGCCAAGCAGTTCAAGGACCCCGATTCGCAGGCGCGAGACGGCTGACCGCCGCGGTCCAAAAAACCGCCTGCGGACGCGACAATTTTTTCATGTAAATCAGAGTTCTAGAAGCCGTCTTTGGGCCGTCATCGGGCATTGTTCGCACCTGCGGCAACTGCTATAAAATAGGCGACTCTCAACTTGCGACACAGCCTCGATTCCACGCTCAGCCTCGGCCACCAAGAGGCACCCAGAGGCCGGCCCCCTGGCCATCGCGTCACCCATCAGGAACAGACTTCTTGGACACGCCCACGCCTTCGCCGCCTGACTTCGACGTAGAGCCGGTCACGATCGAAGACGAGATGCGGCGCTCCTACCTCGATTATGCCATGAGCGTGATCGTGTCGCGGGCGCTGCCCGATGTCCGCGACGGCCTGAAGCCGGTGCACCGGCGCATCCTCTACGGGATGAAGGAGCAGGGCAACGACTGGAACCGCGCCTACCGCAAGTGCGCAAAGACGGTCGGCGAGGTTATGGGCAACTACCATCCCCACGGCGACACCGCGATCTACGACGCCCTGGTGCGCATGGCGCAGGACTTCTCCATGCGCCTGCCGCTGGTCGACGGCCAGGGCAACTTCGGCTCCATGGACGGCGACGCCGCGGCGGCGATGCGCTACACGGAGTCGCGCCTGACCCGTGTTGCCAGCGACGGTCTGCTGGAGGACATCGACAAGGACACCGTCGACTTTCAGCCGAACTACGACGAGACCAGCAAGGAGCCGGTGGTCCTGCCGGCGCGCTTCCCGAACCTGCTGGTCAACGGCGCCGGAGGCATCGCGGTCGGCATGGCGACCAACATCCCGCCGCACAACCTGGGCGAGGTGATCGATGCCTGCTGCGCCTATGTCGACGACCCGGCGATTTCGATCGACGCGCTGATCGACATCGTGCCCGGGCCCGACTTCCCCACCGGCGGGGTGATCCTGGGCCGGGCCGGCATCCGGGAGGCCTACCACAAGGGCCGCGGCTCGGTGGTGATCCGCGCCAAGGCGACCGTCGAGGAACTGCCCAAGGACCGTTCGGCGATCGTCTTCACCGAGATTCCCTATCAGGTGAACAAGAGCCGCCTGGCTGCGCGGATCGGCGAGCTGGCGCGCGAGAAGACCATCGAGGGCATCTCCGACATCCGCGACGAGAGCAACCGCGAGGGCGTGCGCCTAGTGATCGAGGTCCGCCGCGACGCCATGCCCGAGATCGTCCTCAACCAGCTCTACCGCTACACCGCGCTGCAGACGTCCTTCGGCGTCAACATGCTGGCGATCGACAACGGCCGGCCGGGCATGATGACCCTGAAGGAGATCATCGGCGCCTTCGTCCGGTTCCGCGAAGAGGTCATCACCCGGCGCACCATCTTCGATCTCGGCAAGGCGCGGGAGCGTGCGCATATCCTGGCCGGCCTCGCGATCGCCGTCGCGAACATCGACGAGGTGATCCGCCTGATTCGGGCCGCGCCCGATCCCAACGCCGCGCGCGAGGCCTTGCTGTCGCGGTCCTGGCCAGCCGAGGAGGTGGCCGACCTGATTGCCCTGATCGACGAGCCCGGGCACAAGGTCGCCGAGGACGGTACCTACCGCCTTTCGGAGGTCCAGGCGCGGGCCATCCTCGACTTGCGCCTGCAGCGCCTGACCGGCCTAGAGCGCGAGAAGATCGCCGACGAGCTGAAGGCGCTGGCAACGCAGATCCTGGACCTGCTCGACATCCTCGGCTCCCGCGAGCGGCTGCTTTCGGTCCTGCGCGGCGAATTGGTCGAGATCAAGGAGCGCTTCGGCGACCCGCGCCGAACCGCAATCGAGGACATCGAGTTCGAGCACGACGTCGAGGACCTGATCCAGCGCGAGGACATGGTCGTCACGGTCACGCACAACGGCTACATCAAGCGCGTGCCGCTCAGCACCTATCGCTCGCAGCGCCGCGGCGGCAAGGGTCGCTCGGGCATGTCGACCCGCGACGGCGACTTCGTCAGCCGGGTCTTCGTCTGCTCGACCCACACGCCGGTGCTGTTCTTCTCCTCCCGCGGCATGGCCTACAAGCTGAAGGTCTACAAGCTGCCGGTGGCCTCGCCGCAGGCGCGCGGCCGGCCGATGGTCAACCTGCTGCCGCTGCAGGAGGGCGAAACCATCACCACGACCATGGCCATGCCCGAGGACGAGGACACCTGGGACGAGTTCTTCGTCATGTTCGCGACCTCGGCGGGCACGGTGCGGCGCAACCGACTGTCGGACTTCGTTCGGGTGCAGGCCAACGGCAAGATCGCCATGAAGCTGGAGGAGGGTGCCCGCCTGGTCAGCGTGCAGACCTGCAACGAGGACCAGGACGTGCTGCTCGCGACCGCTGCGGGCAAGTGCGTGCGCTTCCCGATGGACGACGTCCGGCTCTTCGCCGGCCGGACCTCGGCGGGTGTTCGGGGCATCAAGCTGGCCGCCGACGACCACGTCATCTCGATGTCGATCCTCGACCATGTCGAGGTCGAGACCGAGGAGCGCGATGGCTACTTCCTGCGCGACCGGCCGGAGGATCAGCTCTCCGAGGCGGCCCTGGCGACCAAGCGCGGCCTGGATCCGGCGCGAGCCGAGGAACTGGCCGGCAAGGAGCAGTTCATCCTGGCGATCGCCGAGGACGGTCTGGGCAAGCGCAGCTCGGCCTACGAGTACAGAATCACCGCGCGCGGCGGCAAGGGCATCGACAACCTGGACCTCAGCCGTGGCCGCAAGGGCAGCGACTCGCGCGTGGTTGCGGCCTTTCCGGTCGAGAAGGAGGACCAGATCATGCTGGTCTCCGACGGCGGCCAGATCATCCGGGTCGGGGTCGAAGACATCAGCCTGCAGCGGCGTGCCACCCGCGGCGTGCGCATCTTCCACGTGGCCGAGGACGAGCGGGTGGTCTCGGTGACGCGGCTCGAGGACGAGAACGGCCAGGATGAAAATGGCCGGGACGGGGAAGCGGTTCCAGGGCCGGGTCCAGAACCCGACGAGGGAGTGTCATGACCCAGCGCAAGCCCTTGGTCGGGGTCTACCCGGGCACCTTCGATCCGATCACCTTCGGGCACATGGACATCATCTCGCGCGCCACGCGGGTGGTCGACCACCTGATCGTTGCGGTCGCGCACAACGCCGGGAAAGGGCCTTTGTTCTCGATCGACGAGCGGGTCCAGATGGTGCGCGAGGAACTGGGCGTGATCGAGACCAACAACGCCGAGGTCGAGGTCCGCTCCTTCCGCAACCTGCTGATGCACTTCACGCAGGAAGTCGGTGCCAGGGTGATTATCCGTGGGCTGCGGGCGGTCTCGGACTTCGAGTACGAGTTCCAAATGGCTTCGATGAACGCGCGCCTGGACCCCGATGTCGAGACGGTCTTCCTCACGGCCTCGGAGCGACAGCAGTTCATCGCCTCACGCCTGGTCAAGGAGATCGCGGTTCTGGGCGGCGACATCACCAGCTTCGTCAGCCCGCGGGTGGCGGCGCACGTTCAGGCCCGCTGCGCCGATCCGCGCGACATCGAGTAGCCTCCGGGCGAAATCCTCTGCGCCGAGGCGGCTACTGCGCGATGTCGATCTCCCGTTTCTTGGTGTAGAGCAACCTGACCAGGTCGTATTCGAAGGGCGACCCGGATTCCCAGTAGCGGAATTGGATTCGTTTCCGTGTGTCGATCGCGCGCAGTCCGGTGATCACCGGATAGCGGCTCTGGATCTCGGCCATGTTGAAAGGATTCACGAGGGTGAAGGCGACGGTGTCGGTAACCAGGCCTGCCGTGTCGCGCAGGTTGGACGGCCCGAAGATCGGCAAGACCAGGTAGGGACCGCCTGGGACCCCATACCGGCCCAGGGTCTGGCCGAAGTCTTCGCGGATTTGCTGGATGCCCATCTCGCTCGCGATGTCGATCAGTCCGCCCAGCCCCAGGACGACGTTGAGCGAAAAGCGGAGCGCGGCCCGGCCCGCCCGTATCGGCTTCAGCTGCAGGGCGCCGTTGGCGAAGGTGATGAGTTCGGTGATGTTGGAGAAGAAGTTCGAAACGCCCTGCTGTGCCAGTTCCGGCGTCACGAACTGGTAGGCGTCGACGACGGGCAGGAAGATAAAGCGGTCGAACTCGGTGTTGAAGTTGTACATCGCCCGGTTGAAGCTCTCCAAGGGATCCGAGACCTGGATCGGATATTGCTTCTCGCGGTCGATGATCTCGTCGGCCGGGAACACCGGCGGCTCGAGATCCGCTGGCCGCTCGTCGCCGGCGCAGGCGAGGAGCGGCGTCGAGACCAAGAGCACGACGAAGAGCCGCCAGGGAAGTTTCCGCAGGTAGGACATCCGCCGGCCTCAGTCCCTGAAGAAGCGGACGATGCGGGCGACCACGGTGTGGTGTTCGAGGTTCCCCATGTGGCCGCCGGTTGGGAAGATGTTCGCGCGGCTACCAAAGACCTGGCGCAGGTACTCGATCTCGCCGCGGGCCAGGATGATGTCGTCTTCGTTGTGGATCAGGCCGATCTTATTGCTGGTCCGAAGGTAGGATTCGATCGAATTGAAACTGGCTTCCTGGATCAGGGCCTCCTTGGTGAGCCCCGGTTCCCGCTCGCGAAAGTAGGGGTAGAAGAACAGGTCGAGGTAATTCCGGAACCCGACCTCCCGGCCGATGATGAAAAAGTCGGTCAGGGACGAGGTCGCATGCAGCCGCAAGTTCCGCGGGACGACGAAGCCGAAGCGCGACATCACGTCGGCGGTCAGGATCATGTCGTTGGCCGAGAGACGGAAGGCGACGCCGACCAGTGCCGCCAGGTCGGTTTCCTCGGGTTCCTTGCGAAGATAGACGCGATAGAGGAAGTCCTGGGAGAAGTCGACGGTATCGAGCTCGACGTAGACTTCGGCAAAATCCTGGAAGACCTGGTCGAAGAAGGCGCTGAAGTTCTCCATCCCGCCGGGGATGTTCTCCGCAGCCAGATTGTCGAGGATTCCGATTGAACTGAACAGGCTGACCGGCGGGTTGATCAGCAAGACCTTGCCGAAGCCGAAGGCCTGCTCGGTATCGTCCAGCTTCGCGACGAAGGGCGCCTGCCAGGCACCGAGGCTGGCGCCGGCCAAGTGGAAGCCCGTCACCTCAATCTCGTCTTCGACCTCGGCGTAGGCCAGTTGCATCGTTCGATAGAGGTCTTGCGCGTCGTCTCTGATCCGGCCCGGCACCCCGGTCGACGAGGCGTTACGGATGAAGTTGGGGTGGGTCGGCGAGGGGACGCTGATGACATGCATGCCCGCGCCGAAAAGGATGCGGCTGAGCAGCCTGCTGGTCGGCGAGGTGTCGCTGCCGCCGGTCCCGGCGATCACGAAGGCTAGGGGCGCCGGCCCCTCCTGCCTCACCATCGAGAAGCGCAGCGCTGTGTCGTACCAGAAGACGTCCGGCGGCGTGCGACCTTCGAAGACGGTCAGGTCGTGCCGGGTGGTGATGAGTTCCTCTTCCGCGGGAAGGTCGGCCCTGTAGCCAGCCGGCGTACCGACCACCGTCGCCGCGAAGGGATTGACGAAGGGATAGTCATATTCCCGCTCTTGGCTAATGATCCGTTCGGTATCGAAAGGCGGATTCGTGACGCTCTCGCAAGCTGCCACCAACAGCAGAAGAGGGCCAAGAAATGCAGCCGAGAGGGTTTGTGTGAATCGACACTTCATGATTCAACATTAACGGCTGCTGCTCCTGAGGCAACAGAGTAGTTTTTCCGGACAACGCTCGCTCCGGATTGGACGACCTGCGGTTACTCGGTCCGCAGCCGATAGACTTCCAGCGAATCGCTCTTGCCCCGGACCTCGAAACGGCCGGCGAAATCGAGCTTGAAGCTGTCGTCGAGGCGCTGGGCCGTGGCCCCGCTGACCAGGATGGTGACCTCCTGGCCCTGGCCCATGTCCTTGCCGAGGGCCTCAAGCCGCTGGCTGCTGTTCACCGTGTCGCCGACGATGGTGTAGTTGATCCGGCCCGGCCAGCCGATGTTCCCGACCACGACCGGACCGGTATGGATGCCGATCCGGACCTGGACCTTCGGCTTTCCCTCAGCCCGGCGCTTCTCGTTGTCGTCGGTCACAGCTGCAGCCATGGCCAGGGCTGCCCGGCAGGCCCGCGCCGCGGTGTCGGGTTGCGGATCTGGGGCGCCCCAGAAGGCCATGAGTGCATCGCCGATGAACTTGTCCACCGTGCCATCCTCGGCCTCGACGCAGGACCCCAGCAGGGCGAAGTGCTGGTTTAGAAAGTCCGCGACCTCTGCGGCAGGCCTGTGCTCGGACAGCTGGGTGAAGTCGGCGATGTCGGTGAAGAGGATGGTCAACTCGCGCTCCTCGGAGGTAACCGCCTCCTCGCCGCCGGCCTGGATCAGCCGGGTGACCAGCCGGCGCGGAACGTAGGTCTCGAAGGAGCGGAGGCTGGCAAGCATGGCGTTGAAGGCCTGGGCCTGGTTGTCGAGCTCCCTCAGCCGGCTCGGTCCCAGGGTGTCGACGTGGGCGAGGTCGAGGTGTCCGATCCGGGCGGTGCCCTCGGCGACTCGGCGGATCGGCCTCGCAATGAATCGCCCCAGGAGAAAGGCCGCGGCCACCGCGAGGACGAGGAGGAGAAGGCTCCATTCGAGGGACCGCCAGAAACGGTCGACGACGTTGTCCTCGGTCAGTAGAAACCAGGCGCCGATGTACCAGGGCTCCGGGCCGAAAGTGGTGATTTCGCGGTAGACGAAGACGTACTCCTGGTCGGCCAGCTTGATCCGCAGGACCTTGGCGTCGAAGTCCTCGGTGGTGAACCAGTCCAAGGGTTCGGCGTTCCAGATCTGGGCCAGCACGAGGTCGCCGACCCGGTCGAGGCCGACCATGGGACTCTCCGGTGATTGCTCCGGATGCCTGGAGGTAAGGTTTGGATGGGCCAGCACGCGGTCGCGGCCCAGCAGCACGAAGGCCGTACCTTCGAGCACGCCGCTCAAGCTGGCGGTGAGGCCCGAGAGGTCCTGCACCGCGATGGAAGCCGCCAGGAAGCCGACGTACTCGCCGTCGCTGCGGAGCGGCCGGCGCAGATTGAGACGGGGCGCACCGCCGCGGAACACCGGCTCGCCCCAGATCGCGCCCTCGCGCGACTTCAGATCCTCGGCTGCAGCGCGGATCAGTGGGTCATCGCTTTGATCGCCGCCCAGTATACCGGTGGAGCCGTCCGCTTCGCGCCAAATGCCGAAGCGCTGGAAATCCCGGTCCCAGGTCAGGATGGCGGTGATCTGGGGCGTGCCGGCGACCGCCCCGGTCAGCAGATCCTGCAGACGATCGCGGTCCTGCAGGTTGAAGGCGCCGTTCTCGATCTGTTGGGCGACGAAGGCGACCTGGGCTTCGGCCGGCTCCAGGTGGTCGCGCAGGCTGCGGTCCATGTACTCGACCACCAGGGCGGTGACTTCGCGCAAGAGTTGGAAGGTATTCTTCTGACTAGCCGAGACCTGGATGGTGATCACCAGAACCACCGACAGCAGGACCAGGAACGCCATGCTGGCGGCCAGGACCAGGGTCACCGAAGGCCGCCAGTGCGGGGCCGTGGCTTGGCCTGCGACCTGCGGCGTCTCGGTCAGCTGCCTGCCGTCCTCCGGCATCGTATGATCCCCATCCTCGCCAAGCCGTCGCGCGCATCGAAAGGGCGATCCTAGAGGATACGTAGTCCATCGCCTAGGCAAGGCCCGCGCGCTCGCGCCTGGTGCAGCAGGCCTGTTGATTCGCGCTTCGGCCGGTTGACCCTCTGGCCCAGGCTCCCTATGGTCCCGGCCGAGTCGGCGCTACGCCGCCGATCTCCCTAAGGGGCCCGTAGCTCAGTTGGTAGAGCAACTGACTTTTAATCAGTAGGTCCTAGGTTCGAATCCTAGCGGGCTCACCATTCCTCAAACCGTTACGCGACATTCTTGCCCGAGTTGCAGTTCTAGCTTCCATATAGCAACCAAGCGAGCGTGTCTCAGTTCAAGATTGGTCTGAGAGATTCCATGCTTTGCTCGGGCGGAATAGACGGGAGGAGGAGTCTTGGCAGGCAAACTAAGATCACGAGCGCGTTGGTGGAAGCTTCTGTCAGCCTCTGTCGAAACGTCCACTAGCGATTCGTCAATTTGTCCGATGCTGTCCGACAATGCATGCGTCGACCGGCCGCCAAATACCGGCTGGCTGCCAAGATCGCTGTCTCGGTCTTGATCGATACTGCCGGTCCCCGGACCTCGTCGAACGCCTCAGCGGCAATTGCTGGGCCTCATTTGAAGTGCGAACGGGCTCTTCACTGGATTAGACTGACTGCACGGTCGACCGTACTCTTCTGCACAGGACCCTCAAGATGCCCCGTGTCACGTCAATGTGGTCGGCCATGAGCTCGAAGAGCGGGACGCTTGAGAGCTTAAAGAGCTGAGTTGGCTCGACGGCAGTAACGTTCGCGTTCCTTGGCTCGGGGTCCAAGGCGGCCAACTCGCCGAACACTTCCCGCGGACCCAACTCTGCAATTTCGCGGTTGTCTGCATGAACGCGAACGCGGCCGTCGATAATGATATACATCGAGGTTCCCATTTCGCCACGGACGATGATGTCGCTTCCAGGCTCGACGTTGACCTCTTCCAGGATGGAAGCGATTTCGACCAACGCGTCTTCTGGAACCGACGACAATAGGTCGACGGACTTCAGTATGAGAACCTTCTCCAAGGTGATTCGTTTCACCGTGTTTCCTTTTGGCCCGCCTGCTTGCCATCATTAGCCAGAACCTGACGAGACCTTCCCGGGTGTTGCCGCCAGCTTTCAACGAGACTAGCTACGGCCGGACTGGGGTCGTCCGACAGACAGATTTCGAAGCGCGCCAAGCGTTGTGGTTCCATGACAGAGACAGCCCAGATCGCAGTCTCACGGACAAGAGCTTCTGGGTCCTCGATGAGACTTTCGAGCGTATCCAACAGCTCTATCTCCTGCGCTTGGCCGGCGGCGTAGGCCGCACAGCTGCGCGTCCAGGCCAACAAGGAGGTGTTTGTCAAAATCTCCCGCAGACGGGCCTGTTTGTTCAGGGACTCCTGGGGAAATTGTTCCCTTAGGTGTACCAGCTGCTGACTGACCGGAATATCATCGAGAAGGGGCAGGGCCATGGTCTTCAAGTCCCTTGTGACAATGTTATCCACGACCTCAAGACCCTGCGCCTGAATGTCCTTGTCATCGCTTGCGAGCCTATCTTTGGCATCGAGAATCACCTGCGAAGGAAACAGGAAGGAAAGGAGAAGGAGGATTCGATCTCGTCCATTGCGTGCCTCCTGTTCTAAGGCGTCGGCCACTAGCGTCATGCCTTCCAGCAAGCGCAAATCCTCGATTCCGGCCAAGACCCACGCAATACTCTCGGCCTCACGCTCGATCTCTTGATGAACAGAAGCGTCGCCGCCGTCGCTGACCTGATAGTGATTGACCGCCAACTCGTTAAGCACAGCGTGACGCACTTTCTCGCTGGGACCGGCCAAGTGGTTCAGCAGTTGCTTTGTGGACGCTTCGCTTGCGATCCGCCCTATAATCCTGATCAGCCGGACCCGTTCCGTTTCGACGATGTCTTCCCGATCAAGATTGGCGGAGAGCTCCGGGAGGGCCATATCGCCAAAACCAACTAGGGTCTTCGTGGCGTTCTCTCTAAGTCCGGGGTCTTTCAGGCAAGCTATGACCGGTGCCGTCAGCTTGATATTTCGGAGTCTGCCGACCGCAGAAAGAGCGGCCCGACGCACTTCGGCATCGTCGTCGTCAAGCAGATCCAGGAATGGCCGGTAGAACGTCGTAATACCGACCTCGCCAAGGACAACAGCCGCCATCCGCCGCTCCTCTGTCGCCCGTGACTTGAGCATTGTGTTGAGCCTCGAGACCGTCAGGAGCGCGCCATCGAGGCCACCGCTGCGCAGAAGGCCGACCATGGCGGCCTGTCGGAGGTCACTATCCGATGACTCAAGGAAGGGCGAGGCAATCTCGATTGCTTCACTTTCCCGCAATGAGCAAAGCGTGCGAAGGGCGGCACCACGCACGACGCTGCTCGATTCCCTTTCAGCCATGTCATGGATGCGAGAAGCCGCTTTGCCGATTGATCGAGCTTCGATTCTTTCCAGCGCGTACTTTCTGACGCTTTGCTCGGGGTGATCGAGCATTTTGATCAGTTCGTCGTCGAGAGCCGGTTGCTCAGCGTCTTCCAGCATCTGAAGGCAGGTGATCACCTCGACCGGGAGTCCATCGTTAAGCCGGGTCTTGATGACTTCCAAACTGGACGCGTCTTTGAGAATAAGAAAGTCTTCGGGAAGTTGTCGCCGCCTGACTGCGACGGTCATGGCGTTGACATACTCTCGCCGCACCAGAAATGCCGTAAACACGGCCAGGCAGGCAAAGACCACGAGGACGTAGGAGAGCTGGATGGTGTTGAGCGACCAAACATTGGTCAGCAGCAACAGCAGGAGTCCCGACAAACCGATGCTGCCTGGCCCGATGATCGTCTCGCGCAAGGTCTGAGCGCGGAGTCGAATGCTGGGCCGGAGCGGCTGATAGAGGATACGGAAAGTAGGGGCTTCCACGGTTTCACTGGATACCTCGTGAAACAATTTGGTGACGATGAAGATCCAAAAGAACCCACCGGCAAAAACAGAAACCGCCACGAAAGCTAGAGCAGATACCGTTCCCACAAGCGCCACTGCCGGCGCCAAGACGAGGCCGGCCAAGACGCCGTACCGGCTGAGAAGGCGGCCCGTTACCAAGCCACCGGTTACCAGATCCACAAGACTAAGGACAGCGAAGAAGACACCAAAGAACCCTGCCAGAGCGGCTTCCTCCTGATATGTGGCCTGTACTTGCTCAAAGAATATGAAGTCCAGCAAGAAATAGGATAATGTTGAAAGAAAAGAGAGGAGAAAAAATAAGCTCAAGAGCCGCTCTCGACATAAATCGACAATGGATTGCTTCGATTCCGGCTCCTCATCTTCTTCGACATTGAACTTATGGCCTAAAGCCATTTCCGTGACGATCAAGGTAACGAAGCAGAGGCCGACGCCGACGCAGGCAATGAGCAGAAGATTGACCGTGCCGGTGTAGCCGACGATTAGGGGCATTCCAAAACCGCCCAGAATGTTCGAGAGGATGTCGCCCGTTGTCGCCAAACCGAAGAGGCGCTTGCCTTGTCGTACGTTGAAGAGGAACCCAGCCACCGCCCAGTAAGCGATTTCGATCAGGATCCAGTGAACGTCCTTCCAGATCATGATTGCCATGGAAAGCCATGGAGCCTGCGTGAGGCGCATCGCCACGTACGAGACCACGATGGCCGCAACAAGCAGGGCTAGTATGCCCTTAATCAAGACCAACGGCTCGATCCCGTCTTCAAATTTCGCGTAAATTAGGCCGAGGCCGACGGACACGACGGCCGTTGCGATATAAACATGAGGCAGCAGATTCACGCCGAAATCAGAGAGAAATCTCGTGTTCGCGGCGGTCTCCAAGAACAGGATTGACACGCCCTTGAAGAATGCGATTGCGAAAAGGAGGCCGAGCGCGAGGCCTTCGCCGTCTCGAATATTGAACGCCGAAGAGAGGCCGCTACGCAGGTTGATCATTGAACGGGCCGTCCAGCTACTCGTAGAGCAGGTGCGCGAGAGAACTCCTTCTCGGCACAGCTTCCCCCGGAAGATCTCAGTATAGCTGCAGCAGGTTCGCCCCGCGAGGGCGGCTTAGGGCGGTCGGTGGAACCCTCACCTGAAGGCACAACTGTCAGCCCTCGAAGAGCAGCCGTGCTGATCTCCGGCCCTTCTGGCTTCACCTGGTGGTTCTCGATCCTTGCGTTTGACCGCTTGAATGCGGTTCGACGAAGGACGAATAGCTTCCCAGCGCATCTTGAATAGATTCGGCATTCACCAGGTACCGATCACGGATACCCGAATTGTCCTGAGATCGACCTTGGCGAGCCGAATAGTGGCTTAAGGACTTCAGTAGTAACTGAGTCCCAAGACTCCTTCCTGGGTTCCCATCTAGCACCACTGGGTGCAAGAATAGGTGTCGATCGGTGGCATCCGGCAAAGCCCGAGGTCAACACCGGCAGCATTGCATGGGCACGATGTTTGGGGGGATGAGGTGATAGACGAACGCGCCTTCGAAGTATCAATTCCGCAGCCGGGGAAGGACATCTTCTTCCAGCTCGAAGATCAAACCCGGGCTGAGCTTTTTGACTACGAGACGCCAATGCGTTTCGTCGTCAGCCAATCCGATTCCTCGACTCTCGAATGCGAGGTCGGCGTTGTCGACGTGGGCCAATGCAAGACGAATCGTCCTTACCCGAATATTTTTGAGTTTTGTCGCCGCCGTAGCCACAGAAGCGCGCACTTTGCCACCGTGCTGATCGTGCCAACCGGTGTCGGCGCCGAAGTCGGCGGACATGCTGGCGATGCGACGCCGGTGGCACAGCTTTTCGGTCAGGTGAGCGACCAACTCATCACCCATCCCAACGTTGTGAATGCCGCCGATCTCAACGAAATGTCGGACAACACGCTTTATGTCGAAGGGAGCCTCCTGACCCGACTGCTAATGGGCACAGTGGGTCTGATGCCCGTCAACGGCAATCGGATCTTGACGATCATCGAGGACCATCCAGACGAGATCTTCGTACATGGTGCAATCAACGCCGTGAATGCTGCGCGCAGTTCGGCGGGCATTGATGTGGGCAAGGTCGTGGTCACGGACTCGGCCCTTCGCATGGACACAAGCTCGGCCGACTCCGGTCGGGCAATGGGGTCGATTACCGGTTTCGACCAACTCTTGCGCGCTGTAGAGGTGCATCGCGAGGACTTCGATGCCATTGCGCTTGCCACCATCGTCCGTATCGATGGCGAGGACTACCGTCGCTACTTCACTTGC
>JAAUYK010195082.1_pt1 | contig 13075 bp, 13 predicted proteins | sample 7278021 | NCBI WGS metagenome assembly JAAUYK01 (sample SAMN14350223, study PRJNA611818) | marine sediment metagenome | isolation source: surface marine sediment (1.8m) | place: French Polynesia: Moorea | collected 2018-08
ATGCTTTGGTTAAAAGCAGACCGTACGTTTGTCGCGGCTTGAGCCGTGAGTAGGGGACGTAAGCCGCGAAGCGGGGTCCGCTCAATTGAGCTGATAGGCGGCGCTCCGCGCCGTCTGCAGCTCAATGCCATCTCGCGGCTCGATAAGCGGCGCTAAGCGCCGCTTATCATATTATTAGGTCGCCTAATAAAATCGGCAAAAGCAGACAAAATAGTGACCTATACAAATTAGTAACACATGATGTAATTCAAAATATTTAATATAATATCAAATAATCAAACTAAAAAATGCTCAATTTTACGTTTTTGTAGATAGACATCAACGTCTATCTAGCAAACTTTCATTATGTGTTAACTTATAACATACTTGTAGCTTTTAGTTCATCCACAGGACTTTTTACCGCACTTGCACCTCGATTGAGCACATGCGTGTATATCATGGTCGTATTAATATTTTTGTGGCCCATTAGTTCTTGAATGGTGCGAATATCATACCCGGATTCGAGCAGATGGGTTGCAAAGGAATGGGGCATGGAATGGCAGCTTCCTTCGCTGTTTATTCCTGCCTTTTTAATCTCGTCCTTTACCGCCCTCTGAATCACATCTTCATACAAGTGATGCCGATGTTCCACACCCGATCGTGGATCGATGGATCGTTTGGATGCTAGAAATACATATTGCCAGAACAATTGTATATTGGCGTTTTGATATTTGCGTTCCAGGGCATAGGGTCAATAGACGCGTCTGAAACCCTCGCTGATATCTTTTTGATGCAATCGTCTGACATTCTCAAGATGCGCCTTCAGCGGGGCTTTTAAATTATCCGGCAAAATCGTAACCCGCTCCTTGTGGCCTTTGCCGTCTCTTACGATGATCTGGTTATAGGCAAAATCAATATCTTTTACCCGCAAACGAACACATTCCATTACGCGCAGGCCGGAACCATAAAGCAATGTAATCCATTTAACACCTTTTAAAAAGCTGAAATGGCCCCAATTTCTTCACGCTTGAATACAGCCGGCAGGCGTTGCGGTCTTTTGACCCACTTAACTTCTTTAAGGTCTCCAAACTTTTGCTTGAGAACGTCGAGGTAAAGAAAAACCAGGGCGCATAGTGCTCGATTTTGCGTTGATGCAGCTACGCGCCGGTTGGTGCTCAGATGATTTAAAAACGCCTGAACTTCCTCAGCCCCCATATCTTTGGGGTGGCGTTTATCGTTGATAAAAATTAAGCGTCGAATCCATTTAACGTAGGCCTGATCGGTGCGCAGGCTGTAATGACGGCTGCGGATCGACTGGCGGACCTAGTCCAGCAGTTTGGTTTTGGGCGGCGCAACATGCGATCGGTTATGTTGAACATGAATATAAATATCCCGCAAATATTTAGATAAGGGAAGAGGACATCCGCTACCTTCAAAATAGCGGGAGATGGTGTAAAAAAACAAGTATTAAACATTGAAGCCATGTTTTCCGATCCGTACGAAACCTGCCACTTAGAGCTAAAAAATCCTTGATATTTTTGAAAAACTGTTTATTTTAGCGCCAATCATCAAGGGATCATCCGTGCCAGTGAAGATCCGGTTTCAATACCGAAGGAAAGTTCCATTTGCCAAAGTGGGACCCGGAAGTTGGGAACCATGAGAATCTTATGAAAGGAGGGAACCACAATGGCTAATGGAACCGTAAAATGGTTCAGCGACAAAAAAGGCTATGGCTTTATCGAGCAGGAAGACGGCCCCGATGTGTTTGTGCATCACTCCGGCATCAGTGGCGATGGCTTCAAAACGCTGAGTGAAGGTGACTGGGTAACCTTTGAAATTGAGCAGGGTCAAAAAGGTCCGGTGGCGGTTAATGTGACCACCTCGTAACCAGCGCTTTTAAAATATTGAAAAGGCATTTCAACTGAACAGTTGAGATGTCTTTTTTTTTGTGAGCAGGCTTTGAAAGATAGCAACAATAACGTCAACCACGGTTGTGATGTTTTCCATACCCTAAAAGGGCCATCCGAATATTAAGTTATGAGTACACACCAGAATTTAAACAAAGTTATAAGCCGGTTCAAAATGCTCGTATACCACGGATATGCTCGGCTTTCTCGCCGCTTTAGACTTGTTGAAAGCGGCCCTAATCAAACTAGAAGGAAAATACCACCATCAGGCGGGACCAGAAACCCTACTATATTTTTTGAAATGCGTTCTGAGCTTTTGGTCTCCTCCCAATTAGGATAAAAAAAAGGCAGAGCATAGTGAGGCTCCGCCGTTTTTTCTTTATATTAGTTTTATAGTTAAAGTGTTTGCCTGTTTTATTGCAAGCTCTGCCTTTGGACGCTATCCCTGCACATCGATGCCTAAATTACATCCCAGGGCAGGATCAGGGTTGTCACATTCAAAATTGCGGTAGCGGGTATCGACATGTCCTTCTTCTCTTTCTTCGTCGGTTTCAATGTAGTCTTGTATTTTATTTGCCATGATGCACCTCCAATTTCGTTGTGTGTCCAATGTCTATCGTACCAATATTGTTGTCATTTTTTCTGACTCGGCAATGATAAACGATTGGGTACTAAGTGGTAGGTTAAACCTATTGATTAGGTGAGGTGTTGGCGCGTGAGGTTTTTCACTACTAAGCAGCTTTTTTCTTTTTATGGCGGCTTGACCGCTGAGAATGACGCTGCTGGGCCGACAGGACGGTTTTGCGCAGGCGTATGGACAAGGGGGTAACCTCGACCAACTCGTCTGCGCGAATAAAACTGATAGCCTGTTCCAGGGTAAGGGGTTTGACGGGCGTTAGAATAACGTTTTCGTCTTTGCCGGCAGCCCGCATGTTGGTCAGTTTCTTTTCTTTACAGGGATTGACGTTGATATCTTCGCTGCGATTGTGTTCGCCCACAACCATGCCCTCATAAACCGGATCACCGGGTACTATAAAAAGGCGGCCCCTGGGCTCCAAATTAAACAGGGCATAGGCAACGGCCAGGCCGGTGCGGTCGGCCGCAATGGACCCGGTAAATCGCCCGGGACACTCACCTTTGAAAGGCCCGTAGCCGTCAAACAGCGAATGCATGATGCCGGTGCCGCGGGTGTCGGTCAGAAACTCGTCGCGATACCCGATCAGGGCCCGGGCCGGTACCGAGAATTCGACCCGCACCCGTCCCTTGCCGTCATTGACCAGATTGGCCATTTGACCTTTGCGAATCGATAGCTTCTCCGTCACGACGCCAAGAAAAGCATCTTCACAATCGATCAGCAGGCGTTCCATGGGTTCGAGTTTTTGTCCGTTGATGTGCCGATAAATGACTTCAGGTCTTCCTACACAAAATTCATAGCCTTCGCGGCGCATGGTCTCAATCAGGATGGCCAGTTGGAATTCGCCCCGGCCTTTGACCAGCACGCTATCGCGATCATCGCCGTTTTCAACCTGGATGGCGACATTGATAAGCGCTTCTTTGTGCAGGCGTTCGCGCAGCCGGCTGGATTGAACATATTTGCCTTCCTTGCCGCCAAAGGGAGAGTTGTTGATGGTAAATTTCATGGATACCGTGGGGTCTTCAACAGTAATGCGGGGCAGGGCCTCCGGCGCTTCCCGATGACAAATGGTATCGCCGATCTTAAGATCTTCGATACCGGCCAATACGGCAATATCTCCCGGTTGAACGGTATCAGTCTCTCGCAAGTGCATGCCGTCATATATTTGCAGCTTGGAAACTTTTAAGGCAACGCCTGCGCCGGACTCACCCACACACACGATGTTGTCTTTGGCGCGCACCTGACCGTTGAAAATCTTACCGATAGCCAAACGCCCCATGTAATCCGAATAACCCAAATCGGATACCAGCATCTGGAAAGGCGCCTGGGGGTTGTGCACCGGTCCGGGAATTTCTTCAACAATGGTGTCCAACAGCACGTGCAAATTTTGACCGGCTTCATCCAGTTTTTTCTGCGCAATACCGTCGCGTCCGACGGCATAGAGCAGGGGGAATTCCAGTTGGTCGTCGCTGGCTTCCAGATCGATTAAAAGATCATAGATTTCGTCTAAGACTTCATCCGGGCGGGCATCCTGGCGGTCGATTTTGTTGATCACCACAATAATTTTCAAGCCCGCTTCCAAAGCTTTTTGCAACACAAAACGGGTCTGGGGCAGGGGACCCTCCGAAGCGTCGACCAGTAAAATGGCGCCGTCGGCCATGGAAAGGGCGCGCTCCACTTCTCCGCCAAAATCGGCGTGACCGGGCGTATCGATGATGTTGATGCGCACGTCATGCCATTGCACCGAGCAATTTTTGGCAGCAATGGTGATGCCGCGTTCGCGCTCCAGCTCGAGGGTATCCATCAAGCATGCATCGACTTCCCGGTGGTCTTGCAAAATGCCGCTTTGCCGAAACATGGCATCCACCAGCGTGGTTTTGCCATGATCGACATGCGCGATAATGGCAATATTGCGCAATGCTGCGTTTGTCATCGTGGCGGGCATAACATTATCTTCCGGGCACAATGATGCGCGAATCATCTTGCGATTGGGCCTTTTTTTGCTGCTGCATGGCCTGCAGTTTTTCAACCAGCTTGGCCAGTGCTTTTTCCATCGCTGCCGGAAATTCAGCAATTGCTTCTTCAAGATTATTGGCGGCCAGTTTGGCTTGAATCGGTACCGGGCCCTCAGGCGACATTAATTGGGTGTGTCCAAAAAAGAGGGGGGACCGGCTGGGGTCATCGGTACCATCGGGTTTCACAGGCAGCATGCGCCGTATCGAGGCCACCTTGATATCGGTTATCGACTCCTCACGGTAAAGGTTATTGGTGTCCACTGAAAAATCGATGTCCTGGGATTGTGCAGCTTCGCTCATGATTAGCTCCCTTCGGTTTGTCGGCTAAACTTGGTTTCAGCCGTTGTGAAATTGATTAATATCGGCTGGCGCTGCGCTGATATCGCTTATCGGCAAAAACTTCGCGCACCTGAACGTGCCGGCCGTCAAGCGTTGCATTTCTTACCGAATTGCGGACTTGGGCTACTGCGCTCTGCGCCACTTCGAAGAATGAAGACTTGTGGTTTAAATCAATGGCCCCGATCAAGTTGGATCGAATACCGGAATTATCGCAAATCATTCTAACGATCGCCCCGGGATTGATGTTATCGCGCCGCCCCACGTTAATGGAGAACCGCTGGGTCTTTTTACGCCGAGGGCGTATCTTTTTCTCGGATTTGAAGGGGGCTTTGCGCTTAGGATCGTTTTTGACATTAATATCTTCAGCATGATGGTAATCGGTCAGAAATCGATTGAATTCGGCTGAGACAAAGCGCTTGATCAACTCTTCTTTGTCTATATCGGCCAACTTTGCATAAACGGCGGGAAGGTATTCATTGATCTCGGTATGGTTCACATCGGTCTGTACGATTCGGTCCATCAGACTGGCCAATTGCTTTTCACAAATAGATCGTCCATTGGGAATTTTGCAGAATTCGAACCGGAGATTGCGTTTGTATTCCAGTTCCCGCACGCGGCGTATTTCCTTTTTGTTTATCAAGGCAATTGAGCATCCGGCTTTGCCGGCCCGAGCGGTGCGACCGCTGCGATGGGTGTAGGTTTCGGCCTCACCCGGTAAGTTGTAATGAATCACATGGGTGATATTGTCTACATCCAGCCCGCGAGCCGCCACATCAGTGGCTACCAGAATATGAATAGATTTTTGTCTGAATTTGCGCATAACATAATCGCGCTGGGATTGAGATAAATCGCCATGCAGGGCCTCGGCCTGGTAGCCGTCCTGCAACAAAGCTTCGGCCACATCACGGGTTTCCTGGCGGGTCCGACAAAAAACCAAGCCAAACATTTCCGGCGCAAAATCGATGAGTCGTTTCAGGCCTAAATAGCGATTTTTCTCATGGATCACATAACAGCGGTGTTGGATGTTTTTGGGGCTGCTGTTACGCTCGCCTACGGTTACATACTCTGGATCGCTAAGATACTGTCGCGCAATTTTGGCCACGCCTTTGGGCATGGTGGCCGAAAAAAGCCAAATGTGTCGATGTCCCCTTATGTTCGATAGAATCTGGTCGATATCTTCCTGAAAACCCATGTTCAGCATTTCGTCGGCTTCGTCCAGCACGGCATAGGCCACCTGGGCTAGTTTAACCGCTTTGCGGTTGATCAGATCAAGCAAACGCCCGGGGGTGGCAACGATGATTTGGGCACCTTTTTTTAGTTGGGCTATTTGCATAGCAATGCTGGCACCGCCATATACCGCTGCAATGTGAACCTTTTTCAAATGTCTGGCAAATTGCTTTAAATCATTGGTGATCTGCAAACACAGTTCACGGGTCGGGCACATAATAACGGCTTGCGGCCGCGCAAGAGTTTGATCGATGTGTTGAATCAGCGGCAAGCCAAAGGCGGCGGTTTTGCCGGTACCGGTTTGGGCCAGGCCCACAAAATCCTTTTTGCCGGAAAGTAGTGTTGGGATGGCCTGGGCTTGAATCGGCATCGGTGTCTGAAATCCCAGCGACGTCATTGCCCGCAGCAGTTCGGTACGAAGTCCTAAAGTTTCAAAATTCATTTTTGTTTCCTCTGCAAGATAACGCCGGAAACAGCAGTGATGACCGTTTCCGGCGGCTTTAAGCGACAAAAAAAGCCGTCCAGCAAAATCTGGACGGCAATATAAGCGTAAACCAAACCAGTTTGGGCTCTTATAGCCCCCTCAATTAGCTTTTGCAACCCTTTTTAAGCCTGCCGAGCATATTTCCCTATATTGCATTCCAATTGACAGATATCATCGAATTCTTTAAGTGTTGGAGGATGCAAATGTGATCACGTTTTAATCGGAAAAGGTGTATGGAAAGGAAAGAAAATATGGTGAATGAATCCCATAATGGGCCGGTAATCAATGCCGGCGCTTTTCGCGATATCAACCCCGGTAGTCGCCTGCTGATGGGACCGGGTCCCAGCGATGTGCCGGCCCGAACGCTGCAAGCCATGTGTACCCCGACTATCGGGCATTTGGATCCCTATTTTTTGTCAGTGATGAATGAAGCCCAACAACTGCTGCGCTATCTATTTCAAACTGAAAATGCGTTGACCATTCCGGTATCGGGAACCGGCAGTGCCGGCATGGAAACCTGTTTGGTCAACCTGATCGAACCGGGCGACGATGTGGTTGTGTGTGTGAACGGGGTGTTTGGCAACCGCATGGCCGATATTGTTGAACGTATCGGGGGGCGTTTGATCCGCGTGGATGCCGAGTGGGGCCAGGCCATCGATGCCGAGGCCGTGCACCGGGCTGTCAACGGCTGTCAGCCCAAGCTGCTGGCGGTGGTGCATGCCGAAACATCCACCGGGGTCTGCCAACCGCTGAAAGACTTGTCAGCAATCGCCCAAAGTGCCGAAGCGCTATTTCTGGTGGATTGTGTTACTTCGCTGGGTGGCATGCCCTTGTCGTTGGATCAGTTGGCAATCGATGCCGCCTACAGTGGTACCCAAAAATGCATTTCCGGTCCGCCCGGCCTTGCGCCCATATCTTTTAGTCAAAGAGCCGTTGAGGCGATGGAGCAGCGCAAAACGCCGGTAGTTAGTTGGTACCTGGATATGAGCATGGTGCGCGATTACTGGGGCAGCGAACGCAAATACCATCACACCGCACCGATTAATATGATTTACGGATTTCGCGAATCCCTGCGCCTTATTGCCGAGGAAGGACTGGAAGCACGCTGGGCGCGGCATCGCTTAAACCACCAGGCATTGGTGGCCGGACTGGAGCAGATGGGCCTAACCATGTTGGTGCCTGACGATATTCGTTTGCCGATGCTCAATGCCGTTCGGATACCGGAGGGCGTGGATGATTTAAAAGTGCGCCAGGCGCTTTTAAACCAATTTGGTATTGAAATCGGCGGCGGACTGGGCCAGTTTGCCGGCAAGCTATGGCGGGTTGGTTTGATGGGCCATTCATGTCGCCGTCGCAATGTCTATCTTTTCTTAGCGGCGCTGGAAAACGTTTTGCGTGACCAGGGCTACAAGACGCCAACAGGGGCGTTGGAGGCCGTTGCCGCAGTTTATCATTCTTGAGGGTGGCATATTCCAACCGTGAATAAGATCACACTTTTTGAAAAGAGGAGGAAATGATGGGAGCGATTCGGATGACGGGTGAAATGCGCACTGATTATGACTGCGAAGCGATCGGGCTGCCGTCGGAGCGCTGGGGCGAGGCGGTTTTTAAAATCAATGACGAAGAAATTGTAATGGAAGTCAGTGTCGAAGACAGTGTGATTGTCGCAATTATGGCCGGCGAGGATGCCGTCTGGAAGGGTACCCTCGAGGGCTTGAAACAAATTTTAAAGGGAGAGATTAAGGCCCGCTGACGCCTGAACTCGTTTTGATGGTCAAGGAACTTATATGGATGCTTGCACTCAAGGCAATGTATTAGAAGAGCTGCTGACGCTTCTGAAGCTTGAAAAGATCGAAGAAAATATTTTTCGCGGTCAGAGCCAGGATTTGGGCTTTGGCAGTGTGTTTGGCGGTCAGGTGTTAGGCCAGGCGCTTTCGGCCGCCTATCAAACCGTGCCCGTCGATCGCAAAGCCCACAGTCTGCATGCCTATTTTCTTCGGATGGGAAACGCCGCCAAATCGATTGTTTATAACGTTGATTGTATTCGCGACGGTCAAAGCTTTACAACGCGGCGGGTGGTGGCCATTCAAAAAGGCCGGGCGATTTTTAACATGTCGGCCTCCTTTCAGGTTGACGAACCCGGGTTTGATCACCAGGATGAGGCTCCCCAAATAGTTGGTCCGGAAAATATCCCTTCGGAAATGGTGCTTGCTCAGACAGTTGCGGATAAAATACCGGCCACGATCCGTGATAAAATATTGTGTCCTAAACCGATCGAGATCCGGCCGATCAATCCGTATAATCCCTTTGCCCCGGAAAAGCGCGAACCAATACGCTACACCTGGTTTAAAACCATCGACAAGCTGCCGGACGATCCGGCCATTCACCAATATTTACTGGCCTATGCCTCTGATTTCGGACTAGTGGTCACCTCGCTTTATCCCCACGGCCACAGTTTCTGGGAGCCGGGCATGAAGGTCGCCAGTTTGGACCATGCCATGTGGTTTCATCGCGATTTTCGCATGGATGACTGGATGTTGTATGCCATGCAAAGCCCCAACGCCAGCAAAGCCCGTGGTCTCAGCAACGGCAAGATTTATACGCGTCAGGGTCAACTGGTGGCCTCGGTGAGCCAGGAAGGTCTTATTCGGTATCGTCACCTGAAAAAATAAATCATAATATAAACGCAATGAAGAAAAAGAGTTACTATGATGCAAATTGATTCCGACATTGATAAAGCGCCCCAGGAAATCATCAAACTCCGGATAGACGAACCGGATTTGGATTTGCAAGGCGCTAAAGAACACGCCAAGATCAAAGCCAAAGAACACTGTTCGGACCCCATGTTGCTGTCATGGTTTCATCGCGCCACCGGAGATTTTTATCCCAAAGTGGAATGCGGTACCGGTGGTCGGCCGGCCTGGATCGTATTTGCTGAGTCGCGTGGGGCCAATCTAACCGTGGATGTCAATGATGGTGAATTTATATTTCTCTTTTTAAAGCTTTAAATTGCCAACCATTTAAATCACACGCTCAATCCATGTCGATGTCAAGCCGCGATAGATTCAAGCAAACCATGTGCTACGGTACGCCTGATCGGGTGCCTTACTTTGAAGAAGGTATTCGCCCGGAAGTATTGCGTGTCTGGCGCAGGCAGGGAATGCCCACAAACCTGGACATTAAACAGCGCTTTCCAACTGATCCACGCATTGAAATTGAATTGGACCTGGAACCACGGCCGAGTTTTAAAAAGAAATGGCCGACCAAGCGGTCTGATTTAGCCGAATTTAGACGACGACTTGATGCCAACGATTCTAAACGCCTGCCCCGGGGTTGGCGCCGATTGGTGCGCAGATCGTCCAGTGATCCGGCGGTGCGGATGCTGAGAGTTTCCCGGGGTCTTTTTCTCTCAATGGGCGTTAGGGCGTGGGACCGGTTCTATCAGTTGATGTCTTTACTGGCTGATGATCCGTATTTGGTCCGCGATGCCATTGCAATTCAAGGTGAGTTTGCCGCGGCTTTAACCAAACGCGTGCTGCAGGATATTGAGATTGATGCCGCTATATTCAGTGAGCCGATCGGGGGTAACGACCGGCCGCTGATATCGCCGGATATGTATGATGAACTGGTTTTGTCGAGCTATGCGCCGGTAATAAAGGTCTTAAAACAGCATAGCGTCGATACGATTATCTTGCGCACTTTTGCCAATGCCCGGATTCTCATACCGCGGCTTTTGAATAGAGGATTTAACTGCTTGTGGGCCTGCGAGGTCAATATTGATGCCATGAACTATCGGTCGTTACGCAATGAATTTGGGCGGGAATTGCGTTTGATTGGCGGTATTGATTTGGATGCACTGCGGCAGGGCAAAGACAAAATCAAGCAGGAGGTATTGGCCAATGTGCCGGATTTGCTGGCTTCGGGCGGCTATGTGCCGCTGGCTGACGGGCGTGTGCGGGAAGACATTCCCTATGAAAACTATGTTTATTATCGGGAATTGCTTTTAAAATTTACCCAGTAATTGCAACGATTAAGGCGCCCGATAAATCATTGAGTTGATATTCATTCCGGCACCCACCGAGGCAAATACAATAATATCGCCTGAATCTATTCGATGATGGTCCAATTTACCGCGCACCACCAAATCTAACAAAGTGGGCAGGGTGGCCACCGAGCTGTTACCTGTCCATGCAATCATCATCGGCATGATGTCGGCCGGTATCTCTTTGGTATTATACAAAGAGAAAAGCCGTTTTAGTATGGCATCATCCATTTTAGCGTTGGCCTGATGTACCAGTACTTTTTTAACATCACTGAGATCCAAACCTGATTTTTCCAGATTTTTTTTAATTACCTGAGGCACGGTTTTGACGGCATACTTGTAAATATCGTGACCATGCATTTTGATATATAACTGGTCGCCGTCGGCGTTTGGGCGATAGGATTGGCCCATCCATAAAAGCCAGGCCTTATCCATGGTGTCTGAACGGGTAATATGCGAAAGAATACCGGCATTTTTAGCGGTCGCCTCCAGCAGGGTCGCACCGGCACCATCGGCATATATCATACTGTCAACATCATGCGGGTCTGATACCCGCGAGAGCGTCTCGGCGCCGATGACCAGCACACGTTTTGCATCACCGGACCTGATATAATAGTCGGCCATGATCATTCCCTGCAGCCATCCGGGGCATCCGAAGGGAATATCCATAACCACCGTGTAGGGGTTCTTAATTTGCAGTTTATGCTTTACCCTGGCGGCAATGTTGGGCACCATATCCACATGATTGCTGCCTGCACGGACATCGCCTAAATTTTGGGCCACGATGATGTAATCAAGACTTTCACGATCAATGCCTTCCAGGGCGTTTTCGGCTGCAAAGTAAGCGATGTCGGAGGTGGTCAGGTCATCACCGATATAGCGCCTTTCCCTGATACCGGTAATTTCATGAAGTTTTTTGATAATTTCTGGATTGGGCCGCTCAAGCTTAAGGCCCTCAGCATCATAGAACTCATGATTGCGAAAATAATCATTGGGAATTACCGTCGGTGGTATATAACAACCGGTGGCCGCGATGATGGCATTCTGCATATTGAACGTCTTTATCTCCTTTTTTTGGTTAAACTATATACTGAAACCGAACGTATTGCACAAGTGGTTTGGTGTTTGATCCGGCTTATTTTAAGGCGTAATCATGCTGTTAAAAGAGGTTGGTTGGTACATTTTTTCTAGCATACAATTTGGTCGAAGATAAAGCAAATCTTCGCCAAGAGGGCCATCGGGTTGCAATAATAATGTTTTTGTTGCGCTTTTTGTTATTTTTGCCGCGAAATTACTGAATAATTAGCATATTTTTTCATATTTCATCTTGATATTGTTGCTAAACCCGCTATAATAATTCTAATCATCAAGGGACCGTTTAAATTGGTAATGGTCCGGTTTCGTTACTGAAGGGGAGTACCATTTGTCTAAGTGGCGTCCCGAAGTTAGGAACCATGAGAAAATCAGCGAAAGGAGGGGTGCCGCAATGGCGAATGGAACCGTGAAATGGTTCAGTGACAAGAAGGGCTACGGTTTCATTGAACAGGAAGATGGACCAGATGTGTTTGTTCATTTTTCGGGTATCAGTGGAGATGGTTTTAAAACGTTAAATGAAGGCGATCGCGTAACCTTTGACATTGAGGAAGGCAACAAGGGTCCGGCCGCAGTTAATGTTGTCGTGGGTTAGCCCGCCGATTTTCAAAAAATTTTTAAAAGGCATTTTATCTTGAAAAGATGGGATGCCTTTTTCTTGATTGTTTGCTCCCGGCGCACAACTTTCCCTGAAAGCCCAAAATTGTGATTAAAACCAATACAAATTGACACTGATGAATGTTTTTATCCAAGGATGGGTTTCCAAAACCGATTTTGGTATTTATTTTTAAAGTATAAACGATTTCCCGCTTCTCATCATCTGTATGAAAATCTCATTCAACTCCTTCTGCTCAAACCCATGCTCTGTCTTGTCTGCGCAAGAAGTCTCAGATTTAAGCTCAGTGTGCTGAGTGGCCGATGCTAAGCTGATTCTCTATCGCTGCAATACCATTAAGCCGCCCTGTCATTAAACCAACCGCTGCTTTGTGGGTGTAATTGAGATCGGCCGTTCACACCCAATACCATCTAAACGATAAAGGTGGTGTTGCGACGTTGTTTTATTTATTGAGTGGGGCCGCAAAAATCTGCGCAACTACTTCCCATGATTGTTTGACAATTTAAATTGGGAAATCATGACAGCAAATTCGACATTGAAAGGAGGCTAATTATGAAGGCAGGTATTTTTTTTACGGGCACCGGACCCATTCTTATTTTAACGACGTATGAAGAATTAAATCATCCGCAATTTGTTGAAAAATTGGAAACCAAAGGGATTAAAAAATTCATTGCCTATGAAGTTTCTGAAGAGAAAGTCAAAACCAAGTACGGTAACCATTTTAATGTTGTAATGGGAGA